>OCHA01000070.1_pt1 | contig 149498 bp, 149 predicted proteins | sample 1538591 | NCBI WGS metagenome assembly OCHA01 (sample SAMN04571710, study PRJEB22368) | human gut metagenome | biome: human gut; material: stool | host: Homo sapiens | place: Luxembourg | collected 2012-09-06 | reverse complement strand
CGGAATATTACTACATAAAGAACGCGCAAAATGACGTAACTGCCATAGCAAGCGCGGACGGAACCATAATAGCAAATTACTATTATGATCCTTGGGACAAACTCACAGAAATAACCGGCGATACAGAAATAGCCGAACTCAATCCCATTCGCTATCGCAGTTATTACTACGATTCCGAAACAGAGTGGTACTGCCTCAACACCCGCTATTATTCACCTGAACTGTGCAGGTTTATCAGTTCGGACGGATATGTTCAAACAGGTCAAGGTATTCTTGATAAAAATATGTTTGCGTACTGCCTGAACAGTCCGATTGATAAATATGATCCTCTTGGTAATTTTGCTTTAACAGCAACAATTTGTGGCATTGCTGTATGGAAGATAGCTGTATCAGTTGTAGGAATTATAGTGGTCAGTTCTTTGGCATGTACTGCGGTATAAAATCTTCCTGCTGCACCAAGTCTTTCTTTGCCGAAATCAAAAAATAGGTCGAAATCTACAGCAAAATCGAAATCCGAATCATATGTTGTGAGTAAAACAAAAAATCGAGATCGTGAACCTAGAAAGCATCATATAGTGGCAAAAGCGGCGTAGCGGGCTGCTCCTACAAGAAAAATATTACAGGATGTGGGAATTAATCCCACTAAAGCACCTGAAAATCTAATTGTGATATCTCAAGGGTTACATAAAAATATACATACAAAGAATTATTACGACTATGTAAATGATATATTAGTTCCACTTGCAGGAGACCGTGAGGCAATTGAACAAGCGCTCCTCGGGATTCGTGAAGATATTATGTATGCTGAACTGACAGGCGTTAGGAGATGGGAGATTTCGTGAGAAAAATTTTGAATTTTGGTTGCAGTTCAATGGATTATAATAAGGATTATATATGCTTTGCAGGAGACCAAATAGGATTGATTGATAAATCAAACGGCAATTTGTTATTTAAAATTTCTAGCGTTAAAAATATAATTTCTGTATGCATAGATGAGAAAAATATTTATGCAAAAAAGACAAACGGCACTTATTATATTATTGATATACCAACTCATTGTATAATTGAGAAAATAAATCTTATGGGAAAATATAGTGAAGCACAGGATTTTCCTATTTATTTGCTTAGGGACGGTGTTATATTTGATTTGCTAAATTTAGAGAATGGCGAATTATGTGCCATTAAATATGATTTTTATAAAAAAACGCAGGAAATTTTAACGATTCCGATTGGTTCGAATTACAGTTGTGTTAATTATGTAGTTGAAAATGAAAAAACTTATTTGTTGTTTAAAGAAAGATATTGTAAAAGTAGAGATATAATAGAATGTCCTTATATTGTTATTGACCAGAAAAAAATGGAAATTACTGATAGAACTTGTTTTTCGTTTGAAAGTACAAATTTTCCATTTGGGCTTGTTAGCAAAGAATTTATTTTGTTGAAAAATTTGCAAATTGTAAATATATATGCATTAAATCGATTTGGGATACGAAATGAAATCGGTCATGAAATAAACAAATATGGTTATTTTTACAAAATAATTCCTATAGATAAAAACTCTTTTATTTTAGTCTTTTCCAAAGCAGTATTTGTTTTTGATTTGCAGGAAAATAAATTGATTCAAAAATGTTCTGGTAAATATTTAAGCAGTGCTTTGTGCGTTGACCACAAATTGTATATCGGTACGTGGGAAGAAGTATTTGAAGTACAATTATGAGGCATGAAAAAGATAACAATACTTTTCATATTGGTAGAATTTAACAATACTGTTTAGAAAATAATTAGTAGGATCATAGTATTATGATAAACATAATACTATGATCCACAATAAAGCATTTTTCACCGCTGGGCACGCAGAATATCGGTAACAGATACGGAGATATCTCAAAAAGCGAAATGCCGGATCAGATCTACGGCGTAACGTGGAACGGCGCGGAAAAGGTAAGTTACACCTATGATCCGCTGGGCAGGTTAACGAACCGGAAAGTCGCCTCGTTCAGCAATGCCTATACCTATGAGGATGTGGGAGAGGATAAGACCACTACGCTTGTTCAATCCGTAGTAACCCCTGCCGGAACCTACGGTTATACTTATGATAATATAGGCAATATCCTCAGCATAACAGACGGCACATATACTGCAACGTATGTGTATGATTCTTTAAATCAACTTGTCCGCGCGAATGATGCGCGGGCGGGGAAGACCTACACCTATTCTTAAGCTGACGGGAATCGAACCCGATATGCTGAAAATGTGCCGGTGCGGTGGCTTTTCCCTTTTTCGCCGTTGATGGGCGTCAGCACATCTGCCGTCTCAAAAGCAAAAATCCATCCACTCCGCCGTCATTTTCAGTGCAGCGCAGTTTTAAGCGTGCTGATTTTTGGGCGGGCAAAGCATAAAATCGCAGGTATACTGCCGTATACCGAGATTTTTAACGCAGCACACGCGGAAATCAGCCACTTAAAACCATATTGTGTTCGATTCCCGTCAGCTTATTCCAACGGCAATATAACAGAGCAGAAAGAATATGCCTATACTACCGGCGAACTCGGGGAAGTTCTTGAAACGAAGAATTGGACATACGGCGACAGCGTATGGAGCGACCTGCTCACGGATTTCAACGGCACAGCAATTACTTATGACGAAGTCGGCAACCCGCTCACGATAGGCAGCAAGGAACTCTCATGGCTCGGCAGGCAGTTAACGCAGATCGCGGACGGAGAAGAGAAAATCTCTTACGCCTATAACGGAGACGGACAGCGTGTTTCCAAAACGGTGAACGGCACAACTACGGAGTTTATCTATAACGGCGATATTCTTGCGGGTCAAAAGACCGGCGAAGATGTTCTCGTCTTTATGTATGATAACAACGGCGATGCGTTTGGTTTTATCTATAACGGCACGGAATATTACTACATAAAGAACGCGCAGAATGACGTAACTGCCATAGCAAGCGCGGACGGAACCATAATAGCAAATTACTATTATGATCCTTGGGGCAAACTTACAGAAATAACCGGCGATACAGAAATAGCCGAACTAAACCCCATCCGCTATCGTAGTTATTACTACGATTCAGAAACAGAGTGGTATTATCTCAACACCCGCTATTATTCACCTGAACTGTGCAGGTTTATTAGTTCGGACGGATATGTTCAGACAGGGCATGGTATTCTCGACAAGAATATGTTTGCGTACTGTGAGAATAACCTACAAATAAAGTGGATAAAAATGGTACTAATCCAGCGGCAGTACTTTACGCTGCTTTTGTGGTAATTATTTTTGGTATTGTTATTGTTTGCATTGGCGAAATAGTAATTACAGCTATGGTTCCTGCTCTTCAAAAAGGAGTAGTTTCACTATATGACAGTATAAGTGGTAGTATTAATAAGGCAAAGGATAAATCAAAATAAAGGTCTAAAAGCCCTTCGCTTGATAATAAGAGAAAACAGAATTATTTCCCCATTAATCCTTATGATTTTAAGCCTAAAGGGCTTGTAATGAAAGAATATCCTGGAACAAAAAACGGTAAAATTATTCAATGGATAGATCCGGTTTCTGGAAAAAATGTGTTTGAATGGAATAAAGATTTTCGTCAAGGCTCACATTATCACGCATTACTGATTGAATGGGATAATAAACATAAGGGAACGCATTATTATCCCGGTTCACCTATACCTGAGCATTGGAATTCAATATATTTTGGAGAATGAAATGAGAATAGATTATAAAAATAAAAATTTGATTAACTCTGGAGCAACACATTTACACGATGCTGAATTTTTGGGCTTTAGTTATGATTTCGAAAATAACTTTATTCAGATTGAAATGATAGAATATGATTCCAACAAGGAATTTAAACTAACTTTTCACAATGTGTTTGGTTTTAAAATGTCCAGTTGTGATTTTTGGGGCAAAAGTTTAAGAGTGGATTGTTGGTATACGGATGATGAAAATGGGCTGATTCTGGAGTTGAATCAGCTCAAAGAGGAAAAACGCGGCAAAGGAGCGGATGGAGTTATGCTGCCCGCTGTTTCCCGTATGGATGAAGTAGAATTTCCGCTACAGATAAAGATTTCTATCATTTCCGGTGATTTGCTGACAATAGTTTGTGAATATGTTGATTTCGAAGAGCGTACTTTGCAAAAATCAAATAAATCGGATTTCTGTTCATGAGGAACTTTGCTATGAAAAAATGTATTGCAATTTCAATTCTTTTACTTTCATCGTTATTAGTTTCCTGCGGAAATGATATGTCTGACCGGGAGATTCAGTTTGAAGAAGGGATTTTTTATGATAAAAACTGGTCAGATACAGCGGGGACTTATACCGGAAAAGTAGTTGAATCAAAAGAAACAGCAGTTGCAATCGCAACTGCTGTGTATAATGGAATGCGAAAAAGTCAAAGCATGATCAACCTAACGCCGCAGTCCGTATATTTTTGATAATCAAGATGAAATTTGGATCGTGACTTTTGGTACAGTCGGTAAAGATAATGTTGCCGGTGGCGCTTGCAGTATTGCAATTCAAAAACAAGACGGTAAAGTTTTACGTATCTGGTTTGGCGAAAAGGTTGGGTATTGTGTTGAATAGCTCTTGATAGCAATATATTTTTGAAAATATATAGAATTGAGAAACCAATGTTTTATTTCCCTGTTTGCGATACTTATATATCTTTTTTGAAAATGAGGAGATGGAAACAAAAAATCGCATAATATTTTAACAGCCGCGTAGTGAAGCCGCAGATCTGTTTCACCGCGGCTGTTTTTTGATGTTTATCGCAATTCATAAAAGGTACAGAATTTTTTCCTGTTATTGACATTTATGAAAATATAGTTTTAAATAGAAATAGAACTTTGCAGGATGGATAAATCGGAGGGAATATGTTAGCAATATATTTATCACTGATAGATGATGAAGATGACCGCGAAAAATTCGAAATTCTTTATTATACTTACAGAAAAAGAATGGCATATGTTGCCAATTCCGTTTTACATAACGAGCTTGATGCGGAAGATGCAGTTCATGACACTTTCATAAAATTAGCCATTAATATGAAATCTATCGGTGATCCTGATTCCGATCAGACTTTATCCTATGTGTTAAAAGCTGTTAAAAATACAGCTATAAATTTTCTTCGAAAAAACGGCAAAAGAAATGAATTTGAGGATCATGACTTTGTTGAGAATATTCCAGAGCGGTTGTTTCTTGAAAAACTAAACATCAAAGAACAATATAATGAAATAGTAGGTGCAATCAGGAATCTGAACGATCCATATAGAGATGTGATGTTTTACCATTTCGTAAGCGAAATGAAAATAGGTGAGATCGCTAATCTGCTGGGCAGAAAGAGATCTACCGTTCAGCAGCAACTTGTGCGCGGTAAAAAGAAACTGATAGAAATTTTACAAATAGATCTGGAGACTCAGAATGGAAGACTGTAAAGAATTATTTGTGAAGGCTTTTATGGAGGCAGAACGGCTCGATAATCAGAAAATGCCAAACGAAGAAGAGATAAAGTGGGAATTTTCGGAAAAGTTTGAAAGATCAATGAATAAACTTATAAAAAAGAATGATCGTATTCAGTTGTCCACAAGAAGAAACATAAAAAAAGGTCTGCTGGCAGCTATTATTGCAATTATTGTTTTGTTTACCGGATTGATGAGCGTGTCTGCCACAAGAACACCGTTTATTGAGTTTATTAAAAAAATATTTCCAAAATATAATGAGATAACGATAAGCGAGGAATCCACGCCGCCTGTAAATACCATTGAAACGGAATATACTTTGACTGCTCTGCCGCAGGGATACGTGCTTGATACTTATCAGAGTGATGAATACAGTGTATTTGCGATTTGGAAGAACGATAGAGGTGAAGAAATATCATTTTCTCAACGATTGCTCGATTCAAGTTTTACGATTGATAACGAACACTATTATGAAGAATTTGAAATTAACGGACACAAAGCTTATTATGTTGAAGATGCTTATGGTGCAGTATTGAAGTGGGAAGACGGATATTATTGGTTTACAATATCGGTCCCTGCCAGTAATATAAATGACATCAAAACACTCCAACAAAAAATTTCTGAAAAAAATTAAATATTTTTGTAACATAAACCCTCTTTTCAACTGTTGTATATATTGAAGGCAAAATGAACAGTTGGAAAGGGGGTGTTTTTATGAAAAAATTTATTGTCGTTATCCTGTGCTTTGTAACTTTATTTACCGTGACAATCACTGCTTATGCAAGTGATATTCAGCCGTTTTCTAATAACGTTTATACCACAAATACTACTTTTGCAATCTCGGGCAGTGGCAAGGCAACGGTATCAAATCAATATACAGGAAAATCCGGAGTTATAAAAGCGCAAAAATTGTAACAAAGATCCAGAAAAAAGTGGGTATCATCTGGATAACAGTAAGCGGCGGAAGCTGGACGGATTCATCCACTGCAACCAATTACAGCAAGAGCCATTCTGTTCAGCTTTCAAGCACCGGCACATACAGAGCCCATGTTGAGTTCACGATTTCCGGCTCAGGAGGTAGTGACGATAAGATCACAAAAAATGTTCAGAAAACATATGGCTAAATCATTAAAACAAAAGTAAACAAATTTGAAATTCATTTTAAGGGAGGTATGATTTTTATGGAAGTAAGGAGAAAATTATGGATGAAAATTTTGTCCTTTACGCTTGCTTCTATTTTGGTATTCAGTTCAGGCATCATTTCATGTTATGCACAAGGTTTCGGCGTGTTTGACAGTATGGAAACAAGCGAAATATTGTCCGAATATGCCGAAGATATTGTTAATACAGACGGCGTTAAATCTGTAGATAAAGAAAAAGTGCAGCAAATGAACTCTTTCTGAATATGAAGGACGGCACAACAACTGTTTATGCGTTTTCAGAGCCGGTTCTTTACACAGATGAAAACGGGCAGCTGCGCTTTAAAGACAATTCGATTGTAAAGCAAAAAGACCGGGAAAAAGCCGCTCTCGGCTACGATTACAGTAACACCCAAAACGACTATAAAATTCATATCTCCTCTGATTCATCAAAAGGCGTTTTGGTTGAAACCGATGGCGGCGTATCGTTTTCTATGACTGCAATCGGTTCTGCGCATGCGGAAGGCTATGTCTGCGGCAGTGATTGAAACGGCAAAGAATACGAGAGTTTTGAATACCCCGGTGTGTTTGGCAAAGACACATCTTTAAAATATTTTTTGCAGCTTAACGGCATAAAAGAAGAAATTATATTAAGTCAAAATACGAATCAAAATGCATTTAACTTTTTGCTTACAACAAAAAGTTGCAAACCAATAATAAACGAAGATGGCAGTCTGTCTCTTCTTGATTAAAATGATAAAGAAGTTCAGCACTTTGCCGCTCCGTTTGCGTATGATGCAGACTATACTGCGGGAACGAATGATGCGCATTATTGTTCAGACTGTGTTTACACGATTGAAGATAAGGGCGATAATCAGTATATTTTGACTGTTTCAGTATCCAGCGAATGGCTGAACGCCGAAAGTACGGTTTATCCTGTAACGATTGATCCGGCAACGGTTCAAAACATAGGCTTGGATTTTACTGTTGACTCGGCAAACAAGATCAGTTCAACAGAAGAAAATATGGTTGGAGCAATCGATGAATATGAGTATTATGATACTTTAGTCATGGCAGCAAGGCCCTCTGTAATCAACAATACAACAGAAATTCACAAAGCCTATTACTATGCAAATGAATTAACCCAGGCTTGCAGCGATTCAGAAATCGGGGTTCATCAATATCTTTCCGGCAATTTGGATTTGCAAAGCGGTACGATAGAGATGCTGTATGATGAACAGGCTGCGGAAACCGTAAATGTTAACTATGATAAAAATAACGGCTCATCAAAATACAAATTTGATATAACCGAGATATTACGACAGCCTGTTACGGACGATCCTTTCATTTCATTTGTGTTAAAATCAGAAAGTGAGCCGGATCCGGAAACCTTGCGTGTCTTTTCCGCTTTTGATGAAACGGATTCCTCGCTTTCGCCATATATCGTTATTAACTATACTAACGATACTTCTGCTCCGCTATTTGATAACATTTCTAAATCTCCGAACACAGCTTGGAACGGCGATAATGTTGTGTTGACCGTTAACGGTGCAAGAGACAGCGGCAGCGGTCTTGCCGAAATGGCCTATTCCTTTTCTACGAATCAAAATGAATATAACTGGCAGGCAAGCAATGAATATATTGCAACCGCAACCGGCAATGTGTGGATCTATATCCGTAATCAAGCGGGCAATATATGCTTTTGCGGCTGTGAAAGTGTAAAGATAGACCGAAATGCACCAATCATAGACGCTGTTGCGGAGATAGACAGCAGTGAGGATTCTGTGCTTTTGCTTGCGGATGCAACAGATTCCGAATCCGGAGTATCAAAATACAGTTTTTCTTATACAGCAGGGGAGTATCACTGGGTAGATGATAATCTGTTTGAAGCCACAAAAAACGGAATTCTGTATGTGAATGCAAAAGATGAAACCGGTAATATTTCACCCACCTTTGAATACATTATTTCCCGGTTTGATGAAACGGCGCCTACCGTTCCGCAAGTAACGGGAAATCCGGACGGCTGGTCGCAAACGGATATAACGATCACCGCACTTTCCACAGACGAGCAGTCCGGCGTGGCGGCATACAGCTTTTCAACCGAAAAAGGCGTTTACAACTGGCATACGGAAAATGTAAAAACTTTTACGGAAAGTGCAACAGTTTATGACTATGATGACCATGGCAGACTGATAAGGACAAATGACACGGATTACTTTTATGATTCAAACGGAAACTGTATCAGAACGGATGAATATGATGCACAAGACGAGTTGTATCACGTAACCTATTACGTATATGATCAAAAGGCAATGTTACGAAGTCCGCCGTTCTGAAGTCTCTGTTGATGATCATTATAATAAATCTTATCCGGAATCTTTCGACGAATCCTTGACATATTCCGAAGTAATGGAATATACTTATAATAGTGATGGTTTAATTTCCAAATCAGAAGATTTGATAAACGGAATTGTGGTTACATATCAGTATGATTCCTATGGCAATGTAACAAAAGTTGCCTCAACTTCGCAAACGGACGAAGGCGCCGCGCTTTCCGTAACAGATTACACCTATGATATTTTGGGCAATCTTCTTACAGCACAAAGCGATTCTTCAACCGCCTCCTATATTTATGACGCCGCCGGCAGGCAGCTGCGCGCAGACGCAGACGGCAGTGTTTCCCGCACGGTGTATGATAACCGCGGCAGAGTGGTGCAGCAGATCGACCCGGATGTATATGATCCTGCAAAAGACGGCTTGCCGCAGAAGAACACGTATTCCGATTCATCGGCAGGACATGCTTATTCCATATAGTAAAATTAAAGATTGCTATATATCCGTGCCTTACACAATGGAAAGGAATATGGGCATTGCTTATAAGAATATGTGTATGGATGCATCAAATTTTTTAAAAGGTAAAATTGGTTTTAGGCATAAGACTAATGTACCATATATTTTTCCATCTATAGCGGATGGTCGATATGATCAGGAATGTGTACTCGTGCGTCTTTTTAACAACTATATAATCGTTTTGCCGATGGATCATTGTGAACAGTTCTTACAGAACTTTAAAAAATACAGTTCCTGTAACAGCGGGGAGTAATCCCTGCTGGATATTTAAGTAAAACAGGCAGGTAACGGTCAAACCCGTTGCCTGCCTGTTAGATTCCCAGTTCGTTTAAAAGTTTTTTGTATTGCTCGGCGTCAGTGCCGGTATGCAAAATGGAGCGTATGGTTGAGGCGGAGTGTGCCGATCTCTTAAAAACAGCGGCGCAAAGCCTTGAAATCCATGCAAGCGGCAGTAAATACGGCCGCTTTTTAACGTATCCGTATTTGTCCTCAAGATACTTTTTCGGCGGAAATAGCATCTTGAAAATCGCCCTGATCTTAGCATTTGCCCCGTTTTTGCCGCTCTTTCCGATTGCTTTATTTATGTAGAAATCTCCAAGATCCCGTGCGTTAAAGCCGAAGTTTCCGCTGTTTAAGATCTCGGTTTCAAACAGTTCTTTTAATTGCGGATCTAATTTAACGTCCGTTTCATGCTTTATGGGGGTTTTAAACCAGTAATGGCATAATGCAAAACTTGCCTTTGCAAACGTCTCAATATTCAGTTTCGTGCACAGGTTCCAAAATAAAGCAATGTCAAGTTCTTTTTCGCGGCGCAGCAAAACGTCAATATCCATAAACATCTTGATCCCGGCGCCGCAGTTTTTAAAGTGTTTTATGATATGGCATAAAACATAAAGCAAATGATACTCCGCTTTTAACCTGTATTCATTGCCGTTTTTGGTGCACATGTCAAAAATATCAGCAAAAAATGCGTGGTCGTAATCCTGTGTGCCGTGAACTTCAATATGCTGCTTTTTATAAAGAACGGAAAATCCGTTTGTGCTTTCTGTTTTAACAACACAATTTTTTGCGCAGAATACCTGCGCACATTTTTTAATATCCTCGTTTCGGATGATCACATCCGTGTCACTGCCGGTACGGAATTCTGGAATAGGGTAGTATTTTTTCAGAATCGCTCCTTTAACAAATAGAAAATCTATCCCTGCATTGCAGAGCAGGTCCTTTATGAATGCCACGGTTTCTTCTTTTTCGGCCGTGTCTATTACCGTGTATCCGATCTGTTGCCGGAATTTAGACAACAGTTCGTCATTCGGCAGGCTGCCATGCTTAAGCTGCAAGATCTGATTTGCCGTTATGGCGGCAACATTATGAATGGCGCTCAGCCGGTAGATTTCCTCCCAATCGATCTTGTTGCCGGCAGTTGGCGGCTCTTCTTGATTTAAGTAGGAGGCTATTAGTAAAACAAAATACTTCTCGTTTTCGTTCAAATCTTTTCCCTTTCCGCTTACACGTTCTTAGCAAAGTTGTACTACTAACACAATCATAGCAGATTTCAGGCAAAAATACAATGACTGAAGATTTGCTGTTTTCTGCGCCAAAGTCTGAAACGATCGTAAATTTATGATATGTTCACACAAAATATGTTATTTAATGAAAATAATATATACATTTATAAAATTTGATTAAAACGTAAGTATATGGGTTTAATTTATACCACTTACTTTCATTTTAATAAAAAATTTACAAATATTATTGACAAACATTTGGTAAAAGAATATAATTACTTTGTATTTGTAATAGTTTAACTGTTAATATCGCAGGGTCAGATGTGCTTTTCAGTTGGCTAACTTCTTTAACAATACAAAATTGATTATAGAAGGGGAAATTTGTAAAAATTATGAAAAAATTAACAGCAAACTTTAAAACAAAGAAAATGCTTGCGTTCTTTATGGCGCTTGTTATGGCGTTAACGGCGTTTCCGCTGTATGCGTTTGCAACGGTTGAGTCCGGTACCAACGCCGGCGCTTCGGGCACGGTTGAAGGCAACCCGTTCACTCCGGGAGAACCCTCTCAGATGTTTCGTATTCCAAACCTCGTTACCTTGGATGACGGTACTTTGGTTGCCCAGGCAGACGCACGCTGGAACGGCGGTATGGACGGCGGCGGTAACGATAGCATGGTCGCCGTGTCAACAAACAATGGTGCAACTTGGGATTGGCAGATGCTGACCTATTATCCGGATAATGGCGATGTGTTTGATCCGTCCTCAACCAGTATTTGTGACTCTGCCCTTGCAACAGACGGCAAAAATGTTTATTCTCTCTCAACATTTTTCCCGGCAGGCGTTGCGCTTAACAGCTCCAGCGCAAATAACCGCCCTGTAAGTGATAAAGCGTTTGACAGTCAGGGCCGCCTGCTTTTGCAAAGGTCCGGCGAGAGCGGTTATAACTATTATTTGGGTGCGTTTGAATCGGATGATGCGTCTGCCCGTGCGCAGATCTATCAAAGCAACGGCACTCCGGTTTCCGGCTATACGGTAGACCATGATTTTTATCTTTACAATAACGGCAGCAAAACAAATGAAACGCTGTTCTACAGCGATTGCGAGTTCCAGACGGTTAAAACGACGTTTCTGGTGTTCCGCACTTCGGCGGACGGCGGCAGAACCTGGTCTCCGATGAAACTGCTTAACGTTAAAAATTCCGGCGAGCAGTTTTACGGCGTTGGTCCCGGCCGCGGCGCAGCGCTTCCGGACGGCACAATCATTTTCGGTTGTTATTCCTGGAATGGTTCGGAAAGTTCTCAGGCGTCTTCCTTTATTTATTCTAAAGACGGCGGTCAAACCTGGCAGAGAATGGAAAATGTGCCGCAGCTTATGATCTGGCTTCCTTATGGCAGATGGACCAGTGAATGCCAACCGGTTATTTTGGATGACGGCACGGTTCGTCTCTTTATGCGTAATGCAAGGCCTCGTATAAATTACATAGATGCCGTTTGGAACGGTGAACGGTATGTTTGGAACGGTGATCCGGTTTCCCTTGATTTGGATGTGTATGGAAATGATTTCACCATCACGGAAAATAATCAGTATTCCGTAATACCGTATTCCAAGCAGGTTCTGTATAACGGTAACTATTATAAAGTTTTGATCGTTTCCCACGCAAACGGCGGCGGCACCAGCAGATCAAACGGCACGCTGACTTTCCTGCTTATGGATTCCAACAATCAGTTTGTTGCCGCAACGCAGACCCAGATGTGGACGGGCTTTTTCGGCTATTCCTGTTTAACGGAAATGGCCGGCGGGCAGGTTGCGATCCTGTTTGAAAATGTGGAAGATCCTGCTGTGATTACGTTCAGCATTATTGATGATTTGGAAGCAACTTCCGGCTTTACCATCCCGGATCTTGCCCGCACATATAATGTTGCCATGATCAAAAATGATCAGCAGACTTTCTCTGTTTCCACAAATGAGTCCACCAATACAAATCCTGCGGTTGCATCGCCGCAGTTTGAAGTCAACTATAGTTCAACGGCGAATACGGGCACGGATTCTTCTTTCAGCGGCCAGCCCGTTATGCTTACGGATGCGCTGTATACCTTTACGCAGACTTCAAACAATATGTGGTATATTGCTTCTCAGGGCGTGTACCTCACGATCGGGGAAGATAATCAGCCCTCCACGAAGGACAGAGCCCCTGTTAAAGTTCTGAATCCGGAAAACGGTTTCTTCCAGTTTGTGGATGAGTTAAACGAAGCGCTCTATATGTACCGCTCCGGTGGTAATATCGGCATGTTTGACCAAACCACAGCCTATGACGCTGAGCTTGGTGAAAACAGCGGCGGCGCGCCGGATGCAGACCGCGAAGGCACATTGTTCCGCCTGTTCCGCCCAACTAATCCGGGTGAGGAAAGCGGCGATTATGATCCTGTTCCCGGCTATAAGGAAGTGGACCGTGTTGTAGACGGCGGCAAATACCTGATCGGTTGCGATATCGGCGGTTCTTTCTACTTCTTGTATCCTTCCTACCAGCCGGATAACGTTTATAACCACACCGTTAAAGGCAACGCGGATTATGTGGAAGACGGTTTTGATATGATTGTTACTGCGCATCAGGCGGGCACAACCACCATCGCAGTTGGGCTGGATACCTATAATATTGAAGTTTCCGATTTCTCCAGAGAGATCTCCGGCGTTGTTTCCTATGATCCCGTAATTTATACCCACGCCGGTACAGTGGCCAATCAGGAATCGGATATTGTATCGTTTGGCAGCAATATTTCTGATGGATCTTCAGAAGGCGAAAAAATAACCAATTACACAGTGAAAGATGGATTTACCATCATTTCTATAGACGCTGTGGATTCAGCGAATAATCAGCCGCTTGAAAATACGGATATTACGCCGCAGCCAAATGCAGAGGATGCGTCTGCGGGTCACCTTTCCGGTATACTGCCGCTTGCAAATGACGATACTTACAATAGTTTTGAGTCCGGCACCTATGCAACGCTGAAAACAACCGTGCGCGAGGAAAGCACCGGCTTGATCTGGACGCAGACGGATAGATTGTATGTGGCGTCCAACCCGGTTCCTGGCCATGTGATCACCGGCAACAGAACTACAGAAAATGAAGGCTTTTGGGCTTATTATAATCTTCCGCTTGCCACGTATCTTCTGGCGGAAGGCTCCTATGGTAATACCAATCTGAGCTATGATTATTTCGGCGGCAGATATTATGTTGGCAATGCCACCAGCCTGTTCCCGTCAGACCGTATTATGTCGTTCAACGGAAATGAAAGCGGCAACGCCGCCCATGTTTCCGTATTTCACGACCAAGACAATAACAACTTATTTAAAGCGGCGGGCGTTTATTCCCATTATTGGGATAACAATAATAACGGCAGCAAGGAATGGTTCAATTTAGAGGATCAATATATAGATAATACAACGATTGCGTATTACTATTATGATAAGAGTTCGCCGAAAAATGAAGGCGTTACGGCTGATCCGTCTGATCCGAATCAGTTTTCCGTTCAGATTTCCCGTATGCCTGTGGATACGGAATATGAAGCGGATGGCAACTGGGATAGAAGTATTGTGATCGGCGCGCCCTCTGGCAGCGGCGTAAGAAGCCGTATTGAAAAGCTCTCCGGCGAGGGAGAGATTGCGTATCAGGAATACCAGTATGGTCCGCAGGGCAAATATTATCTTCCGAATCCTGGCGATACGGAAGGGCTGCTTGCTCTGAAACGGCCGGCAACGATCCAGTGCACCACCACGGTTCAGCCAAACCAGACCACCAGCATGCGCGGCATCGTGCGCTATCAGGAAGGCGGCGAAGGCAAAGTTAGTGCATGGAACGATATGCGCCTTACGTTTGAGATCAGAATGTGTGATAAAACAAACGAAAGAACGCCATATGATCAATCCGTTGCCAGTGTGGAAAAATCCACATGGTACACCACTTCTTCCTGGAACAACTATATGAACGCGCTCCTGATCCGTCAGGAATATCTGAACAATTATACATTGCTTACCACTTCTGCGGAAAGAGATTATACTGCGCAAGAAGGCGATACCTACGCGGATTACTTTACGCATGAAGGCGAGGATACGATCGATGTTGCTTACCGCTATCTGGAGCCGCGCGCAGATTTTGATCAGCTTCAGCAGGCGATTGAGGACAGCACCCCGGCATATGATAACGGCATCGTGTTGGAAAATGGCAACAATTATACGCCGGATAGTTATGAGGCTTTGATCAATGCGTATGAAAATGCGCAGAAGATCTTCACTGAACCTGATTATGACACGGAAGATGAGCGCAACGATACGCCCGGTTATGTTATGACCCCGGATCTGGGCGATCCGTCCGCTATTATGGGTCCCGGCGTTGTAGATATCATTCAGAGTGCAGACCATACGGATGAAGAAAAAGACGCGTATCGTCTGGATGTTCAGGAAAGAATCGATAATCTTACGGACGCATTGCGCGGCGCGCTCAATGGCTTGGCTCCGGCTGCCGACGATGATGTTTATGTAGCGGCTAAGGATGAGTCTGAAAAGATCGATATGACCGCTTATGAAGATAACGGCGCTGAGATTGGTCAGACCATTGATACCGGTGATCAAGCGATTTATAGAGAATATGACGGCGTGAATTATGTAAACCTGCCTTCTACATCAGAAGGTCAGGCTGAACTTGACAGCCACACAACCGCGCTTCTTACCAATATGAATATCGGTTCCGGCGCTTCTTCACCGCAGGTTAAACAGTTCGATGTTACTTATAATTTGGCAGTTGATGGCGTAGAGCAGCCTGTTACTGAACCAGTAGAAGACCCTGAAAGCACACCCAATCAAGGTGTTGGCACGCGCAGGTATCATTATGGCGAGACTGCTCATATTGATCTTACGCAGTATGCTTCCGATCAGTATACCGTTAAGATGACGGTTACCTCGGAAACCGGCGGAAAAGACGCCACAACGTATAACGCGGCTGATTTTGATTATGTGATCCCGATCCTGATTCAGGAAGATACAGAGATCAAGGTTGAGGTCTACACAAATGCAGTTCTGACCGTAAAAGATTATTACGGCACGGTGATCGGCACAGCCTATATTGATCCTGTAGACGGCACCCAGGTGGATGTCTATGGCGATGCGATCCGTATCGGTGATGTAACGGTAGCCACTGTGAAAGAAAACCCGAAATATACGTTCACAGGCTGGTCCGTGGAAGACGGCTCCTATCAGCTTACAGAAGCAACGGAGATCAGCCAGTATGGCAGTCTGAATGCAGGCGAAACCCACACCTTTACGGTTCTGAGTGATGCAGGCACTGTAAATAACAGAAACAGCTTTGCAACGCCGTACTTCAATGAAAAACTGAATTTCGAGGCGCCGGAAGGCAGCGTTTGGACGCGTGTAGTCGGCGGTCAGATCTATCTTGCGTCTTATGATGCAAACTTTGTAAACTTCTCATCCAATGAATCTGTGGATTACCGTGCGTACTCGCAAAGTGAACTGAGTTCGCTGCCGGCTGAGATTGCACAGCAGATTTCAGAAGATATTCCTGCTGTTTACGGCACCGGATATTTCATTAAGGACGAATCTGACGTGGAAAATAATGGTAGGTTTACCTTATCCTGCGATTATTCCGCGCCGGAGGGTGTAACCGTTCTTGAAGCTGGTATTATTTGTTCCAGAACGGATGATGTTTCAACAGATGAAACGCTCCGCAAGGGGCAGGTAGGCGCATACACCGTTCCTGCAAACAGAATTGCGCATTGGAACAATAACAGCACTTCTTCCGGCACATACACAATGACGCTGAATAACAGCGCAAGCGGCACATATTATATGCGCGCTTATGTAAGTTACGCGAAAGATTATATTTCTGACGGCGAACCCGGCAGCATCAGCGTTCCTTATGTAGAGTATTGTGAAAGAATCTTCAAGTGTGAAAACGGCGTTGTTACGGCTGTAAACTAAAAGGAGGATGTGTGTTATGAATAAAAAGTTTTATATGGATCCTTCCTTTGAAATTGAAATGTTTAAAACGCAAAGTGTTTTAACCACAACCAGTGAAAACCCGGATACAGGTGTTGATCCCTGGGGTGTGCAAACACTTGATGAACAGGAATTCTAAGTAAAAAGGGCAGCGCCCGAGTGATTATCACTCGGGCGCTGTTTTTTGTTTGTCTTTTGGCTAATAGCAGTTTTTCTAAATAATTTGATTTTTTTTCTTAAGTTTTCTCGTTTCTTTAATTGTAAAATAAAATTGATTCCTTTTGTATGATTTGTGAGGTGCTTGTTATGAGTTCAAAATCAAAGGTAATCAAAGGCATGAAGATCGCCGTTTGCGTATTATTAATCTTAGCGCTTGTGATTGTTGGCGTTTTGTTTTTCCCGCTAACCGGTAAAAAACATGTGCAGGTCTGGAGCGCGGGGGATGCGTTTGATCTTTCCACGGTGCAGACTGTTGAAAAAGATCGAAATGATTTTAAGATTCTGATGTTTACCGATACCCAGCTGTGGGCGGATCTTTCTAAAAACAAAGAATGCTATGAGCAGATGGATGCGCTGGTTGCGCAAACGGATCCGGATCTGATCGTTTTGCCAGGCGATAATCTTTCCGCCATGGCAAGCCGCTTTTCCATCAGCAATTTTATCAGGCATATGGATCAGTATCAGATCCCGTGGGCGCCAACCTTTGGCAACCATGATAGTGAGATTCCTTCAAACAGCCTGAACTGGCAGGCAGATCAGTATATGGAATCCGAATACTGCTTGCTGCAGAAAGGCCCGTCCAATCTTTACGGCTGTGGAAATTATGTGATCAATATAACGGAAAACGGCGATCCTGTTTATTCCGTATTTATGCTGGATAACGGCAGGTATCTGGAGTATGATGACGGCTCCACAAAAGAGATTTATATGGGCTATGAGCAGATTGCCTGGTATGAGTGGAACGTAAAAGGAATTGCCGAATCCGTAGGCAGAACGGTTCCGTCAATGGTATTCTCTCATTTTGCGCAGCCTGAATTCCGTGAGGCGGTGGAGATGTACGGCGTAAAAGGGGAGGACGGCAGTTATACGATCCCGGAGGAATGTGGTTTCGGTTACTGTTCTTATCTGCCCGGCGCTGCGCCTGTGAAATCCGGCTTTTTTGATAAGTGCAAGGAACTCGGCTCAACAAAGTATCTGTTTTGCGGTCATGATCATGAGAATAACGCAAGCATAACCTATGAAGGCATTACCATGACTTACGGCTTAAAAACAGGTCCGTCGCCCGTTCCGTGGAATTTTGCAAAGGAAACAGGCGGCACGTTGATAACGATCAGCGGCAGCGGCGCAAATCAGGCTGTGGATATTGAACATATTGTTATGAACGGAATCGAATAGGTGCCTATATGAATATTACGATCAAAGCAGAACCCAAACCGGTTAAATCCGGCAATTTTAACTATTCAAATATAAAAAGCAGTTATGGTGTGAATACCCTGTATTTTACCAAAAACGGCAAACCATATACCGTTATTGCCGGTGAAGTGCATTTTTCAAGATTGCCGGCGAAACGCTGGCGCGAAACCATATTGAAAATGCGTGCGTGCGGGTTGAATACCATTTCTACATATGTTTTTTGGAATCATCATAATCCTGCAAAAGGCGTTTACGATTTTTCCGGAGACCGGGATGCGCATGCCTTTCTTTCCCTATGCAAAGATCTGCATATGCCTGTGATTCTTCGTATCGGCCCTTGGTGCCACGGAGAGGTGGTAAGAGGCGGTTTTCCGCTCTTTGTCGATTTGATGCCGGGCAAGCGGACGGATTCTAAAAAATACCTGGAACAGGTCAGAATTTACTGGAAAAGATTGTTTCAGGAAGTTAAAGATTTTATGGATGGGGAAACGGTGATCGGTATTCAGCTTGAAAATGAATATACAGGCCCCACCAAACATATAAAAACTTTAAGACGAATCGCAGAAGAAATCGGTTTTAAAACGCCGTTTTTTACAATGACGGCATGGCCGTCCGGCAAACCGGATGATGATTTTCTTCCCATGATGGGCGGCTACCCGGACGCACCTTGGGCAAGGGGAAAGCATGCGCTTAAGCCAAATAATCGCTTTGCCATCACTCCCGGCAAAACAGAAGATGAGATCGGCGCTGATCTGCATAAAAACAACGTTGCGGATCAGAGCGTTTATGATTACGTGCCGTATGCCTCTTGCGAAACCGGCCCTGGCGTACAGGCAGATCAGCACAGGCGGCCGTTTATTTCGGAAAAAGACGGATACGGTGTTGGATTCGCTAAATTTGCGTCGGGTGTAAACTGGCTTGGCTACTATATGTTCTGCGGCGGCAGAAATCCGAGTGACCGCTTGCTGCAGGAAAGCAGAATTACCGGTTATCCAAATGATCTGCCCGTTATTGATTATGATTTTCAGGCGCCGTTAAGCCGTTACGGCATTTGCCGTGATCATGGAGACAGACTTAGGCTGATGCATCTTTTCATCACTGATTTTGATCGTGAGATCTGCACCAAACAGGCTTATTTCCCAAAATGGAAAAGTAATGATCCTTGCGATATTTCTTTTCTGAAATGCTCTGTTCGTGCAGATGAGAATGCAAGCGGTTATTTCTTTTCCGGCACATATGAAAAAGGGCTTAGATATAAAGATTTTCACGATGTGCGTGTAACGTTTGAGATCGGCGGAAAGACGGTGCATTTGCCGCCGGTAGATATAAAAGCCGGTTCCATGTTCTTTTATCCCTTTAATATCCGAATAGGGGATGTTGATTTTGATTATATCCTTGCGCAGCCCGTTGTTAAATATGAAGAGAACGGCAAAATTGTTTGCTGGTTTGCGCAGTGCGAGGGATTGGATCCTGTGTTTTCCGTAAACGGAAAAAAGTATCCCCTTGATTTTTCGGAAAACGGCACGGAGTTTGGCAATGTTAAACTGATCGTTCTTTTGTATGAGGATGCAAAAAAGTTTTGGTTTATCCATCATAAGCCCATACTATCAGACGGCACGGTTTATGCAGACGGCGAAACTGTTTTTTGCGAAAAGATTACGGATACGGATCTGAAAAATGAGTTTAGCCTAACCAAGTGCGATAAAGTTTCCCTGCCGCATAATTTTTACCTTTATTCCACCGGCAGGCGCAGTTATTACAGACTCAAAATACCGAAAGATATTTTAAAAGAGCATTTCGATATTATGCTTGAATTTTATTTTACGGGTCTGAATCTTCAGGTGTTTAGCGGCAAAACGCTCATTAATGATTATTTTAATATAGACCGCAAGTTTGTAATGTGTTTACGCGATTATCAGCAATATTTAGAAAACGGCTCTGATCTGATCATCAGAACGGCTCCGAAAACAAAACACGGCATATCCAATGCTTATAATGAGATCATCATTCCGCTGCATTCAGATAAACTGGAACTGAAAAAGGCTTCCGTAATAAAGAAAGAGCAAGTATTTTAATCGAGCTGTTTTGTTAAAATTTACTTGCAACTCTGATCCATGTGGTATAGACATTCACATTAAATTGTTAAAGAATTATCAATAATGATAGAATATCTAAATACTATAGCGGGATTTCTAAAGAATAATCTATATGCTTGTGCTATATTTAAATGGAAGTAAAATAAACTTGATGACTATATATTGTTAGGTTTATTTTCAATTCGGAATTTGTTTTTATATTAATATTTTGAAAGGAGCGATAAATAATATGAAAACAAAGAAAAGTAGAAGACTGTTAAGTCTTATCCTTGCAGTTGTTATGGCTTTTTCCGCAATGACTGCAACCATCTCAGCCCAGGCTGCATATCAGCCCACTTACGGTGAGAAAGCGCCGAAAGAAGATTTTGCTCTTCTGATTGAAGATGCAGATACGCTTTTAAACACGGTTCTTACCGGAGACACAATTGAGATGATCTGGGCGGCAATGCCTGCGCTTAGCGTAATCATTAACACAAGCGGTCAGAACGGCTCAGACACAGCACAGTGCTATGTTGACTACGATGCTGAAATCTTTGCAAATCTTCCGGATTATGCAGAGGAAGACGGAACGGTTACGGCGGATACGCTTAACGCATTCTTTGCCGAAAATCCGATCGAGATTTCTTCTCAGTCCGAGTTTGCAGCTGCGCTCAATCACATTGTTGATTTCATCCTGATGCCAAACGTAATGCAAACGCTTATCATGATTCCTTTATTTGGTATGGGCGAACAGGCTAACGAACTTGCTGCCGGTCTTGACAGCGTTTGTGCCGCTCTTGGCATTGAGCAGGAGAGAACTGCAGGGGATGTTCTTGGTTTTGCCACCTTCCAGGGTGATGAAGCCGGCGCAGAAACTTATGTTCATAACATCGTAAACGCTGTTTTTGAAGATAATGATGCCGTAAACAATATTCTTGACATGCTGCGCACTGCGCTTGATGGCGAGAATTTTGCAACGCTTTGCACTGGTTTGAACGGTATATTCAGCAATTTGAATGATATTCTTTCCGTTCTTTCCAGCACATTAGGCCTGGATCTTGGCTCAATCAGCGGAACGATTGATACAATCGCTAAGGCTGTTGCCTGCCTTGCACCGGGCGAGGACGGACTTGTTGACCTCAATGCTGCTATTCCCGAAATCCTTAATGCTTTGGGTGCCGGCGCGGTTACAAGCCTAATCACGATTCCTGAAATCGATCTTTCTCATGTTGCTGACACAGAAGATAATGCCGATCTTGTAAAGGCAGTTTATGATTGGCTCTATGAACTGATTTCCGTAAACAAAAACGCACTTACCCTTGCGATCGATGATCCTCAGGGTGACGCAGCGTTTAGTTTGCTTGAGTCCCTTATCGAAACTGAAATTCCGTCAGATGTTGAGGCTACCGTAATTCCAATGCTTAGCATGAGCAATGATGATATGGCTTATGAACTTCTGGATATGGTGAAGACTCTTGCCGGCAGAGAAGATCCTGTTCCTGAAGATCCCACCACGGATCCGACTCCTGAAGAGCCGACCACCGGCAACGAGCCTACAACCGGAAATGAACCCACAACAGGCAGCAAAGAGCCTACAACAACTAACGGCAAATTACCGGCTGTTAACTCCAATAATCCGGATCTTCCGAATACGGGCAGAACCGCTGATTCTATAACGGCGGCAAGCGCTATGATAGCCGTTATTTCCGGTCTGGCACTTGTATATATCGTTCTGTTTTCAAAGAAAAAAATTACTGAGTAATCGGTAATTCGTCAAAATTACTCCATTTGGGAAGCGCTGTTGAGAAATCGGCAGTGCTTTTCCCTTTCTTTGAAATTTGTATAGAAACAAAGACCCTCATATGATAAAATGAAATCATATGAGGGTCTTAACTGTTGTAAGTGATCGTTTTAACGGATTTGTAATCAGAATCAGAATTTGAGTTTTCTGAATTTTCCGGGCGAAATGCCAACATTTTCCGTAAAAAAGTATATAAAATTCGATTCGCTGTTAAAACCTGTTTTATATGCTACGGTTGAAACAGATAGATCCGTATTTTTAAGTAAAAATTTTGCCCTGTTCAGCCGGAAGATTAATACGTAATCATAGGGGGAAAATCCTGTTTGCTGTTTGAAGATTCTGGAAAAGTGAGATGCGCTCATATGCGCTGCCATGGCAAGTACATTAACGGTTAGATTTTCACTTAAATGGTCTGAAATATATTCTTTTACCTGCTGCACTGTATCTTCATAATTGTTTTCACCAAGACTTTTTGTGGTCTGAAAATTAAGCAGTTCAGCAAATAACTTGTAAATATCTACAGATATTCTCAGCTCACTCGGCGGGGTATCGCCTTTAATACTGTCATAGATTCTGAAAAGCAGTTTCTCAACATAATGAATATCTTTGCACTTGATCAAATTGCCGTTGCTTTTTTCAATTTCTTCAAATAATTCATAAGAGTTGCTGCCGCTTACATGGATCCATATGGATTCAAACCCGTTTTCTGTGTAATATTCATGCGGTTTATAGCAGTCCAGAATAATGGTATCACCTTTATGCGCCGTTGTATGTTTGCCGTTTTTAACGTATGTAAAATTACCATCCAAAATATGGGTGGTTAAAAGACTGTTGTAATTTTTTCGTATCAAATGATACCCGTTTATACAAAAAAAATGCCCTGCGCTTATCGGATAGTAATAAAGTTTTTTTGCCGTTTGCGACGGTGAGGAAAAATAGACCTCCGACTTTCTTAAAACGCCTTGTTCGTTTGATTTCAAAATTACCGCTCCCTCTGATAGGATTTCTAAAAAGCAAGATGCGTTTTCTAATGTTTTCAACTGGTATTCATTATATAATCAAATTCAGGCAATGTCAAATTTTCGAAAAAAATAATTCAAGATTCTTTATGTAGCGGGAGGTAATTATGCAAAAAATATTTGCTGCGGATTTTGATATTAAACCGGGTTTTGATGTTTCAGAAAAATTAATTGACCTTTTTGATCATATAAAAAATATTGAAGGGGAAAAGACTGTTATTTTTGAAAAAGGGGAGTATTACATAGCAGCGGATAGATGCCAAAAGCATAAACTTTTTATTACGAATACTGTTTCAGAGTCCGAATATAAAGAGCATGAATTGCCCCACATGCAATCCGTTGCGTTTTACTTATCTGATATCCGCGATCTTGTTGTGGACGGCGCCGGCTCAACATGGATTATAGACGGTAAAATTACCAATATAGCGGCAGAACGCTGTGATAATTTAACAATTAAAAATATAGAGATCCGTCACAAGTCTCCCGATATGCATGAGCTTAAAGTATTAAAAAAAGATATGTTTCGTGTTGACTTTCAGGCGGATACGGATTCAAGCATTCAATTTGCCGGTGGAAAGCCTTATTTTTGCGGAACAGATTATCGTCTGCGCGCGGATGAAAATGCCGCAAAAGCGTTTTGGACGGGCTTAGTAAGGCAGAATACTCCCAATCAAATAAAGCGAACGCAGCACCCGTTGTTTACCGCTGTCCGCTACAAAGATCTGGGCAATAACAGAATCCGGGCGTATTTCCCCTGCACGGCAAGGTTTAAAGCGGGGGACAGATTCTATATTTATGATGCACGGCGTTTGCATGCAGGAATATTTATAAACACATGTTCCTCCGTAACACTGGATCATATTAAGCAAAGGTTTAATTACTCGCTTGCTTTTGTTGCACAGAGCAGCAGTAATCTAACCGTGAAAATTGTGAGTTTTCTCCGGGCAGCGGGCCGCTTAAAATTGCCTCTATGGCAGATTTTATGCAGATTTGCATGTGCCGCGGAAAAGTTCGTGTAGAAAATAACTTGTTTGAGGGCGCCGGCGATGATTGTGTAAATGTGCACGGTATACATTTCAAGATCGTTAAAACAAACAACGATCAGGTAACGGTTCGTTTTATGCACCCGCAGTCTTACGGATTTAATCCTCTAAAAACAGGGGACAGAATCGTTTTCGTTGATCCGCAAACCCTGCTTAGCAGCGGTTCTGCAGTGATCCAAAGTTCTGATTTGTGCAATCCTTATGAAATCCGTTTAACGCTGGATACCTGTGTTCATGCAAAAACTGATATGGTGATTGAGGATACGGATGCCTGCCCGGATTTTGATTTTGCCAATAACACGGTAAACCGGATCATTACCAGGGGAATATTGATCACAACAAGAGGCAAAGTCAACATCAAAAATAATCATTTTATCAGCACAACCATGAGCGGCGTGCTTTTATCTGATGACGCAAAAAGCTGGTATGAAAGCGGGCCGTGCCGCGACGTTACGATTGAAAACAATAATTTTGATTATTGCGGAGCAGATGTTATTCTGATAAAACCGGAAAACGCAAAATATAAAGGCGCTGTCCACAAAAATATCCGTATCAAAAGCAACTGCTTTAAAAAATATAACGGGCATGCTGTCAGCGCAAAGGATGCGGATTCTATTCTTATCAAAGAGAATCAGTATGCAAACGGGTTTATGAAAATGAAAAACTGTAATCATGTAACCGCCGATCATAATGTTAAGCGGAATTTTTAAAGACATATCCTTTGTTGAACGGAGAATAGTATGTATACGATTTATTATGATGTTCCGGCAAAACGCTGGAATGAAGCGCTGCCAATCGGAAACGGATTTACCGGTACTATGATTTACGGCTCGCTTCAAAAGGAAAAACTTTGTTTTAATGACGGCACTTTGTGGTCAGGTTACCCCAAAAATTACGATTCTGCTGAAAGTCTAAAATATCTGAACGAGGTTAGAAAACTGATTTTCGAGGGCAGAAACAGTGAGGCGGATTTGCTGTGTGAGAAAAAACTGACGGGTTTTTACAGCGAGGCATTTATGCCGCTCGGAGAGATTGATCTTAAATTTAAAAATATAAATCAAAATCATTATGCAAGAAGTCTGGATATGAAAAACGCTATTCATACTGTTTCGTCAGACGGCTGTTTGGCAGAGGCGTTTTCTTCCAATCCGGATCGTGTCTCTGTTTACAGAATAAAGGCAAAGGAACCGTTTTCCGTTAAGATCACTGCAAAAAGCAAACTTAAAAGCAGCGTTTTTGTTGCCGGCGATTCTCTCTTTTTATCAGGCAATGCGCCGGATTATGCTGCCCCGAATTATCTTTTCAGGGAGCTCTACCCGATTCGGTATAATGAAAAGAAAGGTATGGCTTTCTGCCTTCAGACCTGTATTAAAACAGACGGCGTTGTAAAACACAATGGAAAAAGTGTTACTGTAAATGGCGCAAGAGATCTCACCTTGTATTTTGTTACCGAAACGGGGTTTAACGGATTTGATCAAATGCCGTGTGCAGACAGGGCAAAAGTTATGCAAAAGTGTATCACGGCTATGCAAAAGGTCCATAAAGATTTTGAGGTTCTGAAAGAACGTCATACCGCTGATTTCAGCGCACTGTTTAACGCGCAAAGCGTTTCGTTCGGCAATACGTATACAGGCACAGCAACAGAACTGATAAAAAAAGTAAGATCAGGTGAAAACATAAAAGATCTGGCTGAACTGTTATATAATTACGCAAAATATATGATGATCTCCGGCAGCCGGAAAGGCGGTCAGCCTCTGAATCTTCAGGGAATATGGAACGATTCCCTCCGCCCACCTTGGAGCAGTAATTACACAGTCAATATCAATACGCAGATGAATTATTGGTTTGCTTCAAGATCGGGGCTTTCCGGCTGTATTGAGCCGCTGATAGAAATGGTATATGAAACAGTCCAAAACGGCAAAAAAACAGCAAAGGTCAATTATGGCTGCCGCGGATTTGCATGCAACCATAATGTGGATCTTTGGCGCAAAACTTCGCCTGTAAAAGGCAGTGCCAGTTATATGTTTGCGCCGCTTTGCGGTGTGTGGCTTGCCAATGAGATCTATACGCACTTTAAAAACGGCGGTCTTGAAGAATATAAAGATAAGATTCGCGTAATTGTTACAGAGGCGGCGAAATTTGCCTGTGATTTCCTTGTTATGCATGAAGGTGCATATGTGATTTGTCCGTCTGTCTCGCCGGAAAACAGTTTTTATCATGATTCTAAAAAGTGCAAACTGGATTTTGGTTCCGCCTTTGATATGGGCCTTGTGAAACAGGTGTTTAAAAACGCTTTGGAGATCACGGAGGACGATCAGCTTGTTTCCGATATTAAACAAAAAGCGCCGCTGTTGTATGCGTTTCAAACCGGTCAAAACGGTATTTGTGAATGGCATAAAGAGTTTGAGTACCCAGAAAAAGGGCATCGCCATTTTTCACCGCTGTATTCGTTTTACCCGGGAAATTTGATCGGATTTTACGAAGATAAGAAAAATACTGCTGCGGTTCAAAAACGATTTGAACACCGTCTGCGTTTTACGCAGCAGCATATCGGATGGTCAGCGGCATGGGCAATGTGTCTTGCTGCCCGTCTGCGGGACAGCAAAACCTTTTTGGCCGTAATGACCAATATGTTTGCCCACTGCGTATTTGAAAATTTGTTTTGCGTTCATCCGCCGAATTATTTTCAGATTGACGGCAATCTTGGTTTTGCCGCGGGAATCAATGAAATGCTCCTTACAGAGGAAAACGGCGTGATTGATCTGCTGCCTGCACTGCCTGCTCTTTTTGCGCAAAAAGGCGAAGTGAAAAATATGCTGGTTGGCGGCGCAAAGATCAGTTTTAAATGGAAAAACGGAAAAGTTTATGAGGTTATCAGTGATCAGGATATAAAAATGCATCGTTTGCATCTAAGTGATGATGTCTTTTTAGGCGAACATGTAAAACTGACAGATCTGTCAGAATAATTTTTTCCTGCTCTTGCAATATTGTAATAGCGGCAATCTTATGCATAATGGCCGGATTTCTAAAAAACATGGTCATTTTTCGTAATTTTTGCTTATTTGATCATAGACGCGCATGCGCATTTGTGGAATCCGCAAAACGGAATGGTGAACGGCAGTCCGGTTCTGCCGCTTACAGGCGGAAAAAGTGATTTCGGCGGCGAGGTAAGGCAGATGATGCCGCCGTTTATGGATGACGGCAGAAATACAGCGGAAAGGCTGATCGCGAATATGGATTATGCCGGCGTAAGCGGCGCCGTTATTACGCAGGAAGAGATAGACGGTAATCAGGACGAGTATCTGCTTTCTGCTAAAAAAAAGATTCCAAAACAGGCTAAAGATCTGTTCGCTGTATGAAGAGAATAAGCCGTATACGCTTGAGAGATTTGACGGAATTAAGATCTGCGCCGGCAGACTCCGGGAACAGGATCTTACAAAACATGATAAAGTGTTTGCATATGCGGCACAGCAACAGAAATTCGTGTCTGTAGATCTGGCGGACGGAGACCGGCAGACGGCTTCCTTGGCAGAGATGATCCGGCAGTATCCCGATCTTCGTATTGCAATCGGTCATTTCGGTATGGTTACAAAGCCGGGCTGGAAAGAGCAAATCAAACTGGCACGCAATAAAAATGTAAGGATAGAAAGCGGCGGGATCACATGGCTCTTTAACCGTGAATTTTATCCGTTTGACGGAGCGGTGCGTTCCATCCTTGAAGCAGCAGAAATCTGCGGATTTGAAAAACTGATGTGGGGCAGCGATTATCCCCGCACTATGGTTGCAATAACGTATAAAATGAGTTTTGATTTCATTGTAAAATCAGAACTGCTTTCTGCGCTTCAAAAAGATATGTTTCTTTTTGAAAATGCAAAGAACTTTTACGGCTTTACGGCGCTGAAACAGCCGCAAAGTATTAAAAATACGCTTGAAGACTGATTTTTCGGAGAACAACTATGGCAAATAACGATCTTAGAATCCAATACTGTGAATTAACAGGCGATTACGAAATTATCTATAAAGGTTTTTCCTGGGTTAGCGACGGCAGACGACCGTATATTATCATCAGGAAAAAGGCGGGAAACAAGTATATCAGTACATACAGACCGCTTTGTTCGGCGTTAAAAAAACAAACCGAATATAAAAAGAACAGCATCATTACGCACCTTTCCGGTTTTGTTGCGTTCGGGAAAAAACTGGATTTCGAATTGGTGTTAAAAGCAGAAATTACCGGCGGGAATACCGTCCTGTTCTCCTTAAAAGCGGAAAATGAAACGGGGTATGATATTCAGGCTGTTTATTTTCCGGCTCCGTTCAATTCCAAAAAGAAAGGGCAGAAATCCTATCATATCGATTCCATGCGCCAGGGATTCCTGTTGCCGGATGGGTATCAGGAGAATTTTCTGTCCACCTTCGGCTTTGCCCACTATTTACGAAAGATCAATACGGGCGATTGCTATATGCCGGTCTGGGGCAGAGTGTGCGACCGGGATTCTTTTACCGCTATTGTTGAAACGCCGTATGACGCCTGCATGTTTTCTTCTTTTGGAAAGCACAAGGCTTTTGTAAACTCCGTGCACTGGATGTCCTCGTTAGGCAGGCTTTCGTATGAAAGAAAGATACGTTTTATTTTCCATAAAAACGGCGATTACAACACCACTGCCAAAGATTACAGAAAGTATCTTATGGAGACAGGGCAGTTCGTTTCCATTGATGATAAGATCAGTAAAAACGAAAATATCAAAAAACTGATCGGCTGCCCCGTTCTGCATCATAAGATCTATACAAAAATTAACGAAAAATCAAAGTTTTATGATAAAAACGCTACAAATGAATTCCTTTATGCTACTTTCTATGAACGCGCGGAGCAACTAAAAAAGATTAAAGCCGCCGGTCTGGATCAGTTATATATCCACACAGACGGGTGGGGGAAAAACGGCTATGATAATGATCACCCGTATATTCTGCCACCGTGTGAGGCAGCAGGCGGATGGCCGGGCTTAAAAGAATTTTCAAAAACAGCAAGGGAGCTCGGATGTGTCTTCGCTTTGCATGATCAATACCGTGACTTCTATTATTCCTCTCCTGTTTTTGATATGGAAAAAGCAGTTACTAAAATAGACGGATCACATCCCTACTGCTCGGTTTGGGACGGCGGTGAGCATACCTTCCTTTGCGCTTCACAGGCGCCTGCCTTTGTTCAGAAAACCTATGATGAACTTGAAAAACACGGCGTGGATGTGCAGGGTGCTTATCTTGATGTTTTTTCTGTTGTCAACGGCGATGAATGTTTTCATCCCGATCATAAGATTACAAGAAAACAGAGCATAGAATACCGTGCAAAATGCTTTGATCTTCTGAATGATAGAGGCATGATCATGTCTTCCGAAGAGCCTGCGATGCAGCTCTTGAATCATATTGCGCTCGTTCACCACGGTCCCTTTACTTTAAGACCGCAGGAGAACGGAAAAGCGGTCGGAATACCTGTTCCGCTTGCAAATCTTGTTTATCATGACTGTGTTTTGATTCCGTGGAACTGGTTTAATAACTGGGGGATTCCGAAAGGGGATAACGGCGATCTGTATTGTGCGCTCAATGCCGGAATGCCGTATATCAATCCGTTCGGCACAGGTATCCGAAAGATCGGGAGCGACAGCAGGGGTGCCGAACTTGAACTTCTGGATGAATCAAAACTTAAAGAAGAGATTGCACGAGTAAAACCGCTTATGCAGCTTCAGGCGAAACTCTATAATAAAGAAATGGTAAAACATGAGTTTTTCGGCTCGCTCAGATGCCAGAAAACAACGTATTCTGACGGCACCGTTATCACCGTTGATTTAGACAAAAATACTTATGAAGTAAAGGAGGGTAACCATGCCCAGGCTTGAAAAAAAGATCTACCGCGTTTCTTCTATCACGCAAAGCAGTGATCTTCCGCATCTGTCCCTTGAAAAAGAGCCGCATAGGGCAAGATCCGATATAGAGGATTATGAAGGTCTGTTTATCGATTATGGCTGGCGTGAAACTTCGTATCCGTATACCCAGCAAAATGCTTATGCAGAAGAAAAGGAACAGGAAATAACTGTTGCCGTTCTTGAAAATGAGTATCTATATGCGGAGTTTCTGCCGGAGTACGGCGGCAGACTGTGGAAACTGTTTGATAAGAAAAAACAAAAGGATGTTGTTTATACAAATGATGTGATCCGTTTCAGAAATCTCAGCATTAGAAATGCCTGGTTTTCCGGCGGGGTGGAATGGAACTGCGGCGTTATAGGGCATTCGCCGTTTACCTGTTCGCAAATGTATTGCGCTTTTGTTACGGGCAAAAACGGAGAAGATGTGCTGCGTTTTTATGAATTCGAAAGGGTGCGCGGCATTTATTATCAGATCGATTTTTGGTTAGAGCAGAATAAATTATTAACCGCCGTGCGGATCGAAAACCCAAATACACAGGTTGTTCCCATGTATTGGTGGAGCAATATGGCAACGCCGGAATACAAAAAAGGAAGAGTTGTTGTTTCTGCAAGCAGCGCCTATAATAATTCAGACGGAATGGGTATTAAAAAATCCCAAATTCCCTTTGATAACGAAATTGATGTTTCCTATCCTGAAAATATTCCGAATACGATCGATTATTTTTATGATATTCCTGCGGATGAAGAAAAGTTTATTGCCAATGTGGATCAGGATGGATTCGGCTTGCTGCAGTTTTCCACTTCCAACCTAAAAGGCAGAAAACTGTTTTCCTGGGGGCACAGAAAAGGTTCACACCACTGGCAAAACATGCTTACCGACCGGGCAGGGGATTATGTGGAAATTCAGGCAGGACTCGGAAAAACGCAGTATGAGTGCATTCCTATGCCGCCCAAATGTGTATGGATGTTTTCAGAATGTTATACGCTTGCCGATATTCCCCGGGAAATGGTCAGCGGCAGTTATAATGAACTTGTGAACGCCGTAAAAGATCAGATCTCTTCCTTAGGCGGATGCCAAGGGCTGGATCGCCGTTTGGCTTCTATTTCAAAAGAGATCAATTCTCAGAAAGGCAAAGTGATTTTAAAAGGCAGCGGTTTCGGGTATCTTAACGGTTTGCTTGGCGCAAAGATTCCGCAGCAACTTGCGTTTTGTGATAACAGCGATGTTGCCGAATGGATCCGTCTGCGCAGCGGCGATGAAACCGCATGCCCAAAAACATTTGCATACGGAGAGCGGATGGAACAGCTGTTGCTGTCCCAATTTCACTCTACGAATTGCAATGTTACTTATCAGCTTGCGCTGATTGCATATGACCGGCGTGATTTCGAGCTTGCGCAAAACCATTGTTCCCGCAGTTTGCTGCTGGAAAGTAATGCTTATAACAACCACCTGTATGCGCATATTCTTTATCAGCTTGGTGATCCGGAATGTGTTTACTTTGCCAAAAAGAGTCTGCGCCATAACCGGGAAAGTTACTGCCTTGCTGAAAGCATTTTTTCACTTCTGATTAAGGCAGATGCCTGTGCTGATCTGATTCAGGAATATGAGAGTCTGTATGATCCTCTAAAGAAGATTCCCAGACTGATGATGTATCTTTCCTACGCATATTTAAAATGCGGGGATGCTGAGAAAGCAGAAAAGATCCTGTATTATGAAGGCGGGCTGAATCTTCTGGATGCCAGAGAGGGCGACCGTTTTCTGGATAACCTTTATCGCGGAATCAGAAAAGAACTTTATGGCGAAGATCCGGCAGAGGTTGTTGTTCCTGAACAGCTTGATTTTATCGTTGCGGATTTTTTTGCTGAGAAAAAGCCGGAATGAATGAGAAAGAGGGAATTTATGTAAAAAAAGGTTTAAAGATTTTTATCAGCATCCTTGTATGCCTTGCTCTTATCGGAGGTGCTGCAACTTTGACTGTTACGTTTTACGGTAAAGATTATGAACGCGCATCGGATACGGCGTTTACTGTTTTGCAGATTACAGACCCGCATATTCTGAATGATGAAAAGAAAGATGCTAAAGCCTATAAAACCATAACGGAAATGATTGAAACAACTAATCCTGATCTGATCGCCGTTACCGGTGATATTACCAGTGAAAAAGAAAATTATACGGCATTTAAAAGTTTCTGTTCGTTTATGGAGAAGTTTAAAATTCCGTGGGCGTTCACTTTCGGCAACCATGAGGGACTTGATATCGCGTATGAACCCGGTGAAGTGCTGGATCCGGAAAAAATTGCAGATAGGCAGACGTTAAGCGATTATCTGGAATCTCTTGAATATTGCATCTATGAAGCGGGTGACGAGAATGTGGACGGAACCGGGAACTATTACTATAATGTAACGGATAAAGATGGCAAGGTTCTGACCTCACTGATCTTTATGGATTCCCACAGTTATGATGAGGAAAACGGCGGGTATGATCATTTTCATGACAATCAGATCGAATGGTACGAAAACACCATTAAATCCATCGCTAAAGAAATTAACGGGGATGAATCCAAAGTTGTGCCGTCTCTTGCGTTTTTCCATGTGCCGATGCAGGAGTATACGGCAGGATATGATGCGGCTAAAGGCACGGCGGATCGTATATGGGGATACCGTTTTGAAAAAGAAGGTTCACCGGCAGTGGATGATCAAATGTTTGAGACTATGCTGGAACTTGGCTCTACAAAAGGCGTCTTTGTCGGCCACGATCATATGAACAATTATTCTGTCAATTATAAAGGTATTCGTCTTACATATGGTCTTTCCTGTGATCATAATATCTATGTCGTTCCGTTTCGGGGCGGCAAGCTGATCAATATTAAAGAAGACGGATCGTTCACAACGCAGTCTATCATCCACCATAGGGGTCAGAGCACCGTAACAATAGGCAAAGAAAAATAATATAAAAAAGCAGCAGATATTGCATCTGCTGCTTTTTTGTGGCGGAGAGGATGGGATTCGAACCCATGTGGCTTTTGGCCAAACGGTTTTCAAGACCGCCTCGTTATGACCGCTTCGATACCTCTCCTTATTGACTGAATTATCATATCATACGCGGGTAATGTTGTCAAGCGTTTATTGTGAATAACTAAATAAAACGTTTCAGTTTCTTTTGCAGCTGCCTTGCATCAGAAAAACGCTTTGAGATTTGAATGGATGTTGTTTTTTTAATGATTCTTCCGATCGGTCCGCCGGGAATTTTAATGGAGGGGTGCACCCCGGTAAGCATTTTGTTTAAAACAATCCCAAGCGCGTAAATGTCCGTCGCGCGGTTAGACTGTATGATTCCATACTGCTCCGGCGCGGCATATCCTGCGGTACCGAGAGATTCCGTATCCAGGTCAGATTCCGCGTTCTGCATCCTTGCAATACTCAAGTCAATCAAATAGGCGTTTGCGTCATTTCCGATAATGATGTTTGCCGGCTTAATATCTCGGTGTATCACATTTTGCGCGTGCAGACCGCTGAGTGCGTTGCAGATTTGATATGCGTACCTGCACGCTGTTTTCAGATCCAGAATACCGTCTGATATGGTGGCTTCCAGATTTTCACCCTCAATATATTTCTCAAGCGTGATTAAAGCGTTATCGGTTGAGCACACTTCCAGAACCGTGGCAAAATTTTCTATATCTTTGTTTCTGACCGCTCTGAATACTTCATCGTTTCTGTTTTTGGATATCCGCTCTATGATCTTTTCTCCGCTTTTAGTATGCGTGTAAAGATAAATAGAGCTCTTTTCAGATTCCTTCAAAACAGCCGTTTTTTCAAAGTTGTTTTTTAGGGAACGGTCTATATAATCAAACAGTTCGTTTCGCGTCTCAGTCATTTTAACAGTTCCTCTCCGTATTCTGCCAGCAGGTCGTTCGTTTTATACACGGAATACGCATGGTTTACTGCAAAAATGATCACGCTGTCCCGCTTAATTCTGGGGTAAAGCGCTGACTTGCCGGAAATGCGAAGTGCCTCCTGGCATTCGTCCAAATTCAGTTCCATGGCAAGTGCGATTCGGATGATCTTGTCTTTACTCGGAATTTTGCGCCCGTTTATCACATCATAAAAATAACAGTAACTGAGATCCGCTTTGTTAATAATATCGGATTTCGTTTTTTCTGCTTTTTTGATCATCTTTTCCCAAAAACCTTTTATGCTGGTATTGGTAAATGAGGAAGGGTCGGCACGAAAGTATTCTTTCAAATCCGTGTTTTTATCACTTAGTTCGTTTAAAAGTTCTGCGGTTTTCTTAGCCATATTTCCTCCCAGATTAGTATTTAATGATGTTCACTTTATCATTTAGATAACTTTGAAACATGGACAGATCCGGATGATCTTTTTCTATCTTTATTGTTTTTAAATTTGGAAAACTATCTAAGAGATGTTCCAAAGTTTTTTGCGGTACTTCTGCCGTTTTCGGAACGGTTAAAGTCTCAAGATATGTGTTTTTAGCATTCCTTAAGTAACTGTATGAATCCTGCGGCAATGTAAAGGATTTGTCTTTTTTACCGGCAGGATATATGGAAAACTGTACAAAATCTTCAAATTTTGTATAAAGTACGCCGTCATAATCCGCTACGCTTGGATTTGCATCTCCAACATAGATTCCCTCCAGGTTGTAATTGCTTCTCGGAGTCGGACCGGAACATTTATCGTTTAAATAAATTTTTTTCAAATACTTGCAGTTCAAAAAATTATCGCTTGCATTGTTGATGGCCGTAACCCAGTCGGGTACTGTGTAAGATGAGGATGTATTGCCTTCACAATACTCATATAGAAACCATCTTTTTGTATCATAGTAATACAGAGCGCCGTTTTCAAATTTATATTGCCAGTGATCTACGTCAATATCCGTAAGGTTTGGGCATTTTACAGCGAAAGTAGGGAAAATGCCCATATCAGTGTTTGTAGGGAAAACAACTTTTTTCAGCGAACTGCAGTTGTAAAACGTGCTGCTGGAGATCCATAATATATGGTAATCTTCACTGTTTTTAAATGTAACGGTTTCTAATGTTGAATTGTCTTTAAACGTATGTTTATCTAATTTATGTATATTGATATCATTGATCTTATCAGGTACAAGAACATTTTTATCATTGCCGGTATATTTTGTGATAATGAGATCTCCGTCTTCCATCATATATTCCCAGTCATCATAATTCAGAACAGGCTCGGACGAACCTGTGGAATTGTTGCCGTTTGAATCTGAGCCGGATGAAGATCCGGAACCGGTTGAGGTTGAATTGCCGTTTCCCGGTGCAGCCGCTTCTGTATTTCCCGCTGCGGCACCAGATTCGACCGTTTCTGAGACAGAATTATTGCCGGATCCACCGCCTGTATCAGACGTAGAACTGTTTTCAGATAGCGGGTCATTAGGATTGCTTTCCGTGCCGAATACTTCATCAAACAAAGCCTCAACGCGTGTGATCGGCCGGCTGCCGTTATTATCGTTTCCGGCGGCAGTATCTGCCGTAACGCCGCCTACAGGGTCAACCGGGGAAAACAAATAAACGCTCAGCGGAACAAGCAAAAGAAGCATTGTCAGCGCAGAGACCAAGGCTGCTTTCTGTCGTTTGGACATAGAAGAAACTCTACTTTTCAAGCCCGTCAATCGGGAGAGCAAACGCTCTTTAAATGTTCCGTTTGGAATCGGAGCATCTTTGCTTTCCTTTATTGAGTTGTCAAAAGCCGTCATACATTCAAGGCAGTAGTTCGCTTCATCAGGAAGAACTGCCTCGCAGTTTTTACATTTTTTTGACAATATTATGCCTCGTTTCTTATTTTTTGCATTTAATTTATTTTAATATTTATAAAAGAAAAAGTAAATAGAAATTGTTTAAATTATAAAATTATATTTGTATGCCGGCAGAATATAGATTTCTGATTGTGAATGTGCTAACATAAAATCGCAACGGCACAGCCGCTCGCTAACCCTTACGGATACTGAACCTGACGACGTAATAACACCACCGCAAAAAGCGGGCCCTCTTTTAAAAGTCCGGGTTCAGTATCTGATCAAAAAAACAGCGCGCAGATCGTTATCTGCGCGCTGTTTTTTATACATTACTGTGCTGCTGATGTGGATTCAGCGGAGGTGCTTTCCGCGGTCTGAGATTCCTCTTCTGCTGCGGAAGCTCTGTACTCATCAATAATATCCTGAATGGATTTTTGATTAAACGAATCCACTCTGTCAAATTTATTTGGCTCTCTGCCGTCCATCTCTGTGCCGTTTGAATCGGTCAGTGTAAGTGTAAGCGTGTCACCAACGATGGAATACTTATAGATCACGTTCTGATTGGAATTTGGATTTTTGAGGATCAGTTTATCGCCCTCTACTTCATATTCGCCGTCAAAAGAATAGGTGGATAAATAGGAAGTATACGTGCCGTCATCAAAAAATTCATAGGCTGAAAGGCCCGGTGCAGTTTGGCTTTGCCACTTGTTTACAAGTGTATCTTTACTCATTTCTCCCGCAATATAGGCAACCGGATTTACGTTTGCAACAGAGCAGATCACAACCGTTCCGATTGCGAGTACAGCTAAAACAGCAATCACAACAAGTAAAACAACCTGCTTTGTTGTAAATACCTTTTTGCCCTTTGCCTTTGATGCGGTTAAAACGCTTGGGTCTGCGTCGGAAAGCCCACTGCTGACAGTTGTTTTGTCAAGACTAACGGTATCCTGATCCTCATGATCAAGCGCAACGGTGTCTTTTTTACTCTCCGCTGTCTGATCCAGTTCATCAATGTCCTTCATAAGATCTTTTTCGTCAAAATCTTTATTGCTCATGATGTTCATCCCTTTTTAGAAATTTGCTGCCTCTTTTATTTATATGAGCCCAGCGTTTATCAATATGTTATGATCCTAACTTATTCTTTATTTAAGCCCCTTTTTCCTTAAAAGAGCGTCAATTTTGCCTGAGGAGTCAAGCAGGGTAGAAACGGAAAGATCATGATTAAGCGTATCCAGAAAATATGCAACATACTTTGAAAGTTCCACAGACTGATACCATTCTCTTTCCAAAAGCTCCGGCGGTTGGTATACACCGTTTGTTGTAAATACTTTTTCAAATACGCCGTCTTTATATGCTTTATCAAATACATCCAAACCGTTTGCAAAAAGACCAAAAGTGGTGCATACAAATATTCTTGCAGCGCCCAAATCCTTTAACTTGCTGGCAACCTCAAGCATGGATTCACCGGAGGAGATCATATCGTCCACAATGATGATATCTTTTCCTTTAACCGAATCGCCAAGATACTGGTGCTCAACGATTGGATTTCTGCCGTTTACAACTTTGGTGTAATCTCTTCTCTTGTAGAACATTCCAAGATTCACGCCAAGCTGTGTGGCAAAATAGATACATCTGTTCATTGCCCCTTCATCCGGCGAGATGATCATAAGGTGATCTTTGTCCACATTCAGATCATCAATGGTGTTTACAATTGCTTTAATCATCTGATAAGTGGGCATAACATTTTCAAAAGATTTATGCGGAATCGCATTTTGAACTCTTTGATCATGGGCATCAAAGGTAATAATGTTTTCAACACCCAGATTTACAAGTTCCTGCAGAGCCATAGCGCAGTCAAGCGATTCTCTGCTTGAGCGCTTGTGCTGACGGCCCTCATATAACATTGGCATGATAACAGAAATTCTTTTTGCTTTGGATGACGCTGCCGAGATCACTCTTTTCAGATCTGCATAATGATCATCCGGAGATTTCGGCACGGTCATTCCGTACATTTTGTAAGTAACGCTGTAATTAAAGCAGTCTGTAACGATATACAGATCATATCCGCGAACAGTTTCATTAATTACGGCTTTTCCCTCACCGCTGCCGAAACGCGGATTGGAAATGTCAATTTTGTATGTTTCTCTTTGATAACCGTAAAACGCAATAGATCCCTGATGTTCCAAAGCCTGCGTTTTACGCCATTCCACAAGGTATTTGTCCACCTTATCCGCAAATGCCTCGCAGCCCGGCATCGCTATAATTCCGAGCGGTCCGTATGGTATGGTTTCTACATTCTGAGCTGTTAATCTTGCCATTTTGCTTCTCCTTACTTTTCCGTTTGAAAGCGCGGGCAGAATGTTAAAAATCTGCCCTGTGCGCTTTACGGTGGTATTTTACAACATAATTTTCTTGTTGTAAATACAGATTTTTAACTTTTTACGAATTTGTTATGAATTGCCTTTTTTTCTTGGATTTTCTGATTTTGATCCCAGAAACTGCCGCTGCGCAGATCAGCGTTGCGGCGCTGATTCCGGCGCCCAATCCAAGCATCTTCGGTCTGTAAATATATTCTACGGTGTGCTCGCCCGGCTTGATCATAACGCCAAGCTGGCAGCCGCCGATCATAAAGGTTTCTGCTTTTTCACCGTCAATATACACGCTCCAACTCTCGTCATACGGAATAGAAGAATATAAAATGCTGTTTTCCTGTACCATCACAGTTCCCGTAAGTTTTGTATCCGTATGCTCGGTTACCTGCATTGCCCCCTTTCCGAGTTCTGCGTATCCTTTTTCAAGAATATCCTTATTTATACTGTAAGCATAAAAGCCCACGTTTTCATCACCAGTGGCAAGCGCGGCGCAGTCCAGCGAAACTGTAAGCGTCTCACCCGCGTCATAATAGCCCAAATCCAAAATATACGGCGTTTCTATGTTGAAAGATTTTGAATCTTCACCGTGCAGAACGCTGATATCTGTTAGATCGTCAGCAGTAACATAAAGATAAAGATTACCGTCGGTCTGCGTGGTTATGGTAATTGCCGTTTCTGCGTAAGACGTGTCTTCGGATTTTTCTATCCAGTGCAGCCCGCTTTCATCAAATATTTCACCGCTCATTCCCGTGTAATTTGTGTCTTCATATCTAACAGGGGTGAACACGCCGGAATACCCCGTAGCAAGGGAAAAGAAGTTTTCCTGCACTTCAAACGGATCGCCTTCTGTGGTATTCCAAGCCTCAACGGAGCTGTTTACGCAAAATGCTTTGGGCAAATAGTAATCGTTCTGATAAACGGTTGCCTCTCCGTTTTCCGTTTCATAATATTTTGTGTATAGATCCGCAGACGGTCTTGTTTTTTCATCCCTGTAAATTAGATATTTAATGTTATACATCATATTGTAAACAGGCGTCTGCGTGTTATAGGTGTAACTGTTTATTCTGTTTCCGTACATACCAAGGCTGTATTGCAGCCCGGAATATTCTTCATAAGCCATGGAGGAGAAAATGCTCATGCCGCTGTAACCGTACAGGCATGCGTCCATACGTGTATTCAGAGAGCAAAGCTCCGTCCTGTAGTCTGAATCATCGCTGTTTTCAATATAATTTATGGCATCCCTGTACGTAGTATAATTTGCCGTGTAAGCAGATTGCGTCTGATTAAATCCAAACGCTTTGGGATCGGAGATCACCACTTCACAGAAAGCAAGCGCGGTGATCAAAATGCCCGCGATCAGTTTGGAAAGACTGTTTTTGCGAATCAGAACAAGCATGCCGGCATACAGCAACATAAAGGCAAGCGTTACATAGATCGTGATTTCGCTCATCTTTTCCGTTTGCATCTCGCTTGAAAGCGCGATGAAAGCCAGCCACAGGATTCCGGTTATAAAGATCTCTTTTGTTCCGATTCCCCGGATATGCATAAGCCCTTTAAACGCAATGGTGAGCAGGATGAAGGAGTACATAAAAGAAAATCTGTATGGCAGGTCGTTCGGGAAATGAAAAGCATGCCAGAAGAAGTTTACAAAATTGTTGTTAAAGGAAAGAAGAAAAAACGCGATCAAAACCACATACACGGCTTTTTCACGGAATTTGATCTTTGGATTAATCATATATAGCGGCACCAGCAAAATCGTAAGCACGGAAGTATAAACGTTCGGCAAAACGTCATTTCCGCTGGAACGGATCGTGGTCTCTAATGCCGCAAAGTGTGTTTCAATAAAATCAACAAGAGAAAAGTACGTTTGTACGGAGTCCGGCGCATTATCCGATGTGGCGCTGCTGCCGGTAAGAATCGCATATACAGGCAGCAGGAAGAAAGCACAAAGCAGCCCTGCAAGTAAAGAATTTGCGGCAAAGCGCAGCCCTCGGTTTACAAACTTTAAATGGAAAAAATCTTTGATTCTGTTTCTTTTTTCCGCCGGCGTATAGCCGTCTGCGTATCTGGACTGTTCTTTTGCAAGAAAGAAATATGCCAGAAAATATAAAACGGAAAAGATGCAGCACATATATCCGATATAGTATGTGGAATAGAAAATATAAACAAGTGTGATTAGGTAAAGCGCGCCTTTTCCTTTGTTTACAATCCGTTCAATGCCAAGTGCAAGAATCGGCAGCATCATCATGCCATCCAGCCACATCACATTCCAGAAATAGGCAAGAAAATATGCGGAAAATGCATAGAATACTCCAAAAGCAGCCGAAGCGGGCGAATGCCTGTTCAGGCTTTTTTTGATATAAAACGTGAACGTTCCTGCGCTTAAAACGCATTTCATGGTAACGATCGCAGTTATGGCAAGGGGCATCTCATCCCTGTCAAATAAGAAAATGATTGCGGAAAAAGGACTGGAAAGATAATTGAAAAAGTTACCAAGAAAACTGGATCCTCCGCCGGATGTCCAACTGTACAGAAAACTTTCTCCGCCTGTAACCCTGTCAAATAGTTCAACAAAAAGCGGGCCGTACTGGTGATACAGATCCATTCTTAATACGGTTGTATCTCCAAACGGAAAACAATGAAAGATCAGCAGAATGAACAGCATTAGAATAAGGGCAACTGCCATGGAAAGAAACACAAATCGGTTTGCAAAGAAAGATCTGTAGATTCTGCCGTTTTTGAACTTGGCTGCCGGTTCGGCGCAGTCAAAGATAAGAATTCTGGAAACCGGGTAGTCCAGTATCAGCAAAAAGAGAAAGACTGCAAGCCATGCTGTGTAATCAAAAAGCCCCAGCGCCTTGATTAAAGCCGAAAAAGCGGCAAAGATCCCAAGGTGCGCCGCCGCGTTTACAACAGAATAGAGAATTTGGAGTAAAGTTGAATTTAATGCATTATCCCGGTAAACAAAATATTTCTGCAAAACGAATAAAACGATTTCTGACGCGGCAAAACCAACAGCGCAGGAAACAGTTGTATCAAGCCCTATAAATGTTTTTAGCAGTTGTTTTACAGCAATAAGAAATAAAAAAGAAAATGAAAAAGACAGCACATAATTCACGGTCTCGCCATTCATAAAAGAATTGGTATACCGCTTCTTGCTGCTCATTGTTATATCCATAAGTTTCCTCCTGTCTTTAATTATAATATAGCATATCGTTTTGGATTGTTCAACAAAATAAATCGTAATATTTGAAAACAGCCTGTCATATATCTTAACTGAGGTGAGATCATGTCGCTCAATACGCTTATTCCATGCCTCTCAGACGGTATCAACGCAGCGCTTTCTCAGTTGGGCGCGACGGCTTTAAATGCGCTTACGGAAATTCGATTAAGAAAGAATCTGCCTTTGGTTTTGTGCGCCGGCAGGAATGTTTATTTTATAACCGCCAAAGGAAAACTCCTGAATCACTGCAGCGAATACGCATACAGAGTGGATGAGGAAGAATTTGATGTGGTGTTCAGACGGCTTTGCAATTATTCCGTTCATTGTGAAATAGACAATCTTATAAACGGATACATAACCGTAAAAGGCGGAAACCGGGTGGGCGTTTGTTCCACAGCTGTAAAAACAAACGGTGTTGTTACGGCGGTCAAAGAGATCACTTCATTGAATATCCGGATCTCTAAAGAGGTGCGTGACTGCGCCAAACCGATTCTGAACCTGCTTTATGTAAACGATTTCCCAAGTATTATTGTAGCGTCGCCGCCCTCCGGCGGGAAAACAACTTTTTTAAGGGATTTTACAAGGCTTCTTTCCGGCGGATTTAATAATTGTTATGTAAAGACCGCAGTTATAGACGAAAGAAATGAAATCGCCTGTAAAGATGACGGCTGCGTCACAGCCGATCTCGGCGTCAATACGGATGTCATAACCGGCTTTACCAAAGCGGCAGGTATTGAGATCGCGGTCAGGACGCTTGCGCCTGAAATGATCATCTGCGATGAGATCTCTTCGGTTGAAGAGATAGAGGCGATGAAAAACGGGTTCCTGTCCGGAACTGCTTTTGCCGTTTCTGTGCACGCCAAATCAAAAGAACAGCTTATGAATAAGCATATCGTTCGAAATCTGATCGCAACGCGTGAATTCAGTTACGTAGTTCTTTTAAAGGATTATACAAACGAGTTTGAAATTATGGAAGTCAGTTGAATGTTTTGAAAATTTTAGGAATCTTACTGATCAATCTGGTCTGCGCCGCAACGGGCGCATATTACGCCCTGAAAACAAAAGATCGCTGCGAAACGGCGCGGCAACTGATTCAAATGGCGGATATGATGTCTGTTGAATTGTCTTTTTCGGCAGATAATTCCAGAAAGATCATCAATCGGCTCAGAAAGGAAAAATCGCTTTCAAAACTGGGATTTCTGAATGATATAGATCTTGAAAATATCGATATCAAAACCGATCTTGACCCGGCCGATGATGAAAAAGTAAACATGCTTTTCAGAAATCTTGGCAGCACGGATGTTTCATCCATGTTGAAAATTATAAATTCGTTTAAAGAAAGCATTTCGGCAAGCCTGAAAGGTTATACGGAATACAGCAAGAGCCACAGCAGGCTTTTTGTGGCGTTTGGTATACTCGGCGGCCTTGCCGTTTCCATCGTGCTTATATAGGAGCTTTTCAATGGATGTTAATTTTATTTTTAAAATTGCGGCGATCGGAATCATTATTTCCGTGCTGAATACCGTTCTTGTAAGAAGCGGCAGGGAAGATCAGGCGATGCTGACCACGCTCGCAGGCATCGTAGTGGTGCTGATGATGCTGATTCCGCAGATCAGCGAACTGTTTTCCACAGTAAGAACTTTATTTGATCTATGATACAGATTATCGGGATTTCAGTAGTTGCTCTTATTTTCGGGCTTTTTCTTCGCCAGCACAACAAAACCGTCTCTCTGATCCTCATTATTTTTGCCTGTATTGCCGTATTCTTTGAATGTGTATCTTCTCTTAATGAGATCATGGACGCGTTAAAGGATATGGCGAGCGGAATGGGAGAAACTTCTGCATATCTCAAGATTATGTTTAAGGTGCTCGGAATTGCGCTGATCACACAGATCATCTCCGATCTGTGCAGAGACTGCGGCGAAAGCGCGCTTGCCGGGCAAACGGAAGTAGCGGCAAAAATCATTATTGTATCCCTGATACTGCCGCTGTTACAGGCTGTTATTCAAGTAATTACGGGACTTGCATCATGAAAAGAAATTTAAAATTATATGTTATTCTGTTTATACTATTTCTGCTGATTTTCGGTTTGGCGTTTCCCGTTTACGCGTTTGGGCAGGACGAGCTGAATCAGGAGGAATATTCTAAAGTTCTTGAACAGTATGATCTTTCGGCGTTTGATGAACTGGATAACACCAGTAAGGATCTGCTTGATGAACTGGGACTGACTGATTTCAATTACAGCAAAATCGTTGATTTTTCGGTAACGGATTTTTTGAATGCCGTAAAGGATACGGTTTTGGGCAGCGCGCAGACGCCGCTTGAAGCCACGGCGCTCATATTGATAATTATCCTTCTTTCCGCTTTGTTTCAGAGTTTTAAGGAAACGATCGGCAATACCGGAATGGCATCAGCGCTTTCCACAGTCAGCGCCATAACCGTCGCTCTGATTTTGATTGCAAAGATCAGGCTCACTCTGTCTTCCGCTTGCGCGGCAATATCGGTATCGGCGGATTTCGTATACGCTTTTATACCTACATTCTGCATCATTGTTGCGGCATCCGGCAATACGGTTGCGGCATTTTCAACAAATACGCTTTTGTTATCTTTGGCACAAATTCTGAATTTTATATCAAAAAATATTTTTATTCCGCTTTCCAACTGCTTTCTTGCGCTCGGAATCTGCTCCGGAATCCGAAATGAACTGAATCTCGGCGCTTTTATCAATAACTGCAAAAAGTATCTGATAACCGCTATTTCTGTTTGTGCAACGGCATTTGTTTCCGTACTTTCCCTTAAAACAGCGGTGGCGGCAAGAGCGGACGCCATCGGGCTTCGGTCAGTCAGGTTTGCAATCCATTCTGTTGTTCCCGTGATCGGGGGAGCGATCAGTGAAGGGCTTTTGTCTATTCAGGCATATTCTTCGCTGATACGCAGCAGCGTTGGCGTGGTGGGCATTATTGCCGTTGCTCTGGTGTTTTTGCCCTCCATCCTGGAAGTCACATTTTGGAGGCTTTTTCTCAGTCTTTGCGCAACGGTGTCGCAGATGTTCTCGGATTCGTCTGTATCGAACGTTTTAAAAGCATTTACGGACGCGCTGTTGATCATGAATGTGATTTTGATCCTGTCCATGGTAACCACGATCATTTCCATAGGAATTTTAATTGCTGCAAAAGGAAGTGCATGATGGATTTTATTAAAAGCTGGACGATCAGCGTTTGCCTTACGCTCATTCTTTCCGCAGTTTTTTCACTGATTTCTCCAAAAGGCACAATGGGCAGATTTTATAAAGTCATTATTTCCGTCTTTATCTTTGTTTCTTTGCTTTATCCGTTTGCGGATTTTGATTTTGAAGAGTTTAACTCAGATTTTGATATAGAGAGCGAATTTGAATCAACTGAAGAGAATTTGGCTCAAATGCAGGTGGAAAACATTATAAAAAGCGTGTTGACTGAAAATCAGATAGAAAATGCCGGCGTGGAATGCACCGTGTTTCAGGAATCGGATGAGATCCGTGTGGAAAATGTTACGATCATTCTGCCTGATGAATATGAACCAGAGCGGGTGAAGCAGATCATTATGGAGGAAACGGGAGTTGCGGCAAATGTAATTCGGCAATAAAAAACAACCTTTTTTTAAAAATAAATTATTTCCTATCACCGGAAGGCAGAAAGCGTATGAAATTTAAATTAAAAGAAAAATTTTCGGATCTGATGAGAACAAAAGACGCAAGAAACAAACTGCTGATTGCCGCTGCAGCGCTCGGAGTGATCCTGATCCTGCTTTCAGAACTGAATTTTTCATCCCCGCAAGCGGAGGAAAGCGTGCAAACCGGGGATTATGCCGAATACGTAAGCACGCTCAATGATGAACTGACAAACGTGATTTCCAGCATAGACGGGGTTGGCATGTGCAAGGTCATGATTACGTTGAAAAATACAAAGGAAAGCGTTTACGCTGAAAATAATGAAACATCAAACTCCGATAGTTCTAATTCTCAAAATAATGAATATGTTATTTATAACAGTGAAAACGGAGATTCTCCTCTTTTGCTTAAAGAGGAGATGCCGCAGGTAGCAGGTGTTGCAGTTGTTTGTTCCGGCGGGGACAGCGAAGCGGTGCGTGAAAAGATCATAGATTGCGTTTGCGCGCTGTTTAATATTTCTTCCAGCCGGGTCTCTGTTGCAAAATTAAATACAAAGGGTGGTAACTGATGGAAGAACTTCATGAAAAAAACAATGGTATAGAGATAAAAGGTTTAACAAGTGATGAGCAGGTCAAAAAGCGCAAATCAAGAAAAAGAAAAATCCTGGTTTCCGTATTTGTACTCTTGCTTGCGCTCGGAATCGGCGGAAACTGGTACTGGGAAAACAGTGATATCTCCGCTAAGATCAGTTCGATTGCTTCTTCTGCCAAAACCTTAGGCGAGGCAACGTTTGTGGACGCAACTACGGAGGTTACAACAACTGCCGAAAGTGAATATTTTTCGTCCGCCAGAGTAGAAAGGCAGACGGCAAGGGATGCCGCTTTGGAAAAATTGCAGGCGGTTATTGACGCTCCTGAGGAAAGCGAGGACGCGCATAAACTTGCAGCGGAGCAGATCGCGGCGATCTCTTCTTACATAGAGATTGAAAATAAGATAGAAACACTGGTAGAGGCAAAAGGTGTGCAGAACTGCCTTGCCGTTATCAGCGAGGACGGCACAAGGGTGGATGTGATCATAGACAGTGAGGAGCTTTCCGATGATCTTGCACTGCAGATAAAAGAAATTGCAACAACCCAATTGAAATGCGGCTTTGAAAATGTAACCATCATCCAATCCGCCTCCTGAATCGTTCATAATTTATTATTTTAATTCATGCTTGTATAAATCGGCAAGTTGTGTTAAAATACTAAAAGCAAGGAGGCGTCAAATTATGGAAATATCAAATTACTCGCCAGGCGGCAGTGTTGTTATATCCGAGGAGGCTATTTCTTCTATAGCAACCAATGCAGCAAAAGATGTGAACGGTGTTGTCGGGTTTTCTAATAAACCGGATGATGTTGTTTCCACTATAAAAAAAGGCAGCCTTAAGGTCATGAGCCCGGTCAGAGTCTTTCAGGACGGGGATGATCTTGATATCAGCATATATATCAATATAGCAAGCGGTAAAAAAATTCAGCCGGTTGCTGAGGAAGTTCAGAAAGTTGTAAAGGAAGCCGTTCAGAACATGACCGGAAAACTTGTTTCCAAAGTTAATGTTATTATTGCTTCCGTTGAATTGCAGCAGCCTGAAACAAACAGTGAACCTTGTGAAACTGAAGAGTAATTCAAATCCGGCTGAAAATGAAAACTTTTCAGCCGTTTTTTTATAAACGAATCGTTGCAATATCAATTTTGAATATCCTGATCGGAAAGGCATTATAAAATGATGAACAGAAGTCAAATGAGGGAGCAGGCTTTTCTACTGCTCTTTGAAAAAGAATTTTTTAAAGAACTGCCGTGTTCGGATGTGGAAGAAATTTTTGATGAAAATGTTCAGCCGCTGAGCGAGTACGCAAAAACTGCTTTTGAAAACACCGTTTTACATACGGAGGAGATAGACGGCAATATTGAAAAATACCTGAAAGGCTGGAAAATAGCCAGACTCGCAAAAGTGAATCTTGCCGTATTGAGACTTGCTTTTTATGAAATCCTTTTTGAGGATACCGTTCCTTCCGGCGTTGCGGTAAACGAAGCTGTTGAACTTGCAAAAAAGTATGCCGGCAGTGAGGATCCCTCCTTTATAAACGGTGTTCTTCGCAGTTATCTGAGGGATAAAGAATAATGTTTGCCGGTTTCGATACAAGTAATTACACCACTTCTGCCGCCGTTATGTGTGACAGCACGATAAAAAATTACAAAAAAATGCTGTCTGTTGCGGAAAACGCGCGCGGACTGCGGCAGAGCGACGCCGTTTTTCAGCATACCGTCAATATGCCGGATCTGCTTTCCGATATGGCTGAAGATTTTGATTTAAGAGACGTTAAGGCAGTTGGTGTCAGCGCAAGGCCACGCAATGCTGCCGGCAGTTATATGCCCTGCTTTCTGGTTGGGCTGAACACGGCAAAGGCAGCGGCGGCATTCTGCGGGTGCGAATGTTACGAGACATCCCATCAGGTAGGCCATATTCTTGCCGCTCTCTATTCTGCGGAGAAGCTGGATCTGATCAAAGACCGGTTTCTTGCATTTCATGTTTCCGGCGGAACGACTGAGGCTGTTTTGGTAACGCCTGATCGGGAACAGATCCTTAAAGCGGATATTGTTGCGGCAAGCATTGATCTGAAAGCCGGACAGGCTATTGACCGAACCGGAGTTTTGCTCGGCATGCGTTTTCCGTGCGGGGCAGAACTGGAAAAAGAAGCTGAAAAAAGCAACAGGGATTTTAAAATCCGTGCCTCCATGCGAGGTTGCAACTGCTCTTTTTCCGGAATTGAAAATAAAGTGAAAACCATGATAGCAAACGGGGAAAGCAAATGCGATATCGCAAAATTTGCACTGGAAAGCGTGCGAGTGTCCTTGGATTCCATGCTTTCGGCAGTGCTTCAGGAATACGGCAGTCTGCCCGTTGTTTTCGCCGGCGGCGTATCCTCAAATAAAACAATCCGTAAAACAGCAAGTGAAAAATACGGCGCATATTTCGCGGAGCCGCGTTTCAGTTCAGATAACGCTGCCGGCACCGCGGTGTTCGCCGCTTTAAAATCATTATGAACACTTTGAAAGTATCCCAGGTAAATACGTATATAAAAGCGCTCCTTGACGGCAGTGAGCCTTTAAGAAATCTTTTCGTTGAGGGGGAGATCTCTAATTATAAACTTTATCAGCCGTCCGGGCATATGTATTTTACCTTGAAAGATGAAAAAGCGCAGCTGAAAGCCGTTATGTTTTCTTCCAGCGCTTATAAACTTCGTTTTACTCCGGAAAACGGCATGCGTGTGATCTGCCGCGGCAGAATTTCCGTCTATGAGAAAAGCGGCGAATATCAGCTTTATGCGGAAGATATGCAGCCTGTAGGCGTGGGCGCGCTCAATCTTGCCTATGAGCAGTTAAAAGAAAAGCTGTTCAAAGAAGGCGTTTGTGATCCGAACAGGAAAAAGCCGCTGCCCGAATATCCGAATAAGATTGGCGTTGTAACATCCGCAATCGGCGCGGCGGTGCAGGATATCAAGAATATCACGTCTCGCCGCTATCCGCTTGCTGAACTTGTGATTGCGCCAACGGTGGTGCAGGGGGAAAAAGCTGCGCCGGATATTGTTCGCTCCATACAATTGCTGGACAGCCGTGGCGATATTGATGTGATGATCGTTGGCCGCGGAGGCGGTTCTATAGAAGATCTGTGGGCGTTTAATACGGAAGAAGTTGCACGCGCGGTGATTGCTTGCCAAACGCCGGTGGTATCCGCTGTCGGCCATGAAAGCGATTTTACGATTTGCGATTTTGTTGCAGACCTTCGCGCGCCAACGCCAAGCGCTGCTGCGGAACTTGTGTGTCCGGATATGAATGCGCTTTTGAATCATGTGCGCTCTCTGCAGTATACTGCAGAACTTTATATCAGCGCTTTTGTGGAAGAACTTACACAGCAATTAAGCGAACTTACTGATTTTTCCGCTTTGGCTGACGGGGATACCCTTTTACTTCCGTTTGAGGACAGGCTTACGATCCTCAAAAACCGAATGGATACTTCTTTTGAGCAAAGAGCAGAGATCGAATTCCACAGGTTTTCCGCATTGGCTGGCAGGCTGAACGCGCTGAGCCCTCTTGCTGTTATGCAAAGGGGTTTTGCGGTCGTAAAACAGGCAGGCAGAGTGATTACACGCGCTGCCGATGCGAATAGAAATAAATATTTGACCGTTGCTTTTGCAGACGGCGAACTGAGTTGTAAGATTTGCGGAGGGCAGGATCATGAGCAAGGAAGAAATGAATTATGAGCAGGCGGTGAAACGGCTGGAAGAGATCGTAAACTGCCTTGAAAAGAAAGATACTCCTCTTGAGGACAGTATCAAACTGTTTGAGGAGGGAACAAAACTGGCTGCGTTTTGCAGCGAGAAACTTTCAAAAGCAAAGCAGAAGATCACGGAATTATCCAAAGAAAACGAATAATATTCCGCTGTTTTGTTATGCGGAGAAAGGCAATCTATAACTATGACACAGCTTGAATTTGAAAATATACTGAATAATGATATATCCATTGTGGAAGACCGATTGATCAAATTGCTTCCTGAATGTGCAAACGGCCAGGATGAAGTGGTTAAGGCAATGAAATACAGCCTTTCCAACGGCGGAAAAAGGCTGAGACCGGTTTTGTGCCTTGAATTTGCAAGAGCATGCGGCGCAGACAGATTTGACGCGCTCGATTTTGCTTGCGCTGTGGAATATATCCATACTTACAGCCTGATCCACGATGATCTTCCCTGTATGGACGATGACGATATGCGCCGAGGAAAGCCGAGCTGTCATAAAGAATTCGGCGAGGCCACGGCTCTTTTGGCTGGCGATGCATTGCTGACGCATGCTTTTCAGATCCTTGCCGGCGCAGAACTTGATGATAAGAAGATCGCGCTTGCCTGCGGTCTGCTTGCGCAGAATGCCGGCGTGCAGGGCATGGTGGGCGGCCAGGTGATTGACCTGAAGTATGAAAGTGAAACGCCGGATCTTCAACAGCTGCTTTCCGTTCACAGGCTCAAGACCGGTGCGCTGATCTCCGCAGCGTGCCTGCTTGGCTGCATTGCTGCCGATGCTGATGATGAAAAGATTGCAGCCGCGTCTGCCTTTGCCTATGATCTTGGTGTGGCGTTTCAGATCAAAGATGATATTCTGGATGTGGTTGGCAGCACCGAAGCGCTTGGAAAACCGGTTGGCTCAGATGCGGAGAACAACAAAACAACCTACGTTACTGTAAGAGGCATGGAAAATGCGCAAAAGGATGTGGAGATGCTGACTTCCGCAGCGGTCTCCAGGCTTAGTGCGTTTGAAAATACAGATTTTCTTAAGACACTTGCGCTTTATCTTGTAAACAGAAACAAATAATTCCAAAAGTTGAATTTTTTACTGTTAAGTGCTATTATTTCAAGAGAAAAGAGTTGATTAAGTGTCTGTTCTTGAACATATAAATTCCCCCAAAGATTTAAAACAACTTTCGTATGACGAACTGGATCGTCTGTGCTCTGAAATCCGCGCGCTGATGATCAGCACCGTTTCAAAGACCGGCGGTCATCTCGCCTCCAACCTGGGTGTGGTGGAACTGACGGTTGCGATCCATAAGGTTTTTAACAGTCCTGTAGATCAGATCGTTTTTGATGTGGGTCATCAGTGCTATACGCACAAGATTCTCACCGGCAGAAAAGAGCAGTTTCACACGCTCAGAACGGAAAACGGCATAAGCGGATTTACAAGGTCGAATGAAAGCGAACACGACATTTTCTCCAGCGGCCATTCCAGTGTTTCCGTCAGCGAGGCAATCGGGCTTGCAAAGGCAAAACAGATCAAAAACGAAAAAGGCAAAGTGGTTGCCGTTATCGGCGACGGTGCACTCACAGGCGGGCTTGCTTATGAGGCGCTCAATAACTGTGCGTGCGATAATCACAGCAATCTTATTGTGATCCTGAATGATAACAAGATGTCGATCAGCCAAAATGTTGGAAGCATGGCAAAACATTTAACGCATATCAGGACTTCAAAAAAATATTCCACCTTTAAATCGGGTGTCAGAAAAACCCTGTTTCATATTCCGAAGATCGGAAAACAGCTCAACCGATTTTTAACGGCGTTTAACGGCTGCCTCAGAAGAAGAATTTATCATAACGCAACTTTCTTTGAAGATCTTGGTTTCAGATATTACGGCCCGATAGACGGGCATGATATTGAATCGCTTGTTGCCGCGCTGGAAACTGCAAAAGCGCATAATCATTCGGTTCTGGTTCATGTGAACACAGTAAAAGGCAGGGGCTATAACCCGGCAGAAAAAAATCCAACCCAGTTTCACGGAATCGGTCAGTTTGATATTGAAACGGGCGAGCCGAAAGCCAGTGGAGAAACGTTTTCCTCCACGTTTGGAAAGATTGTGTGTGATCTGGCGGCAAATGATTCCAGAATATGCTGTATCACTGCCGCAATGACCGAAGGAACAGGACTTTCCGATTTCAGAAAAAAATACCCGAAGCGCTTTTTTGACGTAGGTATTGCGGAGCAGCATGCTGTTACGTTTGCAAGCGGCCTTGCCAAAAACGGCATGATCCCGATTTTTGCCGTTTATTCCACTTTTCTCCAGCGCTCCTATGATCAGCTGATTCATGATGTGGCTATGCAGGGGCTGAAAGTCATTTTCGGAATTGACCGCGCCGGATTCGTGGGCGAGGACGGAGAATCGCATCAGGGTGTTTTTGATACGGCTTATTTAAACAGCGTTCCGAATCTAACGATCTATGCGCCGTCGGATTTTGAGGAAATGGCGCTGATGTTTGTAAAAGGCATTTATCGTGATTCCGGCGCGGTTGCCGTAAGATATCCGCGCGGAAAAGCGGGAAGTATGCCGGAGAATTATACATATGATAAGCAGGACGCCGCCGTGTTCGGAGATGTTCATGCCAAAAATTGTATCGTTGCTTACGGCAGGGAATTCAGCGAATGTTACAGCGCCTATGAACAGCTGCAGGATACGTTTCTCATTAAACTGAACAAGATCAAACCAATCAGTGATGAAACCGTCATGCTTGCCGAAAATGCGAAAAATGTGTTTTTCTTTGAAGAAAGTATACGAACCGGAAGCGTGGGCGAAAGTTTTGCTTCCAGACTGGAGGAAAACCGCGTTTCTGTCAATTTCCGCCACATTGCGGTCAATGATGAATTTATAAAACAGGCGCCGGTAAGTTCACAACTTAAAAAATATAGGCTGGATGCGCAGGGCGTTTTGGAAGTGGTAAAGAGTGAGCAAAAAAAAGAGACTTGATATAGCTGTCTTTGAACAGGGCTATGCCCCCAGCAGAGAAAAGGCAAAAGCGGTTATTATGGCAGGTCAGGTCTATGTCAATAACCAGAAAGTGGATAAGGCAGGTTTTGAACTGAAAGAAGACGATGTGCTTGAGGTTCGCGGAAATACGCTTAAATATGTCAGCCGCGGCGGTTTAAAACTGGAAAAGGCAATGCAGTGCTTTCCGATAGATATTAGCGGAAAAATCTGCATGGATGTCGGCGCATCTACAGGCGGGTTTACGGATTGTATGTTGATGAACGGCGCGTCCAAGGTGTATTCCATTGATGTCGGTTACGGTCAGCTTGCGTGGAAATTAAGATGTGATGACAGAGTGGTCAATCTGGAACGCACCAATTTCAGATATGTTGACGAAACCAATATCACGGATAAAATCGATTTCGCCAGTGTTGATGTTTCGTTCATCTCTTTAAAATTGATTTTCCCGAATCTGCATAAGTTCTTGAAACCGGGCGGCAAAGCCGTATGCCTGATCAAACCGCAGTTCGAGGCGGGCAAGGAAAAAGTCGGCAAAAAAGGCGTTGTCCGGGATGTTTCCGTCCATCTTGAAGTAGTGAACCGGGTAATGCAGGAGGCTATAGACGCAGGCTTTTCGGTTTTGGGGCTTGATTATTCACCGGTAAAAGGCCCGGAGGGGAATATTGAGTATCTGATGTTTCTATCGTCCGCTGTTTCACCGGAAATCGCTGACGGAATTAACGCACAAGACGTGGTCAACAGATCACACGAGGAATTAAAATGATATTTTCTGTTTTCGGCAATCTGGATAAAAAAGATGTTCGCGCGCTTGCGCAGGAAGTGTCAAAAATGCTTTCCGGGCAGCAGAACAAAGTGGTGTTTAATGAAAAATACACCACCAGTTTTTCGGGCGGTAACTGTAGTTTTATGACCGAATCGGATATGTATAAGGCGTGCGATATCGCAGTTGTGCTCGGCGGAGACGGCACGACGATGAAAGTTGCGAAAAACGCGGCTGTTAACGGGAAACCAGCTCTTGGCATCAACGGCGGCAGGCTGGGCTTCCTAAGCGCGGTGGAAAGAAATGAACTTTCCCTTTTGGAAAGTGTTTTAAAAGGTGAATATGCAGTGGATGAAAGAATCATGCTGGAGGCTTCCGTTATTAAAAACGGAAAAATCATCAGTACCAGCCACTGCCTGAATGACGCAGTCCTTTCAAGAGGCGATTTTGCCCGCCTGATCGATATTGATATCAAGTCGGATACGGCGGATATGCTCCGTGTGCGCGCGGACGGCGTTATCATTTCAACGCCAACCGGTTCCACGGCATATTCGCTTGCCGCAGGCGGGCCGATCTTAAGTCCGGATCTGAATTGCTTTGTAATCACATCCATATGCCCGCATTCGCTTATGGACCGAAGTATCGTTGTGAATTCCAAGTTTACGCTGAACATCTCTGTAAGAAGCGATGTATCCAATAACGCCATCCTTACCTGTGACGGCGAAGAACCGGTAGAAATAGATCAAGATTGTATTGTATCGGTTTCTTTATCGGATTATAAAGCCAAACTGATTAAGGTGAAACCGGATAATTTTTATCAGATCGTGAAAAAAAAGATCATTGAGAGAGGCTCATAGTTTATGAAGAAAAGAAGGCTCGCAAAAATAATTGAACTGATCGGAACATATAAGATCGAAACGCAGGAAGAACTGCAGGCATATTTGAAAGAGAGCGGCTTTGATGTTACGCAGGCAACGATTTCCCGGGATATTAAAGAACTGCGCCTTGTGAAAGAACTTTCCGAAGAGGGCCGTTACGTTTACTCAACGGGAGTAAGAGATCAGCGCGGCGAATCGGATTTCAGAATGAGCGGAATCTTAAATGAATCTATTATCAGCGTGGAATATGCTGTAAATATGGTTTGCATCAAATGTTGTTCCGGCACTGCCGGGGCGGTTTGCGCGGCAATCGATTCTGCCAGGTGGATCGGAGTTTTGGGCACCATTGCCGGGGATGATACGATCTTTGTGCTGTGCGGAAACGAAAAGGCGGCACGTGTTTTCACTTCAAATTTGGAGAAAGTTATAAATGTTAAAAACCCTTGATATCGAAAATATTGCAGTAATTGAAAAGGCGCGGATCGAGTTCTCGTCCGGTTTTAATGTGCTGACCGGTGAAACGGGCGCCGGTAAATCCATTGTTGTGGATTCCATAAACGCCATACTTGGCGAGCGGACTTCCAGAGAACTGGTTCGCAGCGGTTCTGACTATGCGTTTGTATCTGCTCTGTTTACGGAGATCAACCCGGCAGTCAAAGCAAAACTGAATGATCTGGGTTTTTCAGCGGAGGAGGATGATTCACTCTTGCTGACCAGACGTATCAGCAGAGACGGTAAATCTCAGTGCCGTATAAACGGGCATGCCGCTACGGTTTCCGTTCTTCGTGAAGTCGGCGGTACACTTGTAAATATCCATGGTCAGCATGATAGTCAGTCCCTTTTAAATCCGGAATACCATTATCAGTTTATAGATATGCTTTCAGGCGGCAATATGTTGTTAGAGCAGTATAAAGCCGCTTTTTCCGCTTTCATTCACATTCGCCGCCGGCTGAAACAATTAACAGCGCAGGCGGAAAAAAATGATAACAGCACAGAACTTTTGGATTTTCAGATCAAAGAATTGGAAGACGCGGATATAAAAGAGGGCGAGATTGAACGTTTGTCAACTCGTAAAAAGGCGCTGGACAGCGCTGATGAAGCGCTTGCGGCATATCGTTCGCTGTTGACCGTCATTGCGGGGGATGATGAAAATGCAGGCGCGCAGATCTCTTTGATTTCGGCAGCAAAAGAACTGGAAAGATTTACCTCGTTTTCTGAGGATACTGAAAAAGCGTATTCGCTGCTGCAAAATATTGATGATGAGTTGGAAACGGTAAAGGGGCTTGTTGAAAACGCTGCCCAGTCGCTTGATTTTGACCCTAATGAAAAAGAGCGAATTGAGGAGCGGCTTGATTTTCTTTACAGGCTTGGGAAAAAATATGGTTCTTCAGAGGCGGATATGCTGAAAAGTCTTGAAGAGGCAAAAAAGCAGAGAACGCTGATCCATACGGATGAGGAAGAACTGGAAAGGCTGACACAGGAATATGATTCCGCCCTTGATCAAGTAGAAGAACTTGCCGAAAAACTTTCAGATCTAAGAAAGACAACCGCTTTAAAATTTGAAAGCGATGTTAAAGCGCAGCTTGAATTTTTGGACATGCCGAAAATCCGCTTTATAGTTGATTTTGAAAAAGGTATTCTTTCTTCAACGGGTACGGATAAAATTGAGTTTCTGATCTCAACCAATCCGGGAGAACCGCCGAAACCTTTGGCCAAGATCGCATCCGGCGGTGAACTTTCGCGAATCATGCTTGCAATCAAGAATATAATCGCCTATAATGATACAGTTGATACTTTGATCTTTGATGAGATTGATACAGGCGTGTCCGGCAGGGCAAGCGGAAAAATAGGTTTGAAACTGAAAGAAGTTTCCAAAAATACACAGGTTATAACTGTTACGCATTCCGCGCAGATCGCCGCTTTTGCGGATGAACATTTTCTGATCGCAAAGGATTTTGAAAACGGCAGAACATATACGAATGTTACGCCGCTGGATCACGAGAAAAGAAAATATGAACTTGCGCGCATTATGGGCGGCCTGCATATTACGGATGCCCTGCTGGAAAGCGCGGAGGAAATGCTGAACAATGCACAGGAGGATAATATAAATGGGAATTTATGAAGAACTGCGTGAACGCGGGCTGATCGCGCAGGTAACGGATGAGGAGCGTGTCAGAGATCTTGTAAATAACGGAAAAGCGGTCTTTTATATCGGCTTTGATCCAACTGCTGATTCTCTTCATGTAGGTCATTTTATGGCGCTTACGCTCATGAAAAGATTGCAGGAAGCCGGCAATAAACCGATCGCGCTCATTGGCGGCGGAACGGGGATGATCGGCGACCCAAGCGGCAGAACGGATATGCGCCAGATGATGACTGCGGAAACGATTCAGCACAACTGCGACTGTTTTAAAAAGCAGATGTCCAAATTTATAGATTTTTCTGACGGTAAAGCGCTTATGGTCAATAACGCGGATTGGCTTCTTGATCTGAATTATATTGAACTCTTGCGGGAAGTCGGTTCCTGTTTTTCCGTAAACCGTATGCTTACTTTTGAATGTTATAAGCAGCGTATGGAGCGCGGACTTTCTTTTCTTGAGTTTAACTATATGATCATGCAGAGTTACGATTTTTATGCGCTCTATCAGAAATATGGCTGTAATCTGCAGTTTGGCGGCGACGATCAGTGGTCCAATATGATCGGTGGTATGGAGCTTATTCGGAAAAAACTGAACGGCAATGCGGATGCGATGACCATTACGCTGCTTACCAATTCAGAGGGCAAAAAAATGGGCAAAACGCAGAAAGGCGCAGTGTGGCTTGATCCTGAAAAAACCACGCCTTATGAGTTTTATCAGTATTGGCGCAATGTGGATGACGCAGATGTTATCAAGTGCATGAAACTTCTTACATTCATGCCTTTGAAAGAGATTGCTGAATATGAAAAACTTGAAGGCGCCGAACTCAATGCCGCTAAAGAAAAACTGGCTTTTGAACTGACGAAACTTGTGCACAGCGAAGACGATGCTGTTAAGGCACAAACGGCTGCCAAGGCGCTTTTCGGCGGCGGAGCGGATGATTCCGATATGCCGTCAACAACGGTTGAAGATTCGGATTTGGATGAAAACGGCTCAGTGGGCGTGATTGATCTTATGCTGAAAGGCGGCATGATCAAGTCTAAGGGCGAGGGCAGAAGACTCGTTCAGCAGGGTGGTATTACCGTAAATAACGAAAAGATCACGGATCCATATGCCTCTGTTGCAGGTGAAGAACTGAAAAACGGCGTGATCATCAGAAAAGGCAAAAAGGTTTACAGAAAATTCGTTTTATAAAGCAAAAGGCGGGGAATCCCGTCTTTTCTTTTTAAGGTTAAATACCTAAGATTTTGTAAATATAATATTGAAGACAGTGCCTGCTTTTGTTATAATGATTAGTGGTGATTTTATGCCTGATATTCAGAAAAAAATTGAGGATTTAAGAAAAACGCTTCGCTATCACAGCGATAGGTATTATAATGACGATGCCCCGGAAATAGAGGATTACGAATATGATATGATGATGCGGGAACTTCAGAACTTGGAGGAGCAATATCCGCAGTATGACAGCCCGGATTCCCCCACAAAACGTGTGGGCGGCAAGGCGGATAACAGTTTTGAAAGCGTTGTGCACGCCGTTCGTATGGAATCCTTGCAGGATGCTTTTTCCAAAGAGGAGATCCGTGATTTTGATAAACGCGTCAGAGATGTAGTTTCCGCTCCGAAGTACTGTGTTGAGCCAAAGATAGACGGACTTTCCGTTTCACTGGAATACAGAAACGGTTTGTTTGTCCGCGGCTCTACAAGGGGAGACGGCGATGTAGGCGAGGATGTAAGCGGCAACTTAAGGGTTATTCGCAATATTCCGTTAAAATTAAGCCAGAATATACCCTATATCGAAGTGCGCGGCGAAGTATATATGCCGAAAAAAAGTTTTGAAAAGGTTGTTGACCGTCAACTGATCAACGGCGAAAAGCCGTTCAAAAACCCACGTAACGCTGCTGCCGGCTCACTTCGGCAGAAAGATAGCGAAATTGCCGCCACACGCGGATTGGATATTTTTGTTTTCAATGTGCAGCAGGTAGAGGGCGTAACGCTGACTTCGCATAAGCAGAGCCTTGATTTCCTGAAAGAACTTGGATTTCACACGATTCCCGGGTATATTCTTGTGAACACTATTGAAGACGCACTTAACCGGATCGATCAAATCGGTGAAAGCCGCGGCAGTTTGGAGTATGACATTGACGGCGCCGTTATCAAAGTGGATGATTTTGCCATGCGTGGCGAACTCGGCTCAACGGCTAAATTCCCAAAATGGGCGGTTGCTTTTAAATACCCGCCGGAGGAAAAGCAAACGAAACTGCTGGATATTGAAATCGCAGTCGGCAGAACAGGTGTGCTCACGCCTACAGCCGTTCTGGAACCGGTTCATCTTGCCGGCACAACGGTTTCAAGAGCCACACTTCATAATCAAGATTTTATTGCTGAAAAGGGCATAGCCATCGGGGATGTCGTTACCGTTCGAAAAGCGGGGGATATTATTCCTGAAGTGTTGTGCGTCAACGAGCATCGTTCTGCCGGATATTTTAAATTCCCGGCAATCTGCCCAAGCTGCGGCAGTGAAGTGATCCGGGAAGAAGGAGAGGCTGCGATCCGGTGTATTAACCCGGATTGCCCGGCACAGCTTTTAAGAAATCTGATCCATTTTTGTTCCCGCGATGCAATGGATATTGAAGGTCTGGGCCCCGCTGTTCTTGAAACATTTGTAAATAACGGACTCATTGAAAAAACCGAAGATATTTATTCCTTAACCTTTGAGAAGATCAATTCCGCGGGACTGGACGGATTTAAAGACAAAAGCATTACGAATATCATAACTTCTATTGAAAATTCAAAGAATAACGATCTTTCTAAACTGATTTTCGCACTGGGCATCAGGCATGTGGGCGCCAAGGCGGGAAAACTGCTTTCCGATCATTTTAGAACAATGGATCGCATAGTGAATGCCTCTGTGGAAGAAATACTGGAAATAGACGGGTTCGGAGAGATCATGGCGGAAAGCGTATCTGAATTTTTCAAAAATGAAAAGTCAAGAAGTCTGATTGCAAGCCTGAAAGATGCCGGGGTGAATATGAATTCCCTTTCTGTGATTACAGATTCAAGATTTTCCGGAAAAACTTTTGTGCTCACCGGTACGCTTGCTTCGCTTACGCGTGCGCAAGCGTCTAAGATCATTGAGGGCTTTGGCGGCAAGACATCTTCATCCGTATCTAAAAAAACGAGTTATGTTTTGGCTGGCGATGCCGCCGGCAGTAAACTGGAAAAGGCAAATGCGCTCGGCGTTGAAGTGATCAGCGAAGCGCAGTTTCAAGAGATGATAAAATAGATGTGTGTATTCTCCGGTTCACGGAAAGGCAGAGGTGATTATGAAAGAAATCAGAAAAAAACAGAAGGTATTGTTTACGGCAATGAGGATTCTTGTGGCTGTAACACTTGTTTATATTGTAGTTTATATCGGCATTCAGCCCTATACTGCTGAATGGGGCAGAACGATCGCGCTGGTTTTAAGTTATTTGAGTGATCTGCTGATCGTTGCCAGTCTTGCCGTTGCGCTTGTCTATTACTCGAAATACGGCAAAACAAATGCGTTTTTAACCAGAATTGAGCATGAGATCAAAGACTGCGGCTATTATAAGATCAGCGGCGATCCCGCCGCGCCGGAAGAATATCTTGGCAACCTTTTTGATAAATTAAAAAATGACGGTTTTGCCGTTGAAAGCAATGTAGAGTATGATGGACTTGAATTCAGTTATACTGCCTTTAAAAGAAAAGAATTCTTTTATATATGCGGCGTGGATGATCTGTCCAAAGACGATGTGCTCGCGTATCTGGACTGCGCTGTGAATGACCTCACGGTCCGCCGTCTCAAAAGAGCAGGAAACTGCCTGCTTGTGTTTGTTACAGATCAGGCGCAGGATGGTGCTGTTGCCCTGTCTAAGATGATCTGTACATTCGGCAAAAAAGAGCAGTTAAAGCTTGCTATCGCTATTGCGGAGCCTGAAAAGCAAAATTGTTATTTTCTTGGCAATATGCAAACGAAAACACAGGCGATGACGGCGGAATACATTTTGAACAGCCGTGTACCCATTCCCGATGAGCTGAAATATAAAGAGATTCTTCCTTTCCAGAAAGAACTTGAAAAACATATGGAAGATTTTACGATCAAAGATTACCTGAATGGTACATTTTATGCGCATTAGAGGTGTTAGAATGACGGATGAAATAAAAGCGTATCTGGAGTCCTTAAAAGGCAAAAAAGTAGCGTTTGTAGGTATGGGTGTTGCCAATGTGCCTTGTGCCGAATGGTTGGCAAAACACGGAATAGAAGTGTATGCTTGCGACAAAAGGGATAAGGATTATATCGGCACGGATATCTGCGCCCGCCTTGAAAAACAAGGCGTAAAATTCAGCCTTGGTGAGGATTACCTTAGCGTATTGCCGGATATGGATCTGATCTTCCGTTCCAACGGCATACTGCCGTTTCAGAATCCATGGATCGGAGAATGTATTGAAAGAGGGCAGAAAGTCACTTCTGAAATGGAAGTGTTTTTCAAATTCTGCCCGGCAAAGATCATCGGCGTTACCGGTTCTAACGGAAAAACAACTACAACAACGATCATAGCAAAAATGCTGGAGGCTGAGGGCAGAAATGTATATCTCGGCGGCAATATCGGCAAGGCGCTTATGCCGGAACTGGAAACGATTACCGCGCAGGATATCGCAGTTGTGGAGCTGTCTTCTTTTCAGCTTTTAACCATGGGAAATATGGTCAGCAGGCCTGATGTTGCCGTTGTTACAAATATTGAGATCACGCATCAGGATCATCATATCAGCCTGGACGAGTATGTGGACGCAAAACGAAATATCCTGATTTACCAGTCTGCTGATTCCAAGGCAGTGCTGAATGCGGATTGCGATTATTCCATCGGCGGCAGAGTCTATCATGATATGCGTTACGATGTACGAGGCAGGTTGTATCAGTTTTCCGTTAAGCATCCTGTTGAAAACGGTGCTTATCTTGATGAAAACGGTAATATCGTTTTTTGTGAAAATGGAGAGAAAACCGTTCTTTTTAATAAGGACGTCATTAAAATTCCCGGTATGCACAATGTGGAAAATTACTGCACTGCAATAACAGCAGTCTGGGGGCTGGTTTCGCCGGAAAATATGAAAAAAGTGGCGGAAACGTTCGGCGGTGTAGAACACAGGATAGAATTCGTGCGTGAATACAAAGGCGTTCGGTATTATAATGATTCGATCGCCACATCGCCTTCACGTGTGATCAGCGGGCTAAACGCGTTTCAGCAAAAGATCATTATGATCTGCGGCGGTTCGGATAAAGGAAATGATATGAGCCAGATGGTGCCGCTCATTTTAAAAAAAGTGAAACTGCTTGTGCTCAACGGCGCTACGGCGGGTAAGATTTATGATGCTGTTGTTGCTGACGAAAATTATGTAAACAGCGGTTTAATCATTGAAAAGACAGATACGATGGAACATGCCCTGATAATTGCAAAAGAAAACGCAAAGCGCGGTGATATCGTTTCCCTTTGCCCGGCATGCCCGGCATTTGATCAGTTTAAAACATTTGAATACAGGGGCAGAAGATTTAAAGAACTTGTGAATGGATTTAAAGAATAATGGATACTCTGAAACTTTTAAAAAAATTAACGGCTGCTGGCGCGCTTTCCGGTTGTGAAGACGCGCTGCACAATGATTTGAGAACGATTTTGGAACAGTATGGCGAAGTGCGAACGGACGGCATGAAAAATATATTCTGCACATTCGGACAGGGTCCGCATTTTTTGCTTGACGCGCATATGGACGAGATCGGTCTGATCGTAACTTCGATAACGGATGACGGATTCCTGAAATTTTCCGCAAGCGGTGGTGTGGACAGGCGCTTTCTGCCGGCAAGTGAAGTAACCGTGCTTGGAAAGCGCCGGCTCCGCGGCGTGATTTGTTCCGTTCCGCCGCATCTGAGATCGAATAAAGAAAAAAAGGTTAACGATATATCTGACCTTGCCGTGGATATCGGCTTTAGCAAGGATGAAGCGGAAAAATTGGTTGAGCCGGGGGACAGAATTCTGTTTCATCATCAATTTGATGAACTCTGCGGCAGTAAAGTCGTCTCCAACTGCCTGGATGACCGGTGCGGTGTAGCGTCTCTCCTTCTTACTCTTGACAGGTTAAAGAAGATTCCGGCAAAGATTACGGTTATGATTTCTGCACAGGAGGAAGTTGGCACCCGAGGTGCCACGGCCGGTGCCTTTTCCGTTGATGCGGATGAGGCAATCTGCGTGGATGTGTCTTTCGGCTATTCGCCGCAGTGCAGCAAAGAGGACTGCGGCATGGTTTCCGGCGGCGCTATGATCGGCTTTTCGCCGGTGTTGGATAAAGAGATTTCCCGCTCTTTGGTAAAGTGCGCGGAAAAAAATCATATTCCGTATCAAAAAGAAATTATGAACGGAAAAACAGGCACAAATGCCGATGTGATCACTGTTTCAAAAAGCGGAGTGAAATGCGGTCTGATTTCTATACCGCTTCGGTATATGCATACGCCGTCTGAAGTTATTGATGTGAAAGACGTTGAGGCAACGGCGGATCTGATTGCTGCGTATATTTCGGAAAGGGCTGGTGAGTGGAATGCTTAAGGAATTGTGCCTTTTAAACGGAACATCCGGCGATGAAAGTGCAGTAAGAAACTATATTATTGATCAGATCAAAGGCAAATGTGAATATAAGGTGGATGCGCTCGGCTCTGTAATTGCTTATAAAAAAGGCAGAAAAACGCCGGATAAAAAGGTTATGCTGAGCGCGCATATGGATGAAGTCGGTTTTATCATTACATCCGTTACGGAAGACGGTTATTTCAAGTTTGCCCCTGTCGGCGGTATTGAGCCGGAAGTGGTTCTGACCCGCCGTTTGAATGTGAATGGCAGAATCGGTGTGGTCGGCGCAAAAGCTGTGCATCTGATGAGTAGTGAAGAAAAGGATTCTGCGCCTAAATTCAGTGAATTTCTTATAGATATCGGTGCAAACAGCAGGGAAGAGGCAGAAAAGATTGCTGCGTCCGGTGATTTTGTGTATTTTATCTCGGATTATTGCGAGTTTGGAAACGGACTTTTAAAAGCAAAAGCGCTTGATGACAGGATCGGCTGCATGCTTTTGATAGAGCTGATCCAAGGTGATCTGGAATACGATACCTATTTTTGTTTTCAGGTGCAGGAAGAGGTGGGTCTGCGCGGTGCGGCATGCACTGCGTTTCGAGTGCAACCGGATGCTGCGGTTGTGCTGGAATCTACAACCGCGTCGGATATAGACGGTGTACACGGCGCTGAACGTTGTTGTTTGCTTGGGCATGGCCCTGTCATTTCCTATATGGACGGCAGAACGGTTTATGACCGTGGTCTGTACCAAAAAGCATTTAAAGTTGCCAAAGATAACGGCATACCCGTGCAGACAAAAACAAAGATTGCAGGCGGAAATGATGCAGGCGCCATACAGACGGCTGCGGGCGGTTGCCGCGTCTGTGCTGTTTCTCTGCCGTGCCGCTACATTCATTCCGGTTCCAGTGTTGTTAAAAAAAGCGATATAGACGAAACCCGAAAGTTTTTAAAGGTATTTTTAAATTTACTTTATGATTGAAAAACTGAACGATATTGAAAAATTAAATGCGTTTAAGCCGGTGGATCTTTATACGATTCGTATAAAATCTCTTGTGGATACGTATGGTTTCGGATATTCTTTTGCCGCTTTCTACCGGCAGATGAAACAAGGCAGATGCACCGCCGTATTCAGCATTTTGGATTCAGATATCACGCTTGCGGTAGATACCGATTCGGCTGATGTGCCGGAATTGGCAGAGTTTTTTAATTTGCATGGCTTTACTTCACTGCTTTGCAGTGCCGGATTTCTTTTAGACCGCTCGTTTGATCAGGGTACGGTGATGTCGTCCCGCGATAAAAAAAATTCCGGAAATTCAAATTTGACAATCTGCGCTTTGCACAGTTATGATCCGCTTCGTGCCCTTTATGATTTTTTAGAGTATGACGGTGCTTTTGATATGTGGTATGCGGATATTCACCGAAGAATTGCCAAGTCAACCGCAAAAGCATGCGCGGTCATTGAAAACGGCAGAATGCTTTCCAGCGCGCTATTGTCTTCCGTTCATAACGGCTGCGCTGTTTTAAGCGGTGTCAAAACAGATCCGGCTTACCGAAACCGAGGGTATGCCTCGGCTTTGGTGCGGTATCTGTGCCAAACGGTGCCGGGTACGGTCTATCTGATGCGTGAGCACAGTAAAAATGAGCAGTTTTATCTTAAGCTCGGATTTCAAAATACAGATCAGTGGAGAATTTACAGATGACCCCTTTTTTTGATATAGACAGCAGAATTCTGAAAGCGTCGGATCAGGCGCTGGAAAAAGTAAAAAAACAGTTTGAAACGATTGATGAAATTACAGAATATAATCAGCAGAAAGTAATCAGAGCGTTTATTAAACACGGCGTTTCAGAAAGTCATTTTGTGTCTACCACAGGTTACGGCTATGGTGACCGCGGCAGGGAAACGCTGGATGCGATCTGGGCAGACGTATTCGGCGCGGAAGACGCGCTGGTGCGCCATAATTTTACATGCGGCACACACACGCTGGCCACGGCTCTGTTCGGCGTTCTGCGCCCGGGTGATAAAATACTTTCCGTTACCGGCACACCGTATGATACTATACATAATGTAATCGGTATATCCGGAGAGGGTATGGGTTCACTTAAGGATTTTGGAATTGCTTATGATGAAGTACCGCTGAAAGACGGACGTTTGGATTATGACGCAATCGGCCGCCAAGTGGATGATTCCGTAACGATGGTCTACATTCAGCGCAGCCGCGGATATGAACTAAGACCGAGTCTTTTGATCAGCGAAATAGAAAAAGTTGTGCAAGTTGCAAAGGCAAAAAATCCGAATGTGATCGTTATGGTTGATAACTGTTACGGCGAATTTGTACAGAAACAGGAGCCGTGCGATGTAGGCGCTGATCTTGTTGCCGGATCGCTGATTAAAAATGCAGGCGGCGGCATGGCAAGAACAGGCGGTTATATTGTCGGTAGAAAAGATCTTGTTGAAAAGTGCGCTTATCGGTTAACTACGCCAGGTCTCGGCAAAGAAGTAGGCGCTACTCTCGGCATGAACCGTGAACTTTATTTGGGGTTGTTTTACGCGCCCCATACGGTTGGAGAAGCGCTGAAAAGCGCCGTTTATATTGCCGCGCTTTTCAGCGGATTCGGATTTGATACAACTCCTGCGTATGATGCGCAAAGAGGAGATATTGTTCAGTCTCTGGGACTCGGGAACGAAGATCGTCTTGTGGCTTTCTGCCAGGGAATCCAGAGCGGCAGCCCGATAGACAGTTATCTTACTCCGGAACCGTGGGATATGCCCGGTTATGACAGCAAAGTGGTGATGGCCGCCGGAGCGTTTACGATGGGATCGTCTATAGAACTTTCTGCTGACGCTCCCATACGAGAACCATATTACGCTTGGATCCAGGGCGGCCTTACATTTCATGCCGCAAAACTCTGTGCGCTGCTTGCTGCGCAGAAAATGCTTGACGGAGGTCTGCTTAATGTATAATTATAAAGGCATTCAGCCTGAAACGATCGAACTGCTTTCTTTAAACCGCTTTCATGATTCCAAAGCGTTTTATGAAGCGCATAAGGAAGAACTGAAACAAGGCGCTACTATACCGATGCGGCAGATGGTGCTTGACCTTTCCGATCTTTTGTGTGACCTGGATCCGCTTATGGATACAAATCCAACCTATATCGTTTCCCGTATCAGAAGAGATACCCGGCGCACAAAAAGCAAACTCCTGTATAGAGAGAATCTTTGGGTCATGTTTAGGCGCAATAAATTTGAATATCCTTTTGCGCCGTTTTATTGGTTTGAATTTAAACCGGAGGGCTATGCTTACGGACTGGGCATGTGGACCGGAAAACCCGCGCAGTTTGATGAGGTCAGAAAACTGATCGTCAAAGAGCCTGAACGGTGGCTGAACGCGGTTGACTGCGCAGAAAAGGCCGGTCTGAAATACGCAACGGACGAATTTTATAAAAAAGATAAAATACCGAATGCGCCCGAGGAACTGAAAAAATATCTGAACGCAAAAAGCATGGTTTTCTGTGTTTGGAAGAAGGATTTAAAAAGGATCGCTACCACCAAAATCATAGACGATATGAGAAAAATGATCAAAACCTCGTCTCCCATGTATGAATTTTTGATCGAGGCATATGACAACGCTTTTAATGAGGGACTTATCAATGCAGACTATTACAAAAGATGAACTGATGAAATTGAAGAGCGGCAGCGATATCAGAGGCACTGCCGTGGAAACCGATATAGAAAAGATACAGTTGACGGATGAAGTTGTGCGTTCTGTCTGCACAGCATTTGTAAGGTGGTACAAAGCAAAATTCAAATGTAAGGATTTCCGCATTGCTGTGGGTCATGACTCCAGAATCTCGGCTGACCGGATCCGAAAAGCTGCAGTATCCGCTTTCTGCGCAGAGGGAGCTGAGGTTTATGACTGCGGTCTTTGCGCAACGCCCGCCATGTTTATGGCAATTGTTTCCGATATTCAGGTTTCCGCATCGCTTGAGATCACTGCGTCTCACCACCCGTTTCAGAAAAACGGACTTAAGTTTTTCACACCGAACGGTGGGCTGGAAGGATATGAGGTAGAAGAGATCCTGAATCTTGCCTACGATATCGCTCCCGGCAGTGGAAACGGCAAAATTCAAAACTATGATTTCATGAGCGCCTATTCGGCTCATCTCAGAAACATAATAAAAAATTCGGTGAATAGCGGAGAAAAGCCGCTAAAAGGTTTAAAAATTTCCGTTGACGCGGGGAACGGCGCCGGCGGATTTTATGCCAGGCAGGTTCTTGCGCCTTTGGGCGCAGATGTCTCCGGCAGCCGATACCTGGAGCCGGATGGTATGTTTCCACATCATGTGCCGAATCCGGAGAACACTCGCGCGATGGAATGTGCAAAGAATATGGTTTTGGAAACAAAATCGGATCTTGGAATCATTTTTGACACGGATGTGGACCGCATGGGCTGTGTTTCCTGCGACGGAAAAGAGATTAACAGAAACCGTTTGGTTGCGCTTGCAAGTGCGATTGTGCTCCAAAACGCGCCGGGTGGTACAATTGTGACGGACAGCCTGACTTCTGACGGTTTGCGTGATTTTATTGAACACCGTCTCGGCGGCAAACAATTCCGGTTTAAACGCGGATATAAAAATGTGATCGACAAAGCCATTGAATTAAACGCGCAGGGTGTGAACTGCCCTCTTGCGATCGAAACCAGCGGGCACGCTGCGCTGAAAGAAAATTATTTTCTGGATGACGGCGCTTATCTTGCCGCAAAAATTATATCTCTGCTGGCCGTTTTGAAAAAGCAGGGCAAGGATATAAATGATTTGATATCTGATCTCAAAGAACCTGCTGAAAGTATAGAGATCAGAATCCCCATAAACGATAGAGATTTCAAAGCGTATGGTCAACAGGTAATGGATTCTCTTAAGGCGTATGCGGCGTTAAACGATTCGTGGCAAATAGAAACAGAAAATTATGAGGGTGTCCGTATCAATTTTAACGGCGGTTGGTTTTTGCTGCGGCTTTCCGTGCATGATCCGATACTGCCGCTCAATCTGGAATCACAGGAAATCGGAATCTGCGCAAAGGTTGCGGCAGAGGTCCAAAAGCATTTAATTTGTTTTGATAAACTGGATCTTAAGGATTTTAATAAGGTATTGTAATGCTGTATTTAATTTTAGGCCGTGCCGGTTACGGCAAAACCGAATATTGCTTTCATAAAATTCAATCTCTTGCCGAAAGCGGCAATAAAGATATACTGCTCCTGACTCCGGAGCAGTATAATTTCACCGCAGAAAAAAGGCTGCTTTCTATGCTCGGCGAAAGCCGGGTCAATTCTGTTCAGAATCTGTCTTTTACACGGCTTTCCAATGAACTCAAACGCCTGTACGGCGGAGATACACTGCCCGTCCTTTCCAAGGGCGCCAAGGCAGTCCTGATGAAAAAGGCTATGGATTTTGTTAAGGATGAACTAACCGTTTTTGCCAATAAAACAAACACGGCGTCTTTCATATCATCCATGACGGATATTTATGATGAAATGAAATCCTGCGCAAAATCCTGGCAGGATATTCAATCTGCTTCTGAGCGGATAAACAGAAAACTGCTTTCCGGTAAATTATCTGATATTTCAAAGATCATTGAAAAATATGAAGAACTCATCAGCGGCGTTTATTTCGACTCTGCAGATGAGATGACACGTCTTTACACCAGACTTGCCGAAACGTCTTTTCTGAAAGGAAAAACGGTTTTTATTGATGGCTTTAACGGGTTCGTTGCCAATGAGATAAAGATCCTCGAACGGATCATTCAGGATTCACAAGATGTTTATATTACGCTTGCAACGGATTCATTCGGGCAAGAGCGGGAATATGATCTGTTTTCCTATATTAATAAAACCGCGGCAACCGTGATCAGAATCGCGGCAGATACGGGCTTGGATTATCGCATAATACAACTTGATAAAAATTACAGAACTCAAAACAAATTCCTTTTGCTTTGCGAAAAACAGCTCTATTCGCAAAATGCCGCAGTAATCGATGAACGGCCTGATTCCATAAGTATTTATAAGGCAAAAAGTATCTCTGATGAGTGCGATCATGCAGCCTTAATGATCAAAAAAGAATTAAGAGCGGGCTGCAGGGCTGGTGAGATTGCCGTTATCTGCCGGGATACCGAAAAATACAGAAGTGAACTTTCCTATGCATTCAGAAAATATGAAATTCCGTTTTTTGATGATGAACGGCAAAGTATTGGCGCCCAGCCCGTAATTGCCTTTGTACGCTTTCTTTTAAGAACCGTTGTATATTCGTTCAGATCAGAAGATATCCTCAGCCTTGCAAAAACAGGACTGACGGCGCTTGCTCCCACGGATGTGAACACACTGGAAAATTATATATACATGTGGAACATCAGCGGCGTTAAAAAATGGGGCGTGCCTTTTGTAAATTCCGCCAAAGGCTTTTCGTCTGAATTATCAGAATATGATAAAAAAGTGCTTGAAAAAATCAATCAGGCAAGGGAATACTTATATTCCCGGCTCATTCAATTTAAAAATGCCGTTAAGGATTCTGATGCCGCCGGAATCAGTGCAGCCGTTTATCATGCGTTGCTCTCTTTTGGCGCAAATCGAAAACTGAAATCGCTTGCATCTGACCTGAATGAACTCGGAAAAGATGCGCTTGCAGATGAACAGCAGCGTGTTTGGGATCTTTTGATGAATATCTTGAATGATCTTGCGGTGGTATCCGGCAGCGAGTCTATGCGTGTAAAAGATTACGCGGATCTGTTTTCGATCATGATTCACTCTGAGGATCTCGGCGTTCTTCCGCAGGGCATTGACTGTGTTCAGTTTGGTCAGGCGGACAGAATGCGCGCCGATAACCCAAAAATCGTTTTTGTTTTGGGTGCGAATGAAGGCGAATTTCCAAAATCTGTTTTCAGCGGCGGTTTGCTAACGGAGAATGACAGGATAGCCCTCAGTGAAAATGATTTTACGCTCTATTCTTTCGGCGAAACCCTTACATACCAGGAAAGATATTTTGCTTATATGGCGCTTAGTGTTGCATCGGATAAACTGTTTGTCTCCTATGAGGGTAATGTCAAAAATGACGCGCCTTCATCGCTCATTACTTCACTGCGCACCATGTTTCCCGCTATGGAAGTTTACCGATATGAGGATATTCCGGAAACGGAACTTGTTGAGAGCCGGACTTCTGCCTTTGACCTTATGGCGGCAAAGTTCGGCGAGAATACTTCCTTTTCGGAATCTTTAAAGAAGTATTTTGAAAAAGACAGCAGATATCATTCTGTGAAACTTCTTTTTGAAAATGAAGAGATTTCTCTTAATAATAAGGAAAATTCAAAAAAACTTTTCGGCAAAGATATGTATCTTTCCGCATCACGTTTAGAAGATTATTTTAACTGCCGTTTTCGTTATTTCTGCAAATTCGGTCTGATGGCGCGTCCGCTCCAAAAAGCCCAGATGAACGCAATGCAAACGGGCACGGTTATCCATTATGTGCTTGAACATGTTTTAAGCGAAGTCGGAACCAAAAAACTTTCCGGGGAAAGCGAAGCGCACATTCGTATCATTGTCAATAAATATCTAAATCAGTATTTTGAAACGCAGCTTGGCGACACAACGGAATTTACAAAGCGTTTTAAGTACCAGTTTATGCGCCTGTCCAAAATGCTGTATAGTGTTGTGATCCGTCTTGCGGATGAATTTGCGCATTCTTCGTTTCAAGCAGAGGCGTTTGAACTTTCCATTGATCAGGACGGCGATGTTCAGCCCTCCGTTATACAACTGGAGGACGGCACAGTGCGTATCAGGGGCGCTGTGGACAGGGTAGACGTGCTAAATAAGGACGGCGAAAAATATATTCGCGTTGTAGATTATAAATCTGGAAATAAAAAGTTTAAACTTTCAGATGTGCTCTATGGTCTGAACCTGCAGATGTTTGTGTATTTGTTTACGATCTGTTCGGATAAGAAAAGCCGCTTCAGCGGCATACCTGCCGGTGTGCTTTATATGCATGCCGCGAGATCTGTGTTTTCTGTGGACGGCGGGGATGCAGAGCAGACCCTTAAAGCGGATGCGGATTCCGAGTATAAAATGAAAGGCATCGTCCTCTATGATCAGGAGCATGATATTTTAAATGAGATGGAAGATGGCGTAAAAGGCAGGTTTATCCCTGTTCATTACACCAAAAGCGGTTTGAAAGGGTGTTTTGCCTCCCTTGAAGGACTTGGCAGGATCGCAAAAAAGATCGATACCCTGATCGCCGAGATGGGGAACGGATTGCATGCGGGCCATATTGAACAGAATCCCATAAACGGCAAAGATCATAATTACACCTGTGATTACTGCGATTACAGCGATGTGTGCGCAAGTAAGAAATATATTCATAAACGCGAAATGATCCAGATGGATGATAGTAAAGTGATCTCGGTTTTGGAGGAGGTGCAGGATGGCAAAACAGTGGACTGAACCGCAAAATGACGCGATTCTTGCCAAAGGCGGCAATATAATTGTTTCCGCTGCCGCGGGTTCGGGAAAAACAGCAGTGCTTGTGGAACGCGTAGTTCGTATTATCACAAGTGAATCGGATCCGGTGGATATAGACAAACTTCTGATCGTAACCTTTACGATCCCTGCCGCTGCGGAAATGAAGGCGCGTATATCCTCCAGACTGGAAGAACTATTGAAAGATGCTCCGGGAAACAGGCGGATCCTGCGCCAACTTTCCCTGATACCATCGGCAAAAATATGCACGATAGACGCATTTTGCCTCAATCTGGTTAAAGAGAATTTTTTTGACCTTTCCGTCAGTCAGGATCTTTCCATTCTGGATAATGCTGAAGCGGATATTCTTTCCGATAACGCCTTGAATACGGTTCTGGATGCGTTTTACGAGGAGAATGATCCCGATTTCATCAAACTGGTGGAAACGCTTTCAAATCCAAAGGACGAAAGCGGCTTGATTTCGGCTGTAAAAAATACTTACAATTATATTTCTGCACAGCCAATGCCGCTTTTATGGCTTTCACGCATGATAGACGCTTATAAACCGGGCACGCCTTTTGAAAACAGCGTGTGGTATGCAGCAGCAGTGGAATCTGTATCAGATAAACTGCATTATGCAATGAAACTGTCTGACGAATGCCTTGCCTTTATTGACGAACAGGACAGTTGCGCCGGCTATTATATGGAGATCCTTGGCGCAGAAAATGCGCAGTGCAACAGGCTGATTTGTGCCCTTGAACTTGGTTGGGATAACTTAATTGAAGAATTATCAAATCTTGAATTTCCAAGATTTTATCCTTCAAAAAAGAGTTTTGAAACGCCGGGCTATAAGGATGAGATCGTTTCGCGCAGAAATTTCTATAAAGATATCCTGAATGCGCTTCGAAAAGAGATCACTATACCGTCCTCCCGCTTTGAAGAAGATAACGCAGCGCTTTATCCGATCCTGCAAACGCTTTATAAGGTTGTAGCGCGCTTTTCGGAAGAATACATGAAACACAAACAGGAAAGGAATGCATACACGTTTTCCGATATAGAGCATTTTGCACTTGATCTTTTGATGGATGTGGATGAAGACGGCAATATCGTTAAATCCAATGTTGCAAAAGAACTGGAGTCTTCTTTTTATGAGATTTTGGTAGATGAATATCAGGATACAAACGAGGCGCAGGATACGCTGTTTTGGCTGCTTTCGAACGGTAGCAACAGATTTATGGTTGGTGATGTTAAGCAAAGCATATATAAGTTCCGCCTTGCCATGCCGTACATCTTTAATCAGAAAAAGGAAACATACCGGGATTATAATCAAGATTCGCCGGCTGGGGACGCGAGGGTCATTCTTGATCGGAATTTCCGTTCACGAAAAGATATTTGCGATTTCACCAATTTTTTGTTCTCAATTTTCATGAGCAAAAAAGCAGGGGAACTCGATTACAATGAAAAAGAGTACCTGAACTGCGGCGCTGTCTATCCCGAACGTCAGGAACCCTGCATCAGCCTGAAAATCACGGATGGCTGCAAATCTCCAGATATGGACGAGTGCGAGGCTGCGGAGATTGCGAAACTGATACAGAAAAAGATAAAAGCACAGGAACAGGTTACCGATAACGGCAGAGAACGCAATATAAAATTCGGTGATTTTGCCATACTTTTGCGCAGCAGTAAAAACCATATTGACACGTATGATCGTGTTCTGAATTCTTTTGGTATTCCCACGGTGTGTGAAACCAACGCAAATCTTTTGGAGTGCGCAGAGATTAAAATGCTTTTGTCTCTTTTAAAAGTCATTGACAACCCTTCAAGAGATATTCCTATGCTGTCCGTTATGATGTCGTCGTTTTACGGTTTTACCGCTGATGAGCTTGCAGAGATCAAACTGGAGAGCGGCGGCGCTAAACACAGCCTTTATACCAGCGTTGTGAATTCCAAATCGGAAAAGGCGGTTTCGTTTATTAAAGAAATACAGATGTTTTCCAAAACCGCCGTAACAATGAATATCTCCTCCTTTATTCAATATATCTGCGAATATAAAAGTGTTTTTGCCTATATGAATGCGCTCGGCAACGCGATGCAGAGAAATGCCAATATCAATGCGTTTATTGCGTTTGCCCGTAATTTTGATGCATCTTCCGGTGTGGGGCTGACGTCTTTTCTTCGCCTGATAGACGGGATCGCGGAAAGCGGGGAGGGGATAAAGGCTGCGGAATTGAATGCAGGAAGTGAAAATGCCGTAAAGATCATGAGCATTCATCATTCCAAGGGGCTTGAATTCCCGGTTGTGATTCTTGCCGGAACTTCCAGAAAGTATAATTACAGCGATCTTAATAACAATATTCTTTTTAATGAGCGTTTCGGCGTTTCTTTAAAGCGCCATAATGAAGAGCAGCTTTACCGTATGGAAACACTTCCGAATAAGATTCTGAAAAATATCAATAAAAGTGCGGCGCTCAGCGAAAATCTGCGTGTGCTTTATGTGGCTGTTACCAGGGCAAAAGAGCAGTTTATTGCTATGCTCTCTTATGAAAATCTTGAAAACAGGATCCTTTCCGATGCCGTAAAGATCGCCGGCGGAACCATGGATCCCTGCATATGCCGGGATATCAGCTGCGACGCGGATTTTTTGCTCTGTTGCGCGCTTTTGCATCCGGATGGAGGCGAACTTAGATCGTCTTCGCCTGTTGCTGTTCGCGTTTTAGACAGCAGTTTTTCGATGAATATAGAGGTGTGCAATTTTGAAACAGAAGATACATTTTCTTCTGATCTTGAGCCGGCGGAGCCGGATGCGTCTGTTATTGAACTGATTGATGAACGCGTAAATTATAAATATCCGGGTCTCAAAAATATACATATCACAGCAAAATTAAATGCGTCCGAGCTGGATAAAAAGGATGCACACCAGGAATTTTTTGCACTTTCCAAACCTGCTTTCATGAATGACGGGGGTCTCACGCCCGGCCAGAAAGGTACGGCTATGCACACCTTTATGCAGTTTTGCAACTACAAGTTGGCAAGTGAGGATATTGAAAAAGAAATATCCCGTCTTGCTGAATGCGGCTTTCTTACTGAAATTCAGGCGCAGTCTCTGAACAGAAAGCAGTTGCGGGATTTCTTTATGAGTGATTTTGCAAGCCGGATGTTTTCTTCTGATCATATTTACAGGGAAATTAAGATTTCTTCTTTTGTAAAAGCGAATGAAGTGTTTGACACCGATTCAGAAGAGCAGGTGCTTGTACGTGGCATTTCAGATTGCGTTTTTGAGGAGAACGGCGAGCTTGTGCTTGTGGATTATAAAACGGATAGAGTAAAAACGGAATCGGAACTCTTGGAAAGATATAAAAACCAAATTGCTTTTTACAGAAAAGTGATTGAAAAAACGTTGCAAAAGCCGGTTAAATCTGCTGTTTTATACTCATTTTCTCTTTCAAAAGTGTGCAAATACGGATAAAATGCAAAAAAACACTTGCAATTTATGTTTACTTGTGGTATTATTCTTTAGCATTAGAAGAATTTAATTAAAGAGGTGAAAAGAAATGAAAGACGGAATTCATCCCAACTATGATACTTGTACTGTTAAGTGCGCTTGCGGCGCAACTTATGAAACCAAGAGCACAAAAAAAGAACTCAAGGTAGATATTTGCTCCAAATGCCATCCTTTCTTTACCGGCAAACAGAAGCTTGTTGACACAGGCGGCCGTGTAGACAGATTCAATAAGAGATACGGCAAAAAAGCGTAAATGAAATTGAAGGCAGCGTTTTGCGTTGCCTTTTTTCTTTGGTGATTTTTGATGGTTGAGTACAAAACGGTTGAAAAACAGGCAGCATCTGAATTTGTTGAAAAAAAGTCAAGGTTTATCGGTTATGTCAAACCTGTAAAATCAGTGCAGGAGGCACAGGATTTTATTAATGAGATCAAAATGGCAAACCGTGAGGCAACACATAATGTGCCCGCCTATGTTTTGCTTAAAGATCACCTTCAGCGCTGCAGTGATGACGGCGAACCCTCCGGAACAGCCGGTGTTCCCGTGCTGGATGTGATCTTGAAAAGCGAAGTCAAGGATGTGTGTGTTGTTGTAACAAGATATTTCGGTGGGGTGCTGCTTGGCACAGGCGGTTTGGTCCGCGCGTATTCACACGCATCAAAGATTGCGCTGGACGCCGGCAGAATTGTTACCATGGCGCCGTGCATTGCTGCCGAAATCGAGATTGATTACTCTTTTTATGAAAGAGCACGGATTCTCCTGGAAGAGTGCGGTGCAAATGTTGAAGACTGCGTTTTTACCGATCGAGTCAAAATGATTTTCTCTGCAAGGGACACCGCCTGTAAATCAATATCTGAAAAGCTGACGGAACTCAGCGGCGGGCGGTACTCGTTTGTGAAAACCGGTGAAAAGTATGCAAAAATATAAAAGATCCCGCGCCGCTTTGCGTGAGATCTTTACATGTGATTCAGTCAAATTTATCTTTTTCTAAATAGACCACGTTGATTTCCGGGTGGTTGAAAAGCCGCAGCGGAAATTCTGCATTGCCAAGTCCGCGGCTGACGATCAATTGTGGCCTTTCTCCGAATGAGCCTTTCGCATATTTCGGGAAAAGCCCCTGCCCCGGGCTGTATACCGGTCCGATAAACGGCAAAATGAACTGGCCGCCGTGTGCATGACCCGATAATTGCAGATCAAAATCATACTGGCTGTAATTATTCTCCTCCACTTTTTCAAAGTTTTCCGGAAAATGGCTTAAAACGATTTTAAAACCGCCCAGTTTGTCCAGTTCGTCAAAATAGGGCTTCATATCCTTATATTGGAAAGTGCCGTTTTTCCGCGCCTTATAGTCTTTAAAATCCGCTTGGTCTTCATCCAGCCCCAAAAAGGTAATCAGGCTTGAATGGATCGTAATCTGTGCCGTTTGGTTTAGCAGCACGTGAAAGCCGATATCGGCAAGTTCTTTCATGAGTTCATCAAAATTTTCAAGCCGTCTTTCGTGATTCCCGGTAATGTAAAATACGGGTGCACGCTTTAAAAGTTCCTTACCGAATGCAAGCATTTTACTTTTGTTTTTGCATTTATCATTTATATAATCACCGGTGATTGCAATGATATCCGGTTTGATCTCATCCAGTTTTTTCAGCACCTTTTTAAATGGCTTGGAGTGAAGATCGGATAACTGCGCAAGCGTGATCCCGCCCTCTATTTCGTTGCTCAGAATGATGTATTCTGTTTTGTCTATCGTGTTGTTTTGATAATAGCAAAATACCACGATTAGGATTATCACGATCAGTGCAATAAAAAAGTAGATCATATTTTTAACCTCTTTTTGATCATAAACGGTATGGCGGAATATGTCAAGTGAAAAAATTCTGAATAAAAAAGGGTTTATCGTCTATAATACGTATTATTTATCAGAATAGTGATAACGGTGATCATTTTGGAAAAAACTATCAGAGAAAGAGCAGAGAAAACAGAAAAGGAATTTCTGAGTCGGTATGCCGCTCTTTCCTGTGAATCGCAGGGGAGGGACAAGCCGGAAGCAGCGTGCACCATTCGTACCTGTTATCAGAGAGACAGAGACAGGATCCTGCATTCTTCTGCGTTTCGGCGCCTTAAGCATAAAACTCAGGTCTTTCTGGCACCGCAAAGCGATTACTACAGAACCAGACTTACCCACACGCTGGAAGTTGCACAGATTGCGCGGACGATCGCCCGGGCGTTAAGATTAAATGAGGATCTTACTGAGGCGGCTTCTCTTGGGCATGATTTGGGTCATACGCCTTTTGGCCACGCGGGCGAGAAGGCGCTGAAAGATCTTTCTGATATAGGTTTTCGCCATAATGAGCAGAGCGTTCGTGTAGTAGAAAAACTCGAAAAACAAGGGGACGGTCTCAATTTAACAAAGGAAGTAAGAAACGCGATTCTTTGCCACAGCGGCAGTATGAAGTCCTTTACCCTTGAAGGCAGAGTTTTGCGCTACGCCGATAAGATCGCTTATATAAATCATGATATTGATGACGCAATCGCCGCCGGAGTTTTGGCGGAAGAAGAGATACCGAAACATCTTCGCGAAACGCTTGGATTTAGAAAAACACAGCGAATCAACACTTTGGTTTCCGATATTATACAAAACAGCAGTGATGACATTCGTATGAGCGAACCTTGTGAAAAGGCTTTTTTAGAACTGCGTGCGTTTATGTTTGAAAATGTATACGAAAGCCCGATCTGCCGTGCGGAGGACGAAAAAGCATATTCTATTGTGGAACGGCTTTATAAATATTACATCAAAAATATTTTTAAACTGCCGCAGATGTATAGGAATATAGCGGATTCGCAGGGCGCGGAAAGGGCTGTGTGTGATTACATTGCCGGCATGAGTGATACATATGCATTAAAAGAATATAATCGATTATTTATTCCGAAGTTTGCGGAATTTTGATTTTGAAAGAAAGGAGCAGTCATTTTGCCTGTGAACGAATCTTTTTTGCAGGAACTGAAATATAAAACCGATATAACGGATATCGTTTCCGCTTATGTCAGCCTGAAAAAAAGGGGCGCCACGCTTGTAGGACTCTGCCCGTTTCACAACGAGAAAACGCCTTCTTTTACAGTATATCCAGAAACGCAGTCATTTTACTGCTTTGGCTGCGGCGCCGGGGGAGACGCGGTTACTTTTATCCGAAAAATAGAAAATCTGGATTATATTGACGCTGTTAAAATGCTTGCCCAGCGCGCCGGGCTTCAAATGCCGACAGACGGGTTTGATGACAGCATTTCCAAACGGCGGCGCAGAATTTATGAGGCAAACCGGGCTGCCGCAAAATATTTTCATTCGGTTTTAATGAGCGAAGAGGGGAGCAAAGCCCTTGAATATTATCGAAACAGAAAATTTACTTTGCATACCATTAGAAAATTTGGCCTTGGTTATGCCCCGGATAAATGGGACGGGCTGTTAAAGCATTTGCGCTCTCAGGGATTTTCCCTGACAGAACTCTATGAGGCGGGTCTTGTCAGAAAAGGGCAGAAAAATAATTACTATGATTTTTTCAGAAACCGTGTTATGACGCCTATCATCGATGTCCGCGGCAATGTAGTGGCGTTCGGCGGGCGTGTGCTGGACGACAGTAAACCGAAGTATATTAACACAAACGATACATTGGCATATAAGAAAACCAACGAAGTTTTCGGCCTGAATTTTGCCAAGGACAGCGGTAAAAGCGAAATTATCCTTTGCGAAGGGTATATGGATGTTATCGCTATGAATCAGGCCGGGTTTACAAACTGCGTTGCCGGCTGCGGCACCGCGCTGACCAATGAACAGGTGCATCTTATCAGCCGGTATGCAAACGAAGTTGTGCTTGCTTATGATAATGATGAGGCGGGCAGAAAAGCGCTGGACAAGGCTGTAAACCTCTTCCGAAACACAGATATTAAGATCAGGATTCCTGCTTTTGAATACGGCAAAGATCCTGATGAAATCATAAAAAATGTGGGCGTGGAAAAATTCGGCGCTATGATTGATCGGGCAATGAATGAAACAGAATATAACATTTTGCGTATGCGCGGCAGATACAACATTGCCACAACGCAGGGTAAGATTGATTTCGCGTCCGCTGTTGTGCCCGTACTTGCGCAGGCGGAACCGGTTGAGCGGGATCTGTATATGAGCAGGATCGCGGAGGAGATCGGTATTGATAAAAGCTCCATTGATGCGCAGCTGCAGGAATATATCCGTTCAAACAGGCGCAGGCAAAGAAAAAAAGAATGGAATGCGACTGTTCAGAACGCGATTAGAGAAAATCAGCAGATCAGCCATGACACGGGCGAAACTTCAAAAATGATAAAAGCGGTTGACAGATTGCTTTATCTTTTGATAAAATATCCGGACTGTATGAAGCTTGCGTCTTCATTTGAGACGGATGAACTGCCTGCCGGCTTTTTTAGAAAAGTTTTTGATAAAATTTGCGAAAATATCAAAAACGGATATGATAATGATCTTATGAATTTTTCTTCCGTGCTTTCCGCGGATGAACTTGGCAGACTTTCGGGAATCATTGCCCGAGGTAATCACAGCGATAACCCTAAAGAAGAATTTATGGACTGCATGGATCTAATCAGAAAAGAAAATGCAAAAAAACATAAAAAATCGGCGGCAGATATGTCAGACGATGAATTCAGAAAGATGTTCAATACATAATTACAGAGGAGAATGATTATGGAAAACAAAAATAAAAACAACACGCCGCAGGCGGCAGACGATAAAAAGACCGCCGCTTTTAAAAAACTTGTTGAGAAAGGCAAGAGTGTAGGTCATCTTACTGCGCAGGAGATCGACAACTTGATTGTTGATCTGGATCTGGATGTGGATGAACTTGAAAAATTAAATGATATGATTGACAGCGCCAATATCAATATCATTGATGATTTTTCCTCCGAGGCGCTGGACGGCATCCCGCTTGAAGTGGATTTGCCCAAGGAAACGGACGCTGCGGAAACGGTTGCCACGAACGACAATGCCGCAATGGATGATCCGGTCAAGGTTTACTTGAAAGAGATTGGCAGAGTGCCTCTGCTTACCCCGGAAGAGGAGATTGAATACGCCATGCGGATCGCGGATAATGATCCGGTTGCCAAAAAGCGCCTTGCAGAGGCAAATCTGCGTCTTGTTGTTAGCATTGCAAAAAGATATGTCGGCCGCGGAATGCAGTTTTTGGATCTGATTCAGGAAGGCAATATGGGTCTTATAAAAGCGGTTGATAAATTTGATTATACAAAAGGATTTAAGTTCTCAACCTATGCAACGTGGTGGATCAGGCAGGCAATTACAAGAGCAATTGCCGATCAGGCGAGAACCATAAGGATACCTGTGCATATGGTGGAAACCATTAACAAGGTTAAAAAGGCAAACAGCCAGTTGCTGCACCAGAACGGCAAGGAGCCAACGCCGGAAGAAATTGCTGATTTTCTGGACATGCCGACGGAAAAAGTGCGCGAGATCCTGCGTGTTTCTCAGGAGCCGGTTTCTCTTGAAACGCCGATCGGTGAGGAAGAAGATTCACACCTTGGTGATTTCATTCCGGATGATGATGCTTTGGCGCCTGCCGATGCGGCTTCCATGAGCCTGCTCAAGGAACAGCTTGACGAAGTGTTGAAAACGCTGACGCCCCGTGAGGCAAAGGTGCTTTCCCTCAGATTCGGTCTCAAAGACGGAAACCCGAAAACGCTGGAAGAAGTCGGCAAAGAATTTAATGTTACTAGAGAGCGTATCCGCCAGATCGAGGCAAAGGCGCTCAGAAAACTCCGCCACCCCAGCAGAAGTAAAAAATTAAAGGACTTTTTAGACTGATGATCAGTAAAGAACAGATTAACAGAATCAACGAACTTGCCAGAAAGTCCAAACAAAGCGGGCTTTCGGCAGAGGAAAAAGAAGAACAGGCAAAACTGAGAAGATTGTATATTGACAGTTTTAAGGAAAATTTGATCTCCCAGCTTGAGAACACGTATATTGTGGACGAGCACGGAAATAAAAAGAAAGTACAGAAGAAAGACAAATGGGAAAATTAATCGTTTTAGAGGGGCTTGACGGCAGCGGGAAATCAACGCAAACAGAACTTCTTACTGATTTTCTTAAAGCGCAAGCCGTAGATTTCAGAAAGATCAAGCTGCCGGATTATGACAGCCCTTCCAGCACACTTGTAAAAATGTATCTTTCCGGTGATTTCGGTAAAGATGCAGATAACGTGAACGCATATGCCGCGGGCGCGTTTTACGCCGTGGACAGATATGCATCCTATAATCTGGACTGGAAAAAAGATTATGAGCGCGGCACGCTGATCGTTGCGGACAGATATGCCACTTCCAATTCGATCTATCAGATGGAAAAACTGGATCAAAGTGAATGGAATGCGTATCTTTCCTGGAGTGCGGATTTTGAATATCAAAAACTCGGTATTCCCAAGCCGGATCTTGTTCTGTTTCTGGATATGCCTGTGGAGATATCCCAAAGGCTTATGTCAGAACGCTACGGCGGCGATGAATCGGAAAAAGATGTGCATGAAAATAATGTTTCTTTTCTTGAAAAGTGCCGTGATGCCGCCCTTTACGCGGCTGAAAAAGAAGGCTGGAAGATCATTTCCTGTTCAGACGGTGATCAGCCGCTGCCGATGGAGTTGATCAACAGCCAAATAAAAGATTTTATCAAAGAGGTTTTATGCTGAATTTTAAAACACCGGAATTAGAAGACAAAAACTGGATTTCAGAATGCTATTCTTATGCGCACAGTATGAACTGCGAATACACATTCGGAAACATCTATCTTTGGCGTGCCGCATACAAATCGCTTGTTGCCCATTATGATGGGTTTGTGATCTGCCGCTGGGGCAGTAATCATGACTTTAAATACTCTCTTCCGATCGGCAGGGGCGATTTCAGACAGGCTGTGCAGGCAATCATCAGCGATGCTGTGTCTGCCGGTGTAACGCCGCGCATTTACGGCGTTACGGAAAGTTATAAAGCAGTTCTGGATTCGGACTTTCCCGGCAGATTTTCGTATGAATATGATGACGGCAATAACGATTATATCTATCACGTTGAGGATCTTGCCTCTCTTTCAGGCAAAAAATACCATTCTAAGCGTAATCACATTTCAAATTTTATTAAGAATCATCCGGACTGGAGTTATGAAGATATCACTGCACAGAATATTTCCGAATGCATTGATCTGCACACGAACTGGATTGAAAACAGAAACGATTCCGAAAGCGATACAGATTATTCTCTTGAATTTGAGGCTGTATTATCCGGCTTTGAAAGTTATGCTGAAATCGGTTTCCAAGGCGGTCTGATTCGTGTAAATCATAAGCCGATCGCCTATACTTATGGGGAAAGGCTGAATGAGCACTGCTTTGTTACGCACTTTGAAAAAGCGCCTGCGGATATGCAGGGCGCTTACGCCATTATTAACAGGGAATTTGCAAAACGGCTGAAAGATTCCGGTTTTGTTTATGTAAACCGGGAAGAAGATCTTGGCTTGCCCGGGCTCAGAAAAGCAAAACAGTCTTATAAACCGGCGATCTGGTTGGAAAAGGAAACGGCGGTGTATCATGGCTGATCAAATTGCGTTTACTGAAGATCGCGATCAGATCCTGCCGCTTTGGTCCCGCGTGTTTGGAGACAGCAAAGAGGATATAGATTTTTTCCTTGACAACTGTAAACATAAATCCTGCCTTGGATATTTCTCTGACGGCGTTTTGGTTTCCATGCTGTTTCTTGTGGAATGTTCATACTGCAATCAGAACGGGGCATATCTCTATGCCGTCTGCACTGACAAGGCTTACAGAGGGCGCGGCTGTGTTTCAAGACTGATAGAAGAAGCAAAGAATACGGATCATGTTTTTCTTTGGTTGATCCCCGCTAACGATTCGTTGTTTGACTTCTATGCGCGTTTTGGTTTTCAAAAGAAGTTATATTCAGACAGAAAATATGCAGAACATATTGTTTTTTCGCAGAAAAAAGATATTCTTGCCTATTTGTATGAAGGCAGCGAATATGAATTTCCGGTTGGTATGATCTATTCACGCCGTAACTTTCCGAGCGGAGGAACCGGTCTTTTTGAATTAAAATGATTAAAGGAGCTTTTTTATGGTTTATTTATTTTTAGCAGACGGGTTTGAGATTATTGAGGCGCTTTCCCCGGTTGATATGATGAGAAGAGCGGGCATTGAGGTAAAAACCGTAGGTATTACCGGCTCGGTTGTTGAGTCTTCATGCAAAGTTAAAGTAACTGCAGATATACTTTCGGATGAGGTGGATTTGGATTCTGCGGACGCAGTTGTGATTCCCGGAGGACTGCCAGGTGTAACAAATTTGGAAAACAGCGATTTTGTGAAAAACAGCCTTGTGAAAGCAGCAAAAGACGGTAAATTGGTGTGCGCGATCTGCGCCGGTCCCTCGCTTTTGGGAAAACTGGGTATTTTAAAAGGAAAAAAAGCAATTGTTTATCCCGGATTTGAATCCTATCTTGAGGGCGCTGACCTTTCCTGTGAACATGTTATAAAAGACGGCAATATTATTACTGCAAAAGGCGCAGGCGTTTCTGTTGACTTCGGGCTCGAGATCGTTGCGGCACTAAAAGGCAAGGCAGAAGCGGAAAGAGTCAGGGCATCCATTCAGTGCAGATGAAAAATGATCTTCGCAGGCAGTTTAAGGCAAAAAGAGCAAACATCGCTCATAAAGCAGAAAAAGACCGCTTGATCTGTGCGCATTTTTTGAGCAGTGCACTGTATAAAAACGCAGAGCAGATCCTTTGCTACAGCAGTATGGGCAGTGAACCTGATACTTTTGATATTATCCGTTGCGCAATGGAAGATGGTAAAAAGTTGCTTTTACCGCGGTGCGAGGATAAAAACGGCAATATGAATTTTTACTTGATCAAGGATGTTTCCGATCTTGTAACAGGCACTTTCGGCATTAAAGAGCCGGATATAAAAAAATGTGAACCCGTTTTTGAATTTATGAATGCGTTATGCGTGGTGCCGGGGCTGACTTTTGATAAAAAGGGCTACCGGCTTGGCTACGGTAAGGGCTATTATGACAGATTTTTAGAAAAATTTACAATTAAAAGCGCGGGATTGTGTTATAATGAATTAATAAGCGAGTCGATTCCGGCGGATGAATATGATCGGCCGGTGAATTACATAGTTACAGATCTTAAGATAATCAACACGTAGAGGAGGCATTTTATGGCGGATGATTTCAAACTGGATGAAACCGGTATAAACCTTTCTGAAACCGATACCAGAGATGAGGAAAAAGACGTTTATTTTACCAATCAGGATTATTCCGGCATCAAGACCGGCAAAAAGCCGTCCAAAGCCGCATCCGGCAAGAGAAGCAAAAAGGGCAAGGGTAAAAAAGGCGGCGTAGCGTCTACTTACTGGTTCTTTATTATAGTAATCGTTGTTTCCATGATCATTTCCGTTTATGCTATTTTCTGTATCAATGATATTTTCGGAATGACGAAATCTAAATCTTCTGTTACCGTGAATTATGCGCAGGATATTGAATCGCCGTCTGATGCTATTGATCTTCTTGCGGATTATGATCTCATTACCTGTAAAAACTTCTGCAAATTCTATATTAAACTTGCGTCTGTTGTTGTTGGTGACTACGATGTTACCGGCCCGTTTAAAGCGGGTGTATATTATCTTAACGGCCAGATGGGTCTTGAAGGTATGCTCATAAACATGATGGGTGAGGCGGATACGACGGAAACGGTTAGAATCATGTTTCCGGAAGGTTCAACGGTTCCGGAGATTGTTGATCTGCTTGTTGAAAATGAAGTGTGCGACAGAGCTTCTCTTCTGTCTGTTATTGAATCCACGGATTTCACGTATTCTCTTGTTTCCGATCTTCAGTCTAAGGAAACTGTGCCTTACCGTCTGGAGGGATATCTTTTCCCGGACACTTATGACTTTTATATCGGCCAAAGTGCATCCAGCGTGATTGAAACATTTTTGAATCACGGCGAAGAAGTGATTACAGAAGAACTCAGAACAAAAGCGCAGCAAATGGGTTATTCCATGCATGATGTGATCACGATTGCTTCTATTGTTCAGGCAGAGGCAGGTTCTGAGGATCAAATGAAGACGATTGCGTCTGTTATTGAAAACAGGCTTGCGGATACTACAAACTATCCGTCTCTCGGCTGCCAGTCTACTACGGATTATATCAACAATAAAGTAGCTCCGGCGCTTTCTTCCACTTCCGCGCACACGGCGGATTATTATCTGCAATATTATAATACAAATTCAGATTCCACTGTTGTGGGTCTGCCGGAGGGTCCAATCTGCAATCCGGGTCTTGCGGCAATTGAAGCAGTTTTGAATCCTGCCGATACGGATGATTACTTCTTCTTCCACGATATGGACGGCAATCTTTATACAGCTGAAACATATTCTGAATTTAGAACGCTGATTCAGAGATATGCGCCGTATTTGAGTTATTAAGCAGGTGAAACTATGCAAAAAATCGAACTTCTTTCACCTGCCGGCGATCTTGAACGCCTGAAACTTGCCGTTAAATTCGGCGCTGATGCCGTTTATGTTGGCGGCACAAAATTCGGCATGCGCTCCAATCCCTCTAATTTTGACGAAACGCAGTTAAAAGATGCTGTTGATCTGGTGCATAAAAGCGGCAAAAAACTGTATCTTACCTGCAATACGCTGCCGAGAAATCATGAGATTGCGGATTTGCCGGAGTTTCTGAAATATGCCCAGGATGTTGGCGTGGATGCCTTTATCATTGCGGATATGGGTGTTCTTCAACTGGCAAAGAAATATGCGCCGGATGTGGATATACATGTATCCACACAGGCAGGTATTGTGAATTATGCCGCCGCAAACGCTTATTATGAAATGGGTGCGTGCAGGATCGTTACCGCACGTGAGCTTTCCTTGGATGAAATCAAGACCATTCGCGATCATTGCCCGCCGGAACTTGAAATTGAAGCGTTTGTGCATGGCGCAATGTGCATGAGTTTCAGCGGCAGGTGCATTCTTTCCGATTATCTTACCGGGCGCGACGCCAATAGGGGTGACTGCGCACAGCCTTGCCGCTGGAAATACAGTTTGGTAGAAGAAAAACGCCCCGGAGAATATTTTCCGGTGAACCAGGAAGAAAACGGAACCTATATTTTCAATTCCCGTGATCTGTGTATGATAGAGCACATACCGGAGCTTGTACAGGCAGGCATAAATTCTTTTAAGATAGAGGGCAGGGCAAAAAGCGAATATTATACCGCTGCCGTTACACACGCCTATCGCGCGGCAATTGATGCGTATCTGCAAGATCCGTCTGAGAATTTTAAGCCGTCAAAATGGATCTTGGATGAAATGAACCGCATGAGCCACAGAGAATATACAACCGGTTTCTATTTCGGCCCAATAAAAAAAGGGCAGGTTACGGAATATGGCGGTTATGTGCGGTCGTGGGAAGTATGCGCGTTATTTAAAAATAGAAACGAAAACCGGATTACGGTTGATCAGAGAAATCGTTTTTTTGAAGGCGAAGAATTAGAGGTTCTTGAACCTTTCACAAAACCTTACTTAGTTAAAGTTTCCGATCTTTTCTGTGAAACAGATCAGGAGAAGACCTCTGTTGCCAATAAAGCGACGGCAGTATATTCCTTTACTGCTAATAAACCGGTTTCGCCGGACGCGATTTTCAGAAGAAAAAGTGATTAAACAACTACACCCCCGTGAATACTATCACGGGGGCTTTTATATGGGGAAAAGAATTGTCAGCGTCGCCGTTGCCATTTCTGTTTTATTTGCTGCCGCGTTAGGCAGAGTCGGTTTTGTAGCGCTTAGCGGGAATTATACGGTCTCTTCAGGATATAACAGTTATACGGTAACAATCGCGTCACAAAAACAAACAATTTATGACAGAAATATGCAAAAAATGAATAATAACAAAGACTCGCTTGTGGCAGTGATCAGACCCAATGAGAATTGCCTTTCCGAACTCGATTTGCTGTTTTCGCAAAATGAAATCGAGGAGATTGTGGAAGAGTTGTCCCAGGGTTATCCTGTCGTTCGGCCGGTAGAGCATTACGCATCCTGCCGGTACATTAAAATTTTTGAAGTGAAGAGCTCTGATACTTCAGCGCTTTTAAAGTTTATACAAAAGCAATATGGTGAAACGGCTTATGAAATGAATATCAATTTTGGTATTGACGCCGTCGGAAGAATCCTGGAGGGGGATGAGGGAGAAGTTTATGAAGAATATAATTCCGAAGTTGCGCAAGGCGTTGTTTTAACGATCAATCGTGAAATTCAAAAAGCGGTGGAAGACGCTGCAAAGTATATGCGCAAAGGCGCTGTGGTTGTGATGGACGCAGAATCTGCCGAGATTTTGGCAATGTATTCTGCGCCGGATGATAATATGTTTCGACCGGTTATGCCTTATACTGTTGGTTCCGTTTTTAAACTTGTGGTTACAGCTGCCGCACTTGAAAACAGCGTTGATCTGGATTTTACCTGCACAGGCAGTGTTCGGGTGGGCGATACGGAATTTTCCTGCCAACATGAAAAAGCGCACGGTAAAGAGGATATACGAGCAGCGCTTGCCAATTCCTGCAATTGTTTTTTTGTAGAGCTTGCGCTGAAACTCGGCGCGGAAAATATTCATAAAACCGCAGAGGCACTCGGTTTCGGCGGAAATACGGAAATTATGCCCGGCTATGTGGTTACAGATGGAAATTTGCCCAGTATGAATACGCTGAAAGAATCCAAAGGGCAGCTTGCTCTGCTTGGTTTCGGGCAGGGACTTCTGACCGCAACACCGTTGCAATTTTGCACAGCGCTGTGTGCTTTATCCGCAAATGGGCTTTATGCGGAGCCAAAGCTGGTTTCGGCAACGCTGAACAGCAGCGGTAACAGAGATGACCTTCCTTATAATCCGTCAAACCGCGTAATCAGTGAAGAAACCGTAAAAACATTGAGAGAATATATGCGTTTTGTAGTTACAAACGGCACCGGAGCTTCCGCCGAATATAATCATCTTTCCGGCGGCAAGACGTCTACAGCGCAAAGTGGAATTTATGTTGACGGCAAAGAAGTCTTGAACACATGGTTTGCCGGTGTGTATCCGTATGATGACCCAAAGTATTGTATTGTGGTAATGACGGAGGACGGAAAAAGCGGTTCTTCGGATTGCTGTCCTATATTTCGTACTATTGTTGAAAATATAACCTGATTGTGTTATAATGAACCGGTATGAATGAAGAGGAGTGAAATCATGCAGTCCACGAAATTAAAAACACTGCTTATCTATAAATATTTGCGAAAATTTTCTGATGAGGAAAACCCGCTTTCTTCCCATCAGTTGATTGATCTTCTAAAAAAAGACGGCGTGGTTTGTGAACGAAAGAGCATCTATGCCGATGTGAAAGCACTGAATCAGTGCGGATTTGAGATTGAGTCTGTGCTTTCGCCCAAAAGAGGATTCTATTTGAAAGCAAGGGAGTTTTCCACACCGGAAATTCGCCTGCTGATCGATGCCGTAAATTCTGCCGGTTTTATTACGCCGCAGAAAACCGTTTCCCTTACGGATAAACTGAAAGGGCTACTCTCCGATCATCAGGCAGGATCGCTTTCTTCGCAAGTCTATCAAGAAAGCGCCAATAAATGCGATAATGAAGAAATCTATACAATTATTGATTTGCTTGATAACGCCATTGCCTGGCAAAAACAGGTCAGGTTTAAATACAGAACAAGAAAAATCGATAAAGAAAACATAAAAAGTTATACAACCAAGTCGTTTGTTGTTTCTCCCTATGCGCTGATTTGGAAGGATGACAGGTATTATTTGGTCTGCAATAAAATGAGTCATGATAACCTGATGAATTTAAGGCTGGACAGAATCAGAAACCTGATGATTCTGGATGCGCCTGCCAGGCCGGTATCGGAATGCAGTGAATATGAGGTTTTTGATCCCGCTGATTATTCCGCAAAGATGTTCAATATGTTCAGCGGAACGGTAGAAACGGTAACACTCAGGTGCCATCTTGATCTGCGCGAACAGATTCTGGATAGGTTTGGTTCAAAAATACCGCTTACAGCTGTGGATATCTGGCATTTTGATACAGATGTAAAAGCAGCCGTAAGCGATGGTTTTGTTTCCTGGATCATGCAGTTCGGTGATATGATAAAGGTGGTAAAGCCGCAGTATCTTGCAGATATGGTGCTTGAAAAAGCACAAAAGATCCTAAAAGTATATGAATGAAGTACATAAAAGCAAGTCTTGAATGCATCCCGCATTTCGCCTTGCTTTTATTTTTAAAAATCAAAATGTAAACAATTAATGAATAATGTAAATAAAATATGAATAAATGCTTGACCGGTGCTTATGTCGGCTATATAATATTTTATAATTATTTGCTAAAATATAATAAAATTTATGTTTCGGGGATGCTTATGATTAGGTCTATGACGGGATTCGGCAGAGCCACTGCTGAATCGGAAGGGTATTTTATTACCGTAGAGATAAAATCCGTAAACCATCGCTATTTTGATTTTAACTGCCGTTTGCCAAGGCAGTACGGTTTTGCGGAAGAAAAACTGAAATCGTATATCAATTCGCGTGTTTCGAGGGGCAAGGTCGATTGTTTTTTAGGAATAGATGCGCTTAAAACAGATGACGCGCAGGTGGTAGTCAATCATACGCTTGCCTCCGCTTATGTAAATGCGCTCAAGGAATTGTCTGATACCTATTCTTTAAAAGAAGATTACGGCGCTTCGGCTGTTGCCCGATTTCCTGATGTTTTCGTTTTGAGGAAAGCAGACGAAGATGAGGAAAAATTATGGTCCCTCATTGAGCCGGTTGCTGATCAAGCGGTTTCCAAATTCATCAGAATGCGCGAGATTGAGGGCGAAAAAATGCGCCGTGATATTGCGTCTCGCGCTGAATATATCCTTGACTGCGTGACCTTTATTGAAAAACGTTCGCCTGAAACCGTTAAAGAGTATAACGATAAGTTGGTAGCACGCGTTCACGAGTTGATCGGTGATGTATCGCTTGATGAAAGCAGAATCATTCAGGAAGTAGCCATTTTTGCGGATAAGGTTGCAGTAGCTGAGGAAACGGTTCGCCTGCGTTCCCATATCTCCCAGTTGCAAACCTTTCTGGAAAGCGAGGAGCCGATCGGCAGGAAAATGGATTTTCTGGTTCAGGAGATCAACAGGGAGGCGAACACCATTGGTTCCAAGGCAAGTGATGTGGAGATTGCCCGCAAAGTTGTAGATATTAAGGCGGAGGTTGAAAAGATCCGCGAACAGATTCAAAATATTGAATAACAATTTGTAATTTGAAAGTGTGTTTGATTATGGAATTTGTTAATATCGGTTTCGGCAACCTGGTAAACGCCGGGCGTGTGATCTCTGTTGTAAGTCCCGAATCTGCGCCTGTCAAAAGGATGATTCAGGAGGCAAAATCAAGCGGTTCGCTGATTGACGCTACACATGGCAGAAAAACCCTAAGCGTCATTATTACGGATTCGGATCATGTTATTTTATCTTATCTTGATCTAAAGCAGATCGCGCAGAGATTCGGCACAGAGGGGGAGGATCAATGAAGAAAAAAGGAATGATCGTTATATTATCCGCTCCGAGCGGGTGCGGAAAAGATACGGTGTTCAGAGAGATTTCTAAGATCAGAAACGATGTCTGTGAATCGGTTTCCGCAACGACCCGCTTGCCCAGAGCCGGTGAAATAGACGGCGTGGATTACTTTTTTAAAACAACGGATGAGTTTGAAAAAATGATTGCAGAAGACAGTTTTCTTGAATATGCAAGTTACAATAACTGCTATTACGGCACACCGGCCGCTCCGGCGCTTGCTGCTGTGAAAAAAGGCAAGATCTGTTTTTTGATTATAGAACGTAAAGGCGCGCAAAAAATCATGAAAAATTATCCGGATGCAGTTTCCATTTTTTTGATGCCGCCGGATATGAATACGCTGGAACACCGCCTGAAAAAGAGAAATACCGAGAGCGATGATGTGATACAAAAACGCCTTAAGATTGCTGAAGAAGAGATCGAAGGCGCGTCAAAATTCAATTACGTTGTTGTAAACGACGAACTGCAGACTGCGGTTCATGAAATCAATGATATACTGAACGCTGAACTTGAAAAGCGTAATGATAATAACTGATTATAGTTGAAGGAGATTTTGTTATGTTTAATCCTGATTTAAAAAAACTTCTTAAGGACTGCAACAGCAGATACAGCCTTGTTGTTGGAGTTGCTAAAAGAGCCAGAGAGATCAGAGATGAGGCTGTGAAAAACGAAGTGCTGCTTGATGAAAAGTGCGTATCCACGGCCATTAATGATATTTATGACGGTAAATTCGTAGTGGAAGAGCCGGAAGAGATCCACACTCAAAAGCAAAAAGACGCCAAAAAAGCTGAAACGCAGCAAGAAGAAAACAGTACAGGCGACGCGGAAACCGACGAGTAATGAACAGGCTGATTGCCACCGTTGCGGTTGAAAACACATTTTTCAGCGCCGGTGATGATTATGATTACTATGTTCCCCAAGCGCTGAATACAAGAATTACATGCGGAACGCGTGTTACCGTTCCGTTCGGCAGATCCAATATCAAACGGCACGGAATTGTGGTAAAACTGTTTTATGCCGTAAATTCACAACTTAAGGAGATCTGCTCCGTGGATGAAAAGACCGTTCCTTTATCTGAGGAAATGGTTTCCCTTGCGCTGTGGCTAAAAGAACGATGCTTTTGTACAACGTATGACTGCCTGCGGCAGATGCTGCCGAGAGGCACGGATAAGATTCACGACAAAAGCAGTAAAATGATCCGTCTTTCGGTTGAGGATACCAACTTTTCTGCCGTGCGTTTAACTCCGAAACAACAGTCGGTTTATAACTTGCTATGCGATGTGCAGAGTGCCGGTGTAAACGAAGTATGCGAATTTTGCTCAGTCGGTAAAGGCGTACTGGATAATCTGGTAAAGTACGGCGTCTGCGAATATTTTGAAAAAGAGGTCTATCGAACCCCTTACAGCAATGTTTCGGAAAACGGAGAAAGAACGCCCATTGTTTTATCTGATAGCCAGCAGGACGCGTTTGACACCTATTTGGATATGCTTCAAAACAACGGCGGAACTGGTTTGTTGTACGGCGTGACGGGATCCGGAAAAACACAAGTCTATCTGAAACTGATAGATGAAACACTTGCACTCGGCAAAGATGTGATTGTTTTGGTGCCGGAGATCTCACTGACGCCGCAGATGCTTTCCATATTTCATAAACGATATGGAAAAAAAGTTGCCGTGCTGCACAGCAGACTTTCTATCGGAGAGCGAACGGATGAGTATAAAAGGGCGGACAGAGGCGAGGCAAAGATCGTAATCGGTACGCGCAGTGCTGTGTTTGCGCCCGTTCATCATTTAGGTCTGATCGTTATGGATGAAGAACAGGAGCATACCTATAAAAGCGAGAGAACGCCAAGATACCATGCCCGTGAAGTTGCCCATTTCAGATGCAGATATAATCATGCTCTGTTGTTGATGACTTCTGCAACGCCGAGCGTCGAGAGTTATTCCGCCGCAGTTAACGGAAAGTATAAACTCTGTGAGATACACGAAAGATACGGAAATTCCAAACTTCCCGAAGTGATTACGGTTGATATGAAAAACGAGATCGCTTCCGGCAATAAATCACCCATATCCGCAGTATTGCAATCGTTGATTCAGGAAAATCTTGATAACGGCAAACAAACGATATTACTGATTAACAGACGTGGTTATAATACCTTTATAGCGTGCAATAACTGCGGGCATGTTATAACTTGCCCGAATTGCAGCATCAGCCTTACGTATCACAGCTACAACAATCGCCTGATGTGCCATTACTGCGGCTTTTCAAAGCCGCTGGATCATATTTGCCCTGAGTGTGGTAAAAACAGTATACGTTACAGCGGTTACGGAACGCAGCGTATTGAAGATGAGCTTTCAAGGCTTTTTCCTAACGCCGCGGTTCTTAGAATGGATGCAGATACAACTTCTGCAAAATTCAGCCATGAAAAATTATTTGACGCCTTTTCAAGCGGCAAATATGATATTTTGATCGGTACGCAGATGGTGGCGAAAGGTCTTGATTTTCCGAATGTAACGCTGGTTGGCGTTGTTAATGCGGATAACTCCCTTTATGATGAAAGTTACCTTGCAAATGAGCGCTCGTTTGATTTGATCACCCAGGTGGTCGGCAGGAGCGGCAGGCGGGATGAACCCGGAAAAGCGGTCATTCAAACGATCAATCCCTATAATGAAATTATTGAATACGCTTCCCGGCAGGACTATAAAGCGTTTTTTGAAAGCGAGCTCTCTTTGCGGCGCGTTCTGACTTATCCGCCTTTTTGCGATATCTATTTTATTTCATTCATTTGTGAGGAGGAAAACAAGGCGGCGCTTTGCGCGAAAGCTTTTCTTGAAAATCTGGTTGAATTGAATAAAACGGAGTTTCAGACTGAAAAACTGATCGTTTTAGGTCCAAGCCCGTCCAAAATCAGCAAATTAAACAATAACTACAGATACGGATTAACTGTAAAATGCAGGAATTCAAAATCTGTTCGCAGAATGTTAAATCAAATATTAAAAAAACTTGATAAAATGAAAGAGTATAAGAGCGTGGCGGTCTCTGTGGACTTAAACCCTTATGAGCTCAACTGATTTCTGCATGAGTCGGCTGCCTCATGCAAAGTAATACAGATTGCGGCCGGAAAGGCAGTGTAAATATGGCGCTGAGAAATATTGTAAAATTAGGCGATCCGATTCTTTATAAAAAAAGCAGAAAAGTGGAGAAATTTGATTCAAAACTTGCCGTGCTGATTGATGATATGTTGGAAACCATGTATGACGCGAATGGGGTAGGACTTGCCGCGGTTCAAGTGGGCATACTGAAAAGGGTGGTCGTTATCGATATCGGTGAAGGACCCATTGAACTTGTCAATCCGGAAATCACGTTTGAAGAGGGCGAACAGAAAGAAAGCGAAGGATGCCTCTCTTTGCCCGGAAAATTCGGAGTGACCCTGCGCCCGAAAAAAGTACAGGTCAAAGCGCAGGACAGAAACGGAAAATGGCAGGTATTTACCGGCGAGGATCTGAAAGCCATCGCTTTTTGCCACGAGATTGATCATCTGGACGGAATTTTGTTTACTTCACATCTTGTTGACGGCAAATTGGAGGAATAATGAGAATCGTTTTTATGGGCACACCGGATTACGCTGTGCCGTCTTTACAAAAACTGATTGATGAACACTATGAGATTGCCGGTGTTTTTACACAGCCGGATAAGAAAGTTGGCAGAAAACAGATCCTAACGCCGTCAGCCGTAAAAGAACTTGCCGAGCGTTATGAGTTACCCGTTTACCAGCCGCAGACGCTGAAAGACGGCAGTGCTTATGAAATATTAAAAAGTATTGCGCCGGATATGATCATCGTGGCGGCATACGGCAAGATTTTGCCGAAAAGTATTTTGGATCTGCCAAAATACGGCTGTGTGAACGTGCATGCATCTCTGTTGCCGAAATACAGAGGCGCCGCACCGATCCAACGAGCCGTATTAAACGGCGACGAGGAGACCGGCATCTCCATTATGCAAATGGACGAAGGGATTGACACCGGCGATCTTCTGTACACTGTGAAAACAAAGATCGGCATAAATGAGACTTCTGCCGAGCTTTTTGACAGATTATCTGTTTTAGGGGCTGAGGCGCTGATTCATACTGTAAAAAACATTGAAAACGGAAGCACCGCGGCGTATAAACAGGAAGGTGAATCTTCTTACGCCTCTATGATTGATAAATCTATGAGTCCGATAGACTGGAACAGAACCGCTTTTGAAATCCATAATCAGATACGCGGGCTTCAGACTTGGCCGTGCGCGCAGACTGTTATCTGCGGCAAACCTGTTAAAATTCACGCGTCTGTTTTATCCGATGTCAGCGGCGGCAGGGCAGGAGAAGTGATACGAGCAGGCAAGGAGCTGATTGTTTCCTGCGGAGACGGTAAATGCATTTCCGTTATCCGGGTCCAGCCCGCAGGCAAAAGCAAGATGGATATCCGCGCTTTTCTTGCCGGGAATCCTGTGAAGCCCGGAACCATTTTAGGCGTTTGAACCGGAAAGTATCATTTTTTACACCAATTTCTATGCACTTCGTACCTTATACAGAGGAAAGGTGATGTATATGGATATTTATCTTTATTATATAACCGGTTTTATCATGATTCCCGTAATCATTTTTGCTTTTATCTGCCAGTTGAAAGTGCAGTCCAACTATAAAAAGTACGGCAGAATCCGCAATGCACGTAATATGACCGGTGCACAGGCTGCGTATGAGCTGCTGCAGATGAACGGAATTACGGATGTTCGGATCAAACGTATTTCCGGGAATCTGACAGATCATTATAATCCCAAAACAAAGGAAATATGCCTTTCAGAAGGCGTTTTTAATTCAAACAGCATTGCTGCGGTAGGTATTGCCTGCCACGAGGCGGGGCACGCGTGTCAGCATGCGCAGGGCTATTTTCCTTTAAAAATACGAAATTTTATTATTCCTGTAACCCGGTTTGGGTCTAATCTTGGCATTCCGCTTGCTTTGATCGGCATCATTTTCAGTTGGCAGCCGCTGATTTATATTGGCATCATTCTCTATGCTGCTGTGGCAGTCTTTCAATTAATTACACTGCCTGTTGAATTTAATGCGTCTAAAAGAGCTTTGCAAACGATCAGAACAAACAGCTTTCTTGTTGGGGCGGAATATAACGGTGCAAGAAAAGTTCTGACTGCCGCCGCCTTAACGTATGTTGCCGCGCTGGCGTCTTCACTTGCAACCTTGCTGAGGCTGCTGCTTGTGGCAGGCAGAAGAAGTGATTAACGCAAGGCAGGCAGCGTTTGAAACGCTGTATAAGATCTGTTACGACCATGCCTATTCCAATATTGCTGTGGATCATGCGCTTTCCGGGCTGAAAGAGGGAAAGGCATTTGCCGCACGGCTTGTTTACGGCGTGTTGGAAAGGCAGATTACTCTTGATTTTTTAATTAATCAGTATTGCAGCAAACCGAAACCCAAACTCAGGATTATTCTGAGAATGGGTACATATCAACTCTATTTCATGAATAAGGTGTCTTCTGCCGCTGCGGTTGACGAGAGTGTTAAACTTGCAAAGGCCAACGGGCTTACCTACTATTCTTCATTTATTAATGCGGTGCTGCATAAGATTGATGCAAACCGAATAGACTTAGAGTGCTTGTCTGATCTGAGTGTCAGGCTTTCCGTTCCGCAAAATCTGATTAATATGTGGATCAAGGCTTATGGAAAGGATAAGGTCTTACATTTTCTGCCTGCGCTTAATGGGCGCCCGCCGGTTTTTGCCGTTGCGAATGCGAATCTTACGGATGCGGAAACCTTATGCGGGATTCTAAATAAAGAAGGCGCAGACGGCAGTGTGTTTAACGGACTTGTAAAGATCAATGCTTCTGCTGATCTCACGGCGCTTACAGCTTTTGAAAACGGGCTTTTTCATATTCAGGATATTTCATGTGTAACGGCATTGAAAGCGCTGGATATCCATGATGGAGATACTGTTTTTGACTTTTGTGCCGCACCAGGCGGAAAGTCTTTTACCGCGTCTTACCTTTGCGGTAAAAACGGAACGGTTTATTCTTTTGACCTGCATGAAAGCAGGGTTCGTCTGATTCAAAATTCCGCAGAGCGCCTTTCTCTGAAAAATGTGAAAGCACGGGTGAATGACGCATCCTTGTTCTGTGCCGGGCTTGGCACTGCAGATAAGATCATTTGTGATGTTCCGTGCAGCGGATTCGGCATCATCAGAAGAAAACCGGAGATTAGATATAAAGACCTGGATTCCGTTAAAGGTCTTGCTGAAATACAGTTCAATATTCTGAGTACATCTTCAAAATATCTAAAGCCGAAAGGCAGGCTGCTTTATTCCACCTGCACGCTCAATAAAAAGGAAAATGAGAATGTTGTAACAAAATTTTTGCAATGCAATCCTGAATTTTCCCTTTTGGAGATGAAAACGATTTTTCCGGGTGAAAATGAAGGAGACGGATTCTTTTACAGCATCATTGAAAGGAATTAAATGAAAAAAGATATCAAGTCATTAAGTTTGGATGAAATCCTGACTTGGATTAAGGCAAACGAATTGCCGGCTTACAGGGCTAAGCAGATTTATGAATGGCTGCATAAATACGGCGTTGCCGATTTCAGTGAAATGAGCAGCATCTCAAAAGACCTGAGAAATTCTCTTTCTAACGAGTTCTACATATCGGTTTGCTCGGTGGAAGATAAATTTGTTTCTGCTGTGGACGGTACGGTGAAGTATCTTTTTCAACTGAATGACGGCGAATTTGTTGAATCCGTCATAATGAAATATAAATACGGCTACACGATTTGCGTTTCAAGCCAGGTCGGCTGCAAAATGGGCTGCCGCTTTTGTGCGTCTACGCTTGCCGGGTTTAAAAGAAATCTGACCGCCGGAGAAATAGAGAGCCAGATCCACACCGCGCAAAAGGATCTGGATATCAGGATTTCTCATATTGTTTTGATGGGTATTGGCGAGCCGCTGGATAATTTTGAACAGGTGATCCGGTTTATCAGCAATGTGAACCATGAAAACGGGCTTCATATTTCAGCAAGAAATATCACGCTTTCTACTTGTGGAATCGTGCCCGGCATTCAGAAACTGATGGATCTTGACCTTCAGATCACACTTACAATCTCTTTGCACGCGCCGAATGATAGGATCAGAAGTCAAATCATGCCCGTCAATGATAAATGGCACATTAACGAAATTGTGTCTATGTGTAAAAAATATACTGCGAAAACTTCCAGAAGGGTCTCTTTTGAATATACGCTGATCAAAGATGTGAATGATGATGAACAGTGCGCAGAGGAACTTTCCGCTTTGCTGAAAGGCATGCTGTGTCATGTGAATCTGATACCTGTTAATAATGTGGAAGAACGCAAAAATATACGCAGCAGCGATCAGGCGATCCGTAAATTTTTGCATATATTGCAAAAAAACGGTATTAATGCTACAATTAGAAGGACTCTCGGCAGTGATATAAACGCTTCCTGCGGTCAGCTGAGAAGAAAGAAAACAGAGGTGGCTCAATGAAAATAGTCGCTAAAACCGATAAAGGTAAAGTCAGGTCATCTAATCAGGATGCTTATGCCGTTGGCGAATTTCCGGATGAGGTTGCATGGGCTGTTGTTTGTGACGGAATGGGCGGCGCCGCGGGCGGAAATATCGCGTCCGCGCTTGCCGTGAAAGTGATCAGTGATAAGATTAATGCCGCTTATCGCGCAAATATGAAACCATCGTCTATTCACAACATGCTGGATTCCGCGCTTGTTGCCGCAAATATTGAAGTGTATGATCTTGCGGACGCAAAACCGGAACTTCGCGGCATGGGAACCACGGTTGTTTGTGCTATCGTTAAGGATTCCTGTGCGTATATTGCGCATGCCGGGGACAGCCGTGCATATATTTTTAAGAATGATGACAGGATCGTGCAGGTTACAACGGATCACAGCCTGGTTCAGGATCTTGTGAACAGGGGAAAGATCACAAGAGAAGAGGCGGAGCATCATCCAAATAAAAATATTATTACAAGAGCCATCGGCGTTGATAAAAACATAAAGATCGATTTTGATGAAGTGGATCTGGAGGATGATGAAGTCCTGATTCTCTGCACTGACGGCCTTTCCAATTATGTTACGGATGATGAGATGATCAGCGAGGTTAAAGACGGGCGTTACTACGCTTTTGCTGACCGGCTTGTCAAAAAGGCCAATTATAACGGCGGCGGGGATAACATTACTGTTGTTGCCATCGCGAAATAAATATTTTAATTTGCCCGAAAGGCTGTGTTTGATAAATGGAAAATTATGTTGGTAAAAGGCTGGACGGCCGTTATGAAGTTCAGGAAATCATCGGTGTGGGCGGCATGTCCGTTGTATATAAAGCCTATGATAATGTTGACGACAGAATTGTAGCCGTTAAGATCCTTAAGGATGAATATTCAAATGACGCCGAATTTTTAAGAAGATTTAAAAACGAATCTAAGGCGATCGCAGTGCTTTCCCACCCCAATATTGTAAAGGTATACGACGTTAGTTTCGGTGAAAAACTGCAATATATCGTTATGGAGTATGTGGACGGAATTACCCTTAAGGAGTACATCCAAAAGCAGCATATCATTACTTGGAATGATGCTGTGTTTTTTACTACGCAAATTCTTAGAGCATTGCAGCATGCGCACGATAAAGGCATTGTTCACAGAGATATAAAACCACAAAATATCATTCTGCTGGCAAACGGCAATATCAAAGTAACGGATTTCGGTATTGCCCGTTTTTCAAGAACGGAAACAAAAACGTTAACAGAAAATGCGATCGGTTCTGTGCATTATATTTCACCGGAACAGGCAAAAGGCGAATTTACGGATGAACGCGCGGACATTTATTCCGTTGGCGTAGTCCTTTATGAAATGCTTGCCGGAAAAGTGCCTTTTGATGCGGACAGCGCCGTTTCCGTGGCCTTAATGCAACTTCAGAAAGAGCCAAAGAAACTGACGGAGATTAACCTGAATATACCGCTCGGTATTGAGCAGATCTGTTTTCATGCTATGCAGAAGAATCCGGATGACAGGTATCAGACCGCAACCGAGATGCTTCTTGATCTTGAAGAAGTGATCCGCAATCCGCAGGCAACTTTTGATTATACTTATTTTGTGGATAAGGAACCCACAAAATATGTTTTTAAAGAGGGTGCTCCGCAGAAAACGGACGAGGATAGCGAAGATACAAAAGAGGATACGGTTACGGATTATGATCCGAATCACAAGAAAAAAGTGATTACAGCAGTTGTGGTAGGCGTTGTGCTTCTAATTGCCGCGATCATTGGAATTGTTGTGTTTATGACGCGGGGGGTCAATACATCCACGCATCAGCTTGAAAATTTTGTAGGGCAGTCTTATGACGATCTTGCCTCCAGCGAAGAATATGATTATGTGTTTGTTGCCGAGTATGAAAAAACGGATGAATATGAACCCGGCATTGTGATTTCGCAGATGCCTGAGGCCGGCGAAAGGGTAATCTCCGGATCTACGGTTACTCTTTATGTTGCTGCCAGCAATGATGATATTGAAGTGCCGAATCTTTATGAATATACCGTTGAGGCCGCCGAAAGGGTGCTCAACGCCAGCAATCTTACCAATTATACGGTGAGCGAGGTCTCCAGCGAAACGGTAGATGAAGGCAGTGTGATTTACACGGAGCCGAAAGCCGGTTCTGTTGTTTCCGCAAATACGCCGATTGTACTGTATGTTTCCTCCGGACCGACTACAACACAGATTGCTTCTTACACCGTGCCGGATGTAGTGGGCCTGAGTCAGACGAATGCGCAGGAGTTCCTTGAAAAGAGCGGTTTTACCAATGTAAGTGTGGAAACGCAGGACAGCGCTGTTAGACGCGGAGTTGTACTGAGCCAGACTCCTCGCTCCGGAACGTCTGCACGCGAGGATGAGCGGATCACCATAACGGTTTCTACCGGTACTCCTCCTACAACTGCGCCGCAGCAATATACGGTTACACTGAATGCTACTCTGCCGAGCGAAGTGGATTCCTCTGGCAATCACCCGCATGATACGCTTGTTGTTACGGTGAACGGCACGCAGTATTCTTCCCAAACTGTAACGCTTGACGGATCAACCGTGCAGGTGGCAATTCCCGTGAATGCGGGTGAGACGGTGCAGATACTGGTTGAATTAACGGAGATCAGTGCCACACATTCTCTTTCTTTCAACATGAACGAGAATAAAGAATCCAGTTTCTATTTATCATAACGAAAAGGTGAATATGGTTACAGGAAAAATTGTAAAAGGCATTGGCGGTTTCTACTATGTGGAGACCGCCGATACTGTATATGAGTGCAAAGCGCGCGGCAATTTCAGAAATAAAAAAATAACCCCGCTTGTTGGGGATAATGTAGAGATTTCTTTGAATAACAATGCGGAGAACAGAATTGAAACGATTCAGCCAAGAAAAAACAGTCTTGTTCGCCCTCCGCTTGCCAATTTGGATCAGTTATTTATTATATCTTCCATTGTTGATCCTGCCGTCAATACTTTTAATATTGATAAAATGACCGCCATATCCGAATATAAGGGGATAGAGCCGATCATCGTTTTTACGAAGATCGATCTCAGCGTGGATTATATTCACTTTGCAGATATATATAAACAAGCCGGTTTTAAAGTGATTATGTGCAATAATTTAAGCGGCGAGGGTGTGAATCAGGTAATGCCCCTTTTGAAAGGAAAAACAAGTGCGTTTTCAGGCAATACCGGAGTCGGAAAATCTTCGCTCTTAAACGCCATAGATGCGGATCTTGCGCTCAAGACCGGCGAAACAAGTAAAAAACTTGGCAGAGGCAGGCACACGACCCGCCACTGTGAGCTTTATAAAGTTGGCGGCGGTTATGTTGCCGATACGCCCGGATTTTCTTCCCTTGATTTTGTGAAAGGTGAAACGATACTGAAAGATGAGTTGTTTGACTGTTTTAGGGAGTTTCAGCCTTATTTCGGGCAGTGCAAATTTACGACATGCGCGCATATAAATGAAAAAGGATGTGCGATCTGTGATGCGGTTCAAAACGGAATGATTCCGGAAAGCCGGCATAACAGTTATGTGAAAATGTATCAAGACGTTAAAAATATTAAAGAATGGGAAATTTTAAAATGAAAGTAACGATCATAGCGGGTGCGCCCGGTCAGGACGTGCGATTCCTAAAAGACAATGTTGACAGAAATTCCTTTATCATCGCTGCGGATTCCGGATATCTGAACTGTGTGAGCGCCGGGATCGTTCCGGATCTTATCATCGGGGATTTTGATTCTTCAAAACGACCGGAAACCTCTGCTGCTATTATGCAGTTTCCCAGCGTGAAAAATGATACGGATACTTTTTGCTGTATCAAAGAGGCGGTAAAACGCGGCGCGGATGCTGTGGAGATCTTTTGTGCGCTCGGCGGCAGGGCAGATCACACCTTATCGAATATCGTTAATCTTGAATATTGCCTTAGAAATAATATTCCGGCTTCTATCATTAGTGAAAAGAGCGTCCTCTCACTGCATAAAACGGCTTTTTCCCTTGAAAAGAGTAATTTTAAGTTCTTTTCACTTTTCGCCCTCGGAGGGCCGGTTCAGGAGCTCTGTATAAGAGGTGCGGCATATGAACTGGATCATTTTACTTTAAGCCCTTTTGATTCCATCGGTCAAAGCAATGAATTTAAAAACAGCACGGTAAATATAGATTTTGTGAGCGGCGTTCTTCTTTTGGTTTTGAGTAACGATTAATTCTTTCCGTCATAGAATGTAACAGCTGCAGCTTAAGGAGTGTTGTTACTATGAAAAAAATGTGCCGAAGAGATTTTTTGTGGCTTGCTTTTGGCATTGGTTGTGCAATTACCATATGCCTTCCTGTTGAATGGCTTGTCCGCATTTTGGCCATTGCAGTAATAATACTTGGAATTATTTGTTGCACGAAATGATGGGAGGATGCGTTTTATGAAAGTAATTGTTATTACGCCGCCGAAATTTGCGGCGCCGCTGATCAGGATGATTTTTAAGATAAAAAAGAGTGATTGAAATTTGTGAACATAAAGAAGATGGTTATCTCCCGGGCAGGTTCCCGGGATTTTTTTATGCTCTTTTTTAAATCTGTTATATTTTATTTTCTGTTCGCATATCAATTAGCAGTAATTAAAAAGGAGCATTAGTATGGACAACAGGAAAACAGAAATTAAAGAAAAATGCTGCATTTTTTCCAAAAACATAGACGCTGATTTTGATTATCAGGAAAATCTTCAGTCTTATAATGATGATATTTTAAAGATAATCAGGTGCAGCGTAAATAACTTTGTTGTGAATTCCGTGTTTCAAAACGGCGTGATCACTGTTCACGGCAAAACGAAAATATTTATAACGTATATCAGTGAATCCAGCGCCTGCTTATCCTGTGCCGAGTTTGAAGAGGATTTTGATAAAAATATTCCGGTGGATACAGATGAACAGGAGCTTTTTGCCGATGTGAGCGTCTGCAATAAATACTGCAATTGCCGGATTATCAATCAGCGCCGAGTAGATATTCATAATTCCTTTCAGCTGAACGTGTGCGCCTATGCGCAGACCTCGGCAGAGATGCTTGATGCATGTGATGATGTCTTGATCGATAAGCAAACGATCTCCTATGTGTCAAGAGTGGGTTCCGCTTATGTAAAGTCTGATTTTGAGGATGAAACTTCCGTATCAGACGGAACGATAAAAAAGATCATAAATGTTTTTGCAAGCGCAATTTGCCAAGAGGCAAAACTGATTGAAGATAAAATGCTTGTAAAAACAGACCTTGTCTTTTCGATTCTGTATACGGTAGACGGAGAGCAAGAAGAGATCCGCCGCTGCGAAAAAAGTACGCAAGTAAGCACCATTGTGGATATACCGGGGATACGTGAAAATGATATTCCGATGGTTAAAGTAAAAGTCGGCAATCTTTTTTATAAAATCAAAGCGGATGAAAACAATAAACTGACAGTTATTGAACTGATGGGCGATATCAATCTTGCGTGTATTGTTTACAGGCAGTGCAGCATTGATCTTGCTGACGACTGCTACTCTTTAAAATGCGATACAGAAAACAAAATTTCCCGGATAGAGCTGAATACGGATTACGAGCTGAGGAAAGAATCAAGCAATGTAACGTTAAGATTTGAATTTGAATCCGTAAGTATCAAACAAATTCTGGATCTGCATGTTTCGCTCAGTGATGAAAATACCGTTGAAATGGGCGCTTTCATTTATGATTCTAATGGGGAATTGCAATTTATTGCCGATAAAAAGAAGATAGAAATCACAAATTCAAGTCAGATTCAGGCATACATAACCTCTTTTGATTTCGTAATCAAATCGGAGAATAGTATTGAAGTCAGAGTGGTCGTTGCATATGTTTCTCTGAAATATGAAAGCAGGCAGTTCAGCATTCTTTCAGATGTTGAACTGAAAGGAAACAGTAATTTTGAATCGCCGGCTCTTGTTGTGTATTTTGCCGATAAAAACGAAAGGCTCTGGGATATTGCGAAAACTTTTAAAACTTCCGTTGAGCTGATCAAAAAAGAAAATGAAATCACAAAAGACTTTTGCGAAACAAAACGAGTTCTTTTGATTCCCGGAGTATAAGGAGTTGCACAGATGAGTATTTATACAGATATTTCGAAAAGGACGCAGGGCGATATCTATATCGGCGTTGTTGGGCCGGTAAGGACAGGAAAATCCACTTTTATTAAAAAGTTTATGGATACGCTTGTCATTCCGCGGATTGACGGTGAGTTTCAGAAAGAACGGGCAAGAGATGAACTGCCGCAAAGCGCTGCCGGTAAAACGATCATGACCACTGAACCGAAATTTATCCCCGAAGAGGCTATTGAACTTTCCATGGATGATAACCTCCATTTCAGAGTCAGATTGATTGATTGCGTGGGATATATTGTGCCGAGTTCTGTGGGCTATATAGAAGAAGATCAGCCGCGCATGGTGCACACTCCTTGGTTTGAGGAAGAGATCCCCTTCAATATGGCGGCGGAAATCGGCACGCAAAAGGTTATAAACGAGCATTCTACGATCGGCCTTGTTGTTACAACGGATGGTTCAATCAGCAGTATTCCGCGTGAAGAGTATGAAGAGGCGGAAGAGCGCGTGATTAATGAACTGAAAGAGATCAGCAAGCCATTTGTTGTTGCGCTCAACTGTGTGGATCCTAAAAGCAGCGATTCTGTATCGCTTGCACAGAATTTAAGTGATAAATACAATGTTCCGGTTATTCCGATCAACTGCTTGGAACTTGATGAAAAGCAGATCAATGAAATCTTGGAAACCGTTTTATATGAATTTCCGGCAAAATGCGTTGAACTGAATTTCCCGGGCTGGATCAAAAGCCTGGATCAGGACGATGAATTTAAAACTTCAATGTTTACTTATGTGAAAGAGATCAGCAAATCGATCACTAATATCAGAAGCGTAAAAACATTCGCATCTGAACTAAAAGACTATAAAGATATTGAAGAAGTGTTTATGTCTGATTCTGATCTTGCCACAGGCAGGATCAGCCTTAAGATCAGCATAGAAAGCACTTATTATTATTCCGTGCTTTCTGCAAAATGCGGCGATGAGATTCGAGATGAAAAAGATCTTATGCGTCTGGTGTGCGATCTTGCGCAGATCAGAAAAAAATTCAAAAAATTCTCTTCAGCGCTGATGGAAGTGGACCGAACAGGATATGGCATCGTGATGCCGGATATTGACGAACTGACCCTTGAAGAGCCGGAAATCGTTAAACAAGGCGGCAGATACGGTGTGAAACTAAAAGCACAGGCGCCGTCCATCCATATGATCAAATGCAACACATTTACGGAAGTTGCCCCGATTGTCGGCAGCGAGAGCCAGTCACAAGAACTGGTGATGTATCTGCTTAAAGAATTTGAGGAAAATCCCAACAAGATCTGGGAAACGGATATATTCGGCAAATCGCTGCATGAACTTGTGAACGAGGGACTGCGCGGCAAACTGGAAAGAATGCCGGATGACGCCAGAAGCAAGTTCAGGGAAACGATTGAGCGAGTAATCAACGAAGGCTGTAGTGGTCTGATCTGTATCATTCTTTAAGAAAAAGTCTTTTACGGTGCTTGATTTGGTATGGAAACCGTATAAAACAAAAAGAGGTTCATAAGAACCTCTTAAAGTTTTGAAATATATAAGACAAGTATTATAAGCGCGATCTGCAATAGGATCATGAGCGGCAGACCGATCATAAATTTCTTATGCTGCGTTTTATGCCGTATGCATTTCATTGTGATATATTCAGCCGCAGCGCCGCCGATAAGTGCAATCGTCAGCAGCATATCTTCTGATATTCTGTATTTTCCTCTTACCGCCTTGTGTTTATCAGCTATTGTCAGGATCATTGCAACAGCACTTATGACGGCAAAATAAACTGCCGCAACCGCATGCGTCATTTTTTGAATTCCTTAAGTTTTTTTAGGTCATAGGGGCCTACAGCATATTTTTCACCCTTGGCAAGAAGATCGCCCTGATCTTCATCCACGGTGTAGATGGATGCGCACTTTGGGCAAATCAAAAAATAAACACCTTGGGCGTTAATCAGCGGATATTCGGGAATCAGTCGCAGATCCATATTTCTGAACACCTTGAACCGCACCGTATTTTTGCAGTTGGGACATTCTATCGGGTCTGTATCACCTTTGTCTTTTACGCGTATTGAATTGCCTAATCTGTATTCCATAGTATCACCACAGCCTTTCGGGTTACAAAAGTAGTTTAAATCAGCATCGTTGCCTTGCTGTAGCGGGCAAGGTTTTGAAACGGTTTCACATAGCATTTTACTCTATTCTATTTTTACAGATTCAAAGGAAAGTGTCAAGTATGAAAAAAATATTTGCAGTTATCATTTCTGTGTTATTTCTTTTTTCCGGCTGTACAGCAGCGGAAAATACAAAAGAGCCGTCCTCTTCCGGTACGGATCAAGTCAAATCTGTCTGGATGACGTATTTTGAACTGGAGCAGTTTACTTCCTCCAGTGAAACGGCACAGGATTTTGAAGAAAAGATCAAAGAGGCGTTTAAAATCATTTTGGATACCGGCCTGAACGCGGTAACGGTTCAGGTGAGGCCCTGCGCAGATGCGTTTTATCAGTCAGAATATTTTCCCGTCTCACAGTATTGCTTTGGTACACAGGGGTCGGAACTGAAATATGACCCGCTTGAAATTATGGTCAGCGCCGCGCATGCCTTGGGTCTGCGAATTGAGGCATGGATCAACCCGTACAGAGTTTCCCAGTCTAATGACATCAATGAACTCAGTAACGACAATCCGGCAAAGATCTGGTATCAGAATGAAGATACAAAGAGCAATGTGTATATTTCCGATAAGATCTATTTTAATCCGGCAAGTGAAGCCGTAACAGAACTGATCGTAAACGGAGTGCGGGAGATCGTTATGAACTACGCCGTAGACGGCATTCACTTTGATGATTATTTTTATCCAACCGATAAAGAAGAGATTGATGCAAAAGAGTATTCCGCGTATGTGTCCGCAGGTGGCGAATTATCGCTGGAGGACTGGCGAAGAGAAAATGTTTCCAATATGGTAAAAAGTGTCTATTCAGCTGTAAAGGATTCCAATTCTTCGGTACAGTTCGGGATCAGTCCGCAATCAAAGGTTTCAACGGATTATAATACGTTATATGCCGATGTAGAGCGATGGGCGTCGGAAGAAGGTTTTGTGGATTACATATGCCCGCAGATTTATTTTGGATTTTATAACGAGGTGCAGCCGTTTACAAGAACGGCTAAAGAGTGGAGCGAACGAACCACTGCTGTAAAACTGTATCTCGGACTGCCGCTCTATAAGGCAGGAGCGGAAGATGAATTTGCGTCCGCCGACCAGGATTACGCAATCAATGAATTTGTTGAAAATAACAACATCATATCAAGGCAGATTCTTTATCTTGAAAATCTGTCAAATGTTGGCGGCTATTATATTTATTCTTTTAGTTATCTTGCAGACGGCCAAACCGATGCCGTTAAAAATGAAGTAGAAAATATTAAAAATCTAAATTAGCGATGCATTCATCGTTTTTTACAGACTGTATAATACAATCTGTTTCACAGCCGGTTAGATCCTGCGCGCTTTTTAAAAGCACCGGAAGGTAATTTTTCGTATAGCCGCGCAGATATTCGCTGTTTACTCTGCCTTCCACAAGCAGCTGTACCTCTTTCCCGATTTGGCTTTTCAGATAGCTTTGACGTATCTTTTCCGTTTCTGCTATCATTACGGATGCCCGACGGTCTTTTTCCCGCTTTGAAACGGAATCACCGCGTTTTGACGCGGCGGTTCCTGTCCTTTCAGAATAGGGAAATACGTGCACTTTTTCAAAACTGATTTTTTTCACAAAAGCAAGGCTTTCCTCAAAGTCCTGCTCCGTTTCCTCATGAAAACCCACCATAACATCCGTCGTAAGAGAACAGTCTTTAAAAGCGGCACGCAGTTTATTGCACAGTTCTTCATACTCTTCGGCAGTGTAATGCCGATTCATGTTTTTCAGTGTTTTATTGCATCCGCTTTGCAGTGAAATATGAAACTGAGGGCAGAATTTGTGTACTGTAGAGAGTCTGCTGATAATACTATCTGTAATGTGATCAGGCTCAAGGCTTCCAAGCCTTATTCTTGAAATACCGTCTACTCCGGCACAGGTTTCAACTGCGTCTGCAATGTTGAAGTCTGTGCCTTTTCCGTATGCGGACAGGTTGATTCCCACCAACACAACCTCTTTAATCCCATTTGCGGCAAGATCTGTTACTTCTTGTTTTAAATCTTCTAAAGGTTTTGATCTAACTCTTCCGCGGCTTTTTGGAATAATACAGTAAGAGCAGAATCTGTCGCAGCCGTCTTCGATCTTAACAAATGCTCTGACCCGTCTGCCAAAAGCACGAACGCTGCACGGTGCAAATTTTTCACCGTTTTGGTGTTCGCTTAAACGGATGATTCTGTTTTTTTGCGCAGCGTGTTTGTTGATTAAATCCAGAATATCATTGTCGTTCTTATTTCCCAAAACGATATCTGCCTGCTCCAGTTTTTCGGCGTCTTTCGGAAAAGCCTGGGGCATACAGCCGGTCAATATGACTGTGCTGTTTGGGTGTTTCCTTTTAAAACGGCGAACGCTCTGCCTCGTTTTTTGATCCGCTGTTGCCGTTACTGTGCAGGAATTGACGATGTAATAATCCGCTTCATCGTTTGGGTTGACAATCTCAAATCCCGCTTTCTGTAAAAGTTCCGCCATATATTCGCTCTCTGCTTGATTCACCTTGCATCCGAGCGTGTAAAATGCTGCTTTCATTTTCAATCCTCCAACTTTGCTGTTGAATTCTTAATGATTATAACAAATGAAAGGAATTTTATCAATAACATATGAATATGAATGTATTGATTTATTTTGCTTTATGCGAAAGGATTTGTTTGATATGAAGAAAATTGTTTCGTTATGTTTATGTATAATCATGGCGCTTTTTTCCCCTTTAAACTGTTTTGCGGCAGAGAAAGAAAACAGCAGCAATGCACCGTTTGAGGATCTGTCTAAATCTTCCATACTAATGTGTGCGGATACGGGCGATATCCTATATGAAAAAAATGCATATGAGCATCTTTCGCCTGCATCGGTTACCAAAGTGATGAGTATGCTGCTTATACTTGAGGCGATTGAGAGCGGAAAAATCGCTCTGGATGATGAAGTTGTTACAAGTAAAAATGCTGTTGCGATGGGCGGTTCACAGATCTGGCTGGAAGAGGGAGAAAAAATGACGGTTGATGAACTTTTCAAAGCAGTTGCCGTTGCCTCGGCAAATGACGCATGCACAGCACTTGCGGAACACATTGCGGGTTCCACCACATCTTTTGTAACCATGATGAATGAACGCGCCAAAGAACTCGGGCTGGAAAACACGAATTTTGAAAACTGCACGGGGCTTGACGATACGGCCGTCAACCACTACTCCTGCGCTTATGATATTGCGGTTATGGCACGTGAAGTGATGCAGCATGATTTGATCAAAAATTACACCACGATATGGTTGGATTATCTTCGTGATGGAGAGACGGAACTGAATAACACAAATAAACTTGTCAATTTTTATTCCGGTATAACCGGTCTTAAGACTGGCACAACGTCAAAAGCTGGTTTTTGTGTGTGCGCCACAGCGGAGAGAGACGGCATGAATCTCATTTCTGTTGTTTTAGGTGCTCAAACCAGTGAAGGCAGATTCAACAGCGCCTCCAATATGCTGGATTATGGTTTCGCAAATTATCAGGTTGTTGCGCCGCAGGTAGATGTATCGCAGATCACGGCGGTCAAGATAAAAAACGGTATAGAAAAATCTACTGTGCCGGTTTATGATGAAACCAACAAGCTTCTTGTTAAAAAGGGGAGCGGCGAGGTTTCGTATGAATATAAGATCGAGCCGTCGGTTGCGGCACCCATTGCTGAAGGGGATGTTCTGGGTGAGATCACTATAAAATCCGGAAGTGAAAACATAAAAACAATTAAACTTTATGCCGGAAAATCTGTTGGAAAGATCAGTTTTTCATATATTTTTAAAGAAATCATGTTTAATATTTAACAAAAAACAGTTGATTATACGCGCCTTTTGTTGTAGAATAGGCAATTGAAACTATGTGATAAGAGAGGATTTATATATGGAAAAAGTAAAACTTATTAATAAATACGCGGAAAAATTTCTTTCTGAAAAAGTGATTGCCGATCATGCCGAAAGAGGTGTTCAAGCCCTTAGAACGCTTCATGCAAAAAACGGCGCCGGAAACGACTTTTTAGGCTGGGTAACATTGCCGACAGATTATGACAAAGAGGAATTTGCACGAATAGAAAAAGCAGCCGATTTTATTAAAAAGAATTGCGATGTGCTTGTAGTTATCGGTATCGGCGGCTCATACCTCGGCGCAAGAGCGGTTATTGAGGCGCTCAGATCTTCTAATTATAATGCGCTTGCCAAAGATACGCCGCAGATCTATTTTATCGGAAACAGTATCAGCCCAGCTATGCTTAATGATGTGCTTGCTGTTTGTGAGGGCAAGGATATCTGCGTAAACGTCATTTCCAAGAGCGGCACTACAACGGAGCCTGCTATTGCGTTTCGTGTATTCCGTGAACTTGTTAATCAAAAATATTCTAAGGAAGAAGCTGCAAAACGCATTTTCTGCACAACGGATAAAGCAAAAGGCACGCTTAAAGAACTTGCAGATAAAGAAGGTTATGAAACCTTTGTTGTTCCGGACGATGTCGGCGGCAGATATTCTGTACTTACCGCAGTAGGTCTTCTTCCGATTGCCTGCGCCGGCATTGATATCCAAGCACTGATGAACGGCGCAAAATTTGCGCAGGACAGTCTGAACAGCGAAAAGATTGCAGAAAATGAATGCCTGAAATATGCAGTTATCAGAAACTGTTTCTATGAAATGGGCAAAAAGTTGGAATGTTTCATTTGTTATGAGCCCTGCATGACGATGTTTAACGAGTGGCTTAAGCAGCTTTTTGCTGAAAGCGAAGGAAAGGACGGCAAAGGTCTGTATCCTGTTTCCTGCGTATTTTCAACAGATCTTCATTCTGTTGGTCAGTATATTCAGGAAAGCGGTTCCGGTCTTATGTTTGAGACTTGTATTAAGTTTAATAAACCGCTTTCGGATTTCACGGTTGAGGCAGAAGAAGGCAATATAGACGGCTTAAATTTCCTTGCCGGAAAAACCATGAGTTATATCAATGAAAAGGCAAGACAGGGCACGCTGCTTGCACATACAGAGGGCGGCGTTGCAAATCTTGTGCTTGAATCTTCTGCCGTTACAGAAGAAAACATCGGCTATCTCATTTACTTTTTTGAAAAGGCCTGCGCCGTTTCCGGCTACATGCTTGGCGTCAATCCGTTTAACCAGCCTGGCGTTGAAAGCTATAAAAAGAATATGTTTGCGCTTCTCGGAAAACCCGGTTATGAAAGTGAAAAAGAAAAACTTGAAAAAGAACTTGGTATATGATAATATATAGTTGGAATTAAAATTTGATTTTAACCTTGGAGGAATAATAAATGATAAAACTTATTATCGGAAATAAAGGTTCCGGAAAAACAAAAAAACTTGTTGACCTTGTAAATTCCTGCGTTGAAAACTCAGACGGCAATGTTGTTTGTGTGGAGAAAGAGCCGAAACTGACCTATGATATCTCTTCAAAAGCAAGGCTTCTTGAAACGGAAACTTACAGAATCAGCGGCTGCAAGGCTTTTTACGGATTCCTTGCCGGTATCTGTGCCGGAAACTATGATGTTACCGATGTTCTTATTGACGCTACGTTCAAGATCGTAGGCCGTGATTATTCCAAACTTCCGCAGTTCTTTGATATGCTTTCTGAACTTTCGGAAGCAACCGATGTTAATTTCTATTTCACGATCAGCTGCGATAAGGAAGATCTTCCCGTAGAGATCTTTGATTATTGCGAAGAACTTTGATTGAATCTTAAGCCGCTGTTTTCAGCGGCTTTTGTTTTTAATGAATATTTTGAATTTCTTAACCTGAATAATTTTAATTTTACTATTGACAAAAAGTTTTCTTATATATATAATACTAAAAGTGCAGATGAGGTGTGGCTTTATGAAAATTGATGTTTCGAATCTGTTTAACGGAGATACAAAGCCCATTAAAATAGACTACACACTCAATTTAGAGGATCTTGTCTACAGCACATATAATCCCATCAAAAACGGGGCCAAGGTCAAAGGTTCGGTATATGCCAAGGCCGGCGTTGTTTTTTTGGATGTAAAAGTTTCTTTCAAATTTTTTGGCTTTTGCGACCGCTGTGCTGAAGAGATCATCAAGGATATGGATTTTCCTGTTAAAAAAATTCTTGTTTCCAGACTTGCAAATGATTCAGATGCAGATTTTGATGAATATGTAATCGTTCCGAGCGGCGTGCTTGATCTGGATGAGTTTATAACAGAGGAAGTCAACTTGTTTTTGCCGTCTAAAATTCTTTGCAAGCCGGATTGCAAAGGTCTTTGCTATAAGTGCGGCAAAAACCTGAACTTAGGGGATTGTGGCTGCAAGAAAGATGTTGATCCGCGTATGGAAGCTCTTCTGCAGTTGCTTGATGAACAATAAGTTATATTGATTATAAATTAAGGAGGCAATAACGATGGCAGTACCAAAGAGAAGAACTTCTACAGCAAGAAAGAATAAGAGACGTTCAAACGTTTGGAAGATGAGTGCACCAACACTTGTTAAGTGCTCAAACTGCGGCGCATACACAGTATCGCACAAAGTATGCTCTAACTGCGGATATTATAACGGCAAACAGGTTGTTGTTAAAGAAGAAGCATAAGTTCTGAACATTTCGGGCGGGCATATTACAAATATGTCCGCCTTTCTTTTTCATTGCTTTGAAAGGAGTGATTGCCGTGAATGGCACCGTTGCAATCGTAGGCAGGCCGAATGTTGGCAAATCTACGCTCTTTAATAAACTTACGGGATCGCGGATTTCCATTGTGGATGATACGCCCGGCGTTACAAGAGACCGTATCTACGGCGATTGCGAATGGCTGGGGCACAAATTTTTGCTGATTGATACAGGCGGTATAGAGCCGTATTCGGACGACGTGATTTTAAAACAAATGCGTGCCCAGGCGGATATTGCAATCGAAACAGCGGATGTGATTATTTTTGTAACAGACGTTACAACCGGCATTTTAGCTGCGGACAGTGAAGTGGCGTCTATGCTCCAAAAAAGCGGAAAACCGATTGTATTGTGTGTGAATAAGTGTGACAGTATCGGTGCGCCTCCGGCTGAATTTTATGAATTTTATAATCTTGGTCTTGGCGACCCGTTTGCGGTTTCTTCTGTACACGGTCACGGCACAGGCGACCTGCTGGATGAAGTTATAAAATATCTTCCGAATGAGAATACTAATGATGAGGAAAATGATGAGATCATTCACGTTGCTGTTATCGGTAAGCCAAACGTGGGCAAATCCTCTTTGATTAATAGAATCTGCGGAGAAAACAGAGTGATCGTTTCCGATATTGCCGGCACAACCAGAGATACGACAGATACTTTTGTGGAAAATGCTTTTGGAAAATTTAATTTTATTGATACGGCAGGGATCCGCAGGAAAAGCAAAGTAACGGATGCGATTGAGCGATTCAGCGTAATTCGCGCAAGATCCGCTGTGGAGCGGGCAAATGTCTGCGTAATTATGATCGATGCCGTAGAAGGGTTTACAGAGCAGGATTCCAAGATTGCAGGTATTGCGCTTGAAGCGGGAAAGGCCTGTATTATAGCGGTAAACAAGTGGGATGCTGTTGAGAAAGATTCAGACACCATGAAAAACTATAAGAAAAAACTCAGCACTGACTTTTCGTTTATGTCTTATGCTCCTGTTTTGTTCATATCGGCTAAAACAGGGCAGCGGCTGGATAAACTGTTTGATCTGATCGCGTTTGTGCATTCACAGAATTCCATGCGGATTTCTACAGGTAAGCTTAACGAAGTGCTTGCAGAGGCTACATCCCGCGTTCAGCCGCCAACGGATAAAGGCAAAAGGCTTAGAATCTATTATATGACGCAGGCATCCACCAGACCGCCCACATTCGTTTTCTTTGTAAATAATTCGGAACTTTTCCACTTTTCTTATCAAAGATATCTGGAAAACCAGATCAGAGAAGTTTTCGGGCTGGATGGAACGCCCGTAAGATTTATTATTCGAGAAAGGGGAGAGGGCAGATAGTGATGACTTCCGCTCTGATTCTAAAATACGTATTGGTTGTTCTTCTTTCATATCTTTTGGGCAGTTTGAATTTTTCCATCATTTTTTCCAAGTTACTTGCAAAAAAAGATATTCGGGAATCCGGCAGCGGTAATGCCGGGGCAACCAATATGCTCAGAACTTACGGCAAACGGTTTGCAGTGATCACTATGATCGGGGATATTTTAAAGGTAGCCGCCGCTATTATGATTACGTTTGCTATCCTCGGCGCGCCTATGAAATATCTTTTTGCTATTCCAGAAAGCGCGCAAGAGATCAGGCAGATCATGTTGTATAAAGAATTTGCCGGTTTTTTTGCAGTGCTTGGCCATATCTTTCCTGTGTTTTTTAAATTCAAAGGAGGAAAAGGAATGGCGGCATGTACAGGCATGGTTATCCTGGTTGATTGGCGTATAGCGCTGATTCTGTTTGTTATTTTTGTGCTTGTGATTGCCGTTTCCAAATGGGTCAGTCTGGGATCTATCATTATAGCTGTGTTTTATCCTGTCCTTATTATTGCTTTTTATCAAGATTGGTTACTATGTGTTGTTGCGCTCCTGTTTACCATAATCGTAATTGTAGCGCACAGAGAAAATATAAAAAGATTAATAAAGGGTACAGAAAATAAGATTTCTCTTTCAAACTCCAGCAAAAAAAAGCGCCGTTAAAAGGGCGCTTTTTTGTTGCAAAATAAAGTAAAAAAGCCGCCCTAACAGGCAGCTTTAAATAGCAAGATAATTTTACTTATGCTCTTTCTACTTTGCCTGAGCGAAGGCATCTTGTGCAAACATATACTCTTTTAGGAGAGCCGTTAACAATAGCCTTTACTCTTTTAACATTAGGCTTCCAAGTTCTATTGGAACGTCTGTGAGAATGGGAGACCTTGATTCCGAATGTCATTTCTTTTCCACAGTATTCACATTTTGCCATTAGCGAACACCTCCTTGTAATTTTCGAACGCATAAATACTACCACATATCTCAGCAAAATGCAAGCATTTTTTATATAATTTTTTAATAAGGGAAAGTTTCTGTTAATTTTTTTGCTTTCGGTTGATTTTATTTATATTATTTATTATAATATTTTAAGTTACTTTACAATTATTTTTTGGAGGTTCAGATATATGGCAGCAGATAAGAAAAATGCTACACAAGATAAAAAAGTTGCGCTTGAAAATGCCCTGAAACAGCTTGAAAAGCAATACGGCCCCGGTACGGTAATGCGTCTTGGTGAAAATCCTCATCTTAATGTTGACGCAATTTCCACAGGTTCGCTTACGCTTGATATTGCAACCGGTATCGGCGGGCTGCCGCGTGGCAGGATTGTTGAGATATATGGCCCTGAATCTTCAGGTAAAACAACGCTTGCGCTGCACTGCATTGCAGAGTGCCAGAAAAAAGGCGGAGTAGCCGCATTTGTGGACGCGGAGCATGCCCTTGATCCTATCTACGCAGCGAATCTCGGCGTTGATATTGATTCTCTTCTGGTATCTCAGCCGGATTACGGCGAGCAGGCACTTGAGATCACGGAACAGCTTGTTCGTTCCGGCGCTGTGGAAATCATTGTTGTGGACTCCGTTGCCGCATTGGTTCCAAGATCCGAAATTGACGGCGATATGGGCGATTCCCATGTTGGACTCCACGCAAGGCTAATGAGCCAGGCGCTCAGAAAACTTACCGGCGCGATCAACAAGAGCAACTGCCTGATTATTTTCATCAACCAGCTTCGTGAAAAAGTAGGCGTTATGTACGGTAATCCAGAAGTTACTACCGGCGGCCGCGCTCTTAAATTCTATGCTTCCATGCGTATTGATGTCAGAAGAATAGAAACGATCAAAGGCCCGGGCAATGAGTTTATCGGCAACAGAACAAAGGCAAAAATAGTGAAAAACAAACTTGCACCGCCGTTTAAACAGGCAGAATTTGATATCATGTACGGCACAGGTATCAGCAAAACGGGCGAGATCCTGGATATGGCGGTTGAATACGATATCATCAAGAAGAGTGGTTCTTGGTTCTCTTACGGCGATGAGCGCCTTGGGCAGGGCCGTGATAAAGTAAAGGATATGATTCAGAAAGATCCTGCTTTTGCAGAGGAACTGGAAAAGAAAATCAAGGCAAAAATGGCGGAGATTCAGGAATCTGCCTCGCAGAAATTTCAGGGTAAATCGATTCCGAAAGCGGATACAGAACCTGAGGAAAAAACGGAAAATACCGCGAAACAGACAAGGGCCGCTGCCAGGGCTAAACTGGATATTGCAGTGGAAGATGACGAAGACTGATGATCATTCAAGCTCAAAAAGGGCGTGGAAAAAAGGTACATATACTGCTTGACGGCGAATATCAGATCACTACGGATATAGATTTTTGGTCTGAATACGGGGTTGCAGACGGCACGGAGATCAGCGATCAGGAATGGGAATTGTTGAAAAACGATATGAATTACAGAAAAGCGCTGAATAAGGGCGCGGATCTGCTTTCCAGACGAAGCCACTCCGTGTATGAGTTAAAGAGCAAAATCATGCGTACATGTGATCCTGTTTCTGCCGAAAAGGCTGTTGAAAAATTCCTTGAATTCGGTTATCTGAATGACGAGGCATTTGCTGCCGAACTTGCGGAACACCTTTTTAAGGTGAAAAATTATTCCGAAAGAAATGTTCGTTCAGAATTGTATAAACGCGGTATTGATAAAGAGATTATCAATAGTGTGCTTTCGCATAATGAAACGGATCCTTTGGATTCCATAATTTATATTGTTAACAAGCGCTATTTCAAAAAACTTTCTGAAGACGGCGGCAGGGAAAAGGTGATCGCCGCTTTGATGAGAAAAGGATTTTCCTATTCAGATATAAAAACAGCATTAAACAGGATAGAGAATGAAGAATAATTACAGTATTTATATAATTTCTCTCGGCTGCCCGAAAAATCAGGTAGACTGTGAGATGATGGCACATAAATTGACTGCCTCCGGTTTTCATATTGCGGAGCAGATTGAGGATGCAGACGCTGTTTTGATCAATACCTGCGCGTTTATTGAGGACGCGAAAACAGAGGCGATCGAAACCATCCTTGAAGTATCTGCGTATAAAAAGGCAGGGATCATTTCCGCAATAATTGTTACCGGATGCCTGACGGAGCGTTATCAGGATGAAGTCATGAAAGAGATGCCGGAGATAGATGCGGCGGTGGGCATTGGAGCAGACAGTGATATTGCTAAGATATGTCTAAAGGCGCTCAGCGGCGTTACAACAAACTTTTTTCCGTCTAAGGATCTGTTGCCTCTCAGCGGAGAAAGAACGCTTTTTACACCGCCGCATTGGGCATACCTTAAACTTTCTGACGGCTGTGACAACCGATGCTCTTATTGCGCTATACCGGGTATACGCGGCAAATATAGAGAACGTGATATGGAAAGCATTGTTGCTGAGGCAAAACAGCTTGTTTCCCGTGGGGTTAAAGAGATCGTTCTTGTTGCACAGGATACAACGAAATACGGCATGTCGTTATACGGTGAATACAAACTTGCCGCACTGTTAAAAGAACTTTGTAAGATCGAGGATCTTCGCTGGATCAGATTGTTCTACTGCTATCCGGATAAGGTTACAGATGAACTGATCGATACGATTGCGCGCGAAGATAAGGTTTGTTCCTATATTGATATTCCGCTCCAGCACTGCAGCGGTGCGCTGCTCAAAAAAATGAACCGCAGCGGTAATTATTCCGAACTTAAAGACCTGATCTTTAAAATGAAAAATCGAATTCCCGGTCTTTCTCTCAGAACGACCCTTATGGTTGGTTTCCCGGGAGAAACCGACGAGCAGTTTGAAGAACTTTGTCATTTTGTAAAGGAAATGAAGTTTGATAAAATGGGCTGTTTCCGGTTTTCACCGGAAGAGGATACCCCTGCGTTTGATATGACGGATCAAATTGACGACGATGTAAAGGCACGCCGCGAAGAAGTGCTGATGGATATTCAGTATTCCGTTACGCAGGAGGCGAATCAGGCGCGCGTTGGAAAGATATATGACGCAGTTGTGGATTATGAGGAAAACGGCAAATATATCGGCAGGAGTTATCTGGACGCACCTGAGATAGACGGCGGTATCATGATTTCATCAAATGAAAAACTTTATGCCGGCGATTATATTAAAGTTAAAATTACTGACTATAACGGTTATGATCTGATAGGAGAGAAAGTAGAATGAATTTGCCAAATAAAATAACGGTTTTCCGGTTTTGCTGTGTGCCCGCACTGATGGCATGCGCGTTTATTGAGTTTAAATATCACTGGGTTGCAACGCTGATCATTTATTTTATTGCCTGTATGAGCGATAAGGCAGACGGCATCATTGCAAGAAAATCCGGTATTGTTACGGATTTCGGCAAACTGATGGATCCGCTTTCGGATAAAACACTTGTTTTTGCCGCTTATATCATTTTATTTGATCTCGGCTGGCATACGGATATTGTGATCATGATCATGCTGGCACGCGAATTCCTTGTTGCGGGAATCCGAATGGCTGCCGCCACTACGGGCGAGGTCATTGCGGCAAACGCTTTTGGAAAAGCAAAAACGTTTTTGCAAATGGCAACAACCGGTCTTGCATTTCTTTTCCTTGCCATCGGCGAGGGCCCTGCGGATATAGATATGAATACGCAGTGGCTCAATATTTACTGCACGATTGCATTTTGGATCGTGGGCATTATAACCATGCTCAGCGGCATTGTTTACGCAAAAGACGGCTGGCATCTTATTAAAACAAAATAATAGTTGCAAAATCCGTATTTTTGTATATAATAATATTAATAGTGAAAAACTTTGATGGAGAGAAGTAACTGTTTTTGCTTTTTTCAGAGAGCGCACTTTATGGTGAAATGTGTGTATTTAGCAGGCAGTGAAATGCACTCCGGAGTTTTCCGAAGGAAATTCAGTATTTCGGAACGGTTTGCTCCGTTAAAAGCAGGGCTGTTAGAGCAGTCAAGTATAAAGAAGAGTGGAACCGCAGTTTTTATTGCCTCTGTCGCAGGACAGGGGCATTTATTTTTGTAAGGTGTTTACTTATGTTTAATGAATTTAGAGAGTCCGTAAAAGCATTTATGGAGCACGACCCGGCGGCGAAAAGCCCGTTTGAGATCATTTTTCTTTATCCCGGATTTAAAGCGCTCAGAAGCCACAAAACGGCAAACTGGTTTTTCCGGCATAACATGCCGTTTATTGCACGCTATATCAGCCAGAGAAGCGCACATAAAACAGGGATTGAGATACATCCCGGTGCTACGATCGGAAGGCGTGTTTGCATTGACCACGGGCATGGCGTTGTTATTGGCGAAACTGCAGAAGTTGGGGATGATGTCATGATCTATCAGGGCGTTACGCTTGGCGGAACGGGCAAAGATATAGGTAAAAGGCACCCAACCGTGGAAAGCGGCGTTATGATCGGCGCCGGTGCAAAGGTTCTTGGGCCGATCACGATCGGTAGAAATGCAAAAGTAGCCGCAGGAGCTGTTGTGGTTAAAGACGTAGATCCGAACTGCACGGTTGTCGGTGTTCCCGGTGAAGTAGTGCGAATTGACGGGGAACGGGTGGATGATTTGGATCAGATCCACATCCCGGACCCTGTTATGACTGCGATTACGGAGAATAAGCGTAAAATTGAAGAACTGGAAAAAGAGATTGAAAAACTTGAGGAGGTTTCCAAATGAAGATCTATAATACAATGACAAGGCAAAAAGAAGAATTTGTACCCCTTGATAAAAATGAGGTCAAGATCTATGCCTGCGGGCCAACGGTATATAACTATATCCATATCGGAAATGCACGGCCGCTTTGCGTATTTGATGTGTTGCGGCGTTATCTGGAATATAGGGGATACCATGTTAAATTCGTGCAGAATTTTACGGATATTGATGATAAGATCATTAAAAGAGCCAACGAAGAGGGCACCACATACGATAAAATATCGGAAAAATATATTCAGGAATTCTGGACGGATGCGGACGGACTTAATTTTAAGCATGCAACCGTGCATCCGAAAGCAACTGAGAATATTGATGAAATTATCAGCATTATTCAGTCTCTTGTGGAGAAAGGCTATGCTTATGAGGCTGGGGGAGACGTTTATTTCAGAACACTGAAGTTCAAGGAATACGGAAAACTTTCTCATCAGCCGATTGAAGATTTGGAAAGCGGCGCAAGGATCGCGATCGGCGAAGTGAAGGAAGATCCGCTTGATTTTGCGCTTTGGAAGGGAGCAAAACCCGGCGAGCCGTACTGGGATTCCCCTTGGGGGAAGGGAAGACCCGGCTGGCATATTGAATGCTCTGCCATGAACAGAAAATATCTCGGGAACACGATCGATATCCACTGCGGCGGTAAAGATCTTGTTTTTCCGCACCACGAAAATGAGATTGCGCAAAGCGAATGCGCAAACGGCTGCACGTTTGCAAGATACTGGATGCATAACGGCTATATTAATGTGGATAACGTTAAAATGAGCAAATCGCTCGGTAATTTTAAAACGGTTCGTGAGATTGCTGATGTTTACGGCTATGAAGTGATTAGGTATTTCCTCATCAGCGCGCATTACCGTTCACCGATCAATTATAATATTGATATAATCGAGCAGTGCAAAAGCGCGCTGGAAAGGCTCTATACCTGCCGTGACAGCCTTGATTTTGCGCTTAAAAATGCTGAAAACGAACCTTGTGAGAATGATGATCAACTGATCAGCCTGTTTGAAAGCCGTAAAAACGAATTCATTACGGCAATGGATGATGATTTGAATACGGCGGATGGAATTGCTGCTTTGTTTGAACTGACCAAAGATATTAATACCCATATCTTATCAAAGAAAGTGTCAAAAAATGTATGTGAGCAAGCCGCCCGAATCTTTGATGAGTTGTGTGATGTGCTGGGTCTGCTTTACAACAGAAAAAGCAACGACTTGAGCGACGATATAGAGGCGCTGATCGAAAAACGAGAAACGGCGAGAAAGAATAAAGACTGGGCAACTGCGGATCAGATCCGCGATGACCTCAAAGCCCGCGGCATCATCCTGAAAGATACGCCCCAGGGTGTTACGTGGACAAAAGAATAATTGTGATTCATAAAAGCAGAAAGACCGTAAGGCACAAAATCCATCCTGTGCTTTACGGTCTTTTCTTTTCCAAGATAATTATTTAAACGGAATCTTTTGCTGTATTATTGTCCCTGGCATTTTCTGCTGTTTCAAGAACAGAAGTGCAGTGGGGGCAGCGTTTGGCATTTATATCAATCTCGCTCATACAATACGGGCATTTTTTTGTTGTTGGCGTTTCATCTTTTTCATTCTTTCGCCCTAAAGTCATAATCTTATTGATCACTTTTAATAGGCAGAACAGAACGAACGCCATAATAATGAAATTCAAAAAAGCGGATAAAAAAGAGGAGAGATAGCCCAATAGTTCCTGTGTGCTGTATGTTGCGGCTCCGGTTAGAAATTTCAGCAGCGGATTTATAAAATTATCCGTAAGCGAATTTACAACACCCGTAAACGCGCCGCCTATGATGATGCCGACTGCCATGTCAAACATATTGCCTTTTAAAGCAAACTGTTTAAACTCTTCAAAAAATTTTTTCATATTCTTCTCCTTTATACGTCTGTGTTCTATTTTTTCTTGATGCTGCTGCCCATAAAATCGCTCACTTCCGTTATAGTTACAAAAGCGCCGGGATCTGTTTCTTTAACAATGCTTTTCAGCTTTGGTATCTGAAATCGGTTTACAACGAAATAAACGGCGCAAAGTTTTTGTTTTTCATAGTAACCGGTTGCATTGAGCTGGGTGATTCCGTGCCCAAATTGCTCAGAAAGCGCTTGGCAGACTTTCTCTTCCTCAGCGGTTATGATCATTGCCGCCTTCGTTTTGTCTAAACCTTCCACAATGAAATCCACCGCTTTAAGCCCCGCGGTGTAGGCAATAATTGAATAAAGTGGAAGAATATAACTGTTTGTAAGCAAACCTACGCATATGTAAAGAATAACATTATATGCCATTACGAATGTGCCTACCGTTATTCCGATCTTTTTTGAAAAAATAACGGCAAGAACTTCAATTCCGTCCATGGCGCCGCCATGCCGTATTGCCAGCCCGCTGCCGATACCGGAGATCAATCCGCCGAAAATTGCGCAAAGCAGCAGATCGTGCCCTGCAAACGGCGATGCACTCATATTGTCGATCGGTAATATGTAATTGATGATATAAGAGGATACGGAATATATGATTACGGTAAATATGGAATAGATCGTAAAATTGATTCCCTGTTTTTTCAGCCCTATCAAAAATAACGGTATGTTTAAAACAACCAAAAACAGGGAAAGGGTAAACTGATCCGGCGTCAGTTGCCAGAAGAGCATGGATGTACCGGAAATGCCGCTGTCATATAAAGAGGCAGGTGCCAAAAATAAGGTAACACCTATAGAGTTGATAATGCCTGCGATGAACAGAAATACAAAATTGGAAAACTTGATTTTTTTTAATTCCTTGATAAACTTATTTTCTTCCTTCAAAATTACCTCCTTAAATAGGAATCTGGCTTGAAAACAAAATTCAAGTCAGATTTTTGTATGTAAGCTTTTATAAATAAAAATGGCTGTCTGTTTTTATCCAGACAGCCAAATCTTAGTCAATTAAATCTTTCATTGAATACATGCCACTATCTTTTCCGGACATAAACACAGCTGCGTTGACCGCGCCCACGGCAAAAATCTCTTTACTTCTTGCAGAGTGAGAAAGGGTGATGATCTCATCCCGGCCGGCAAAAATGATCTCGTGTTCGCCAACGATCGTTCCGCCTCTCACGGAGTGGATGCCGATCTCGTTTTTACTGCGTTTTTCACGTTTGCTGTGTCTGTCATATTCATATTTCATGTTGTCATCGATCTCTTCACATATGGCGTCCGCCAGCATAAGCGCTGTACCGCTCGGAGCATCGATTTTCTGATTATGATGCTTTTCAACGATCTCAATGTCAAACTCTTTGCCCAAAACAGCGGTGGCCTTTTTTGCAAGCGTGGCAAGCAAATTGATTCCCATACTCATATTATAGGTGAAAAATACAGCCGTTTCTTTAGCTGCGTTTTCAATTTCTGCTTTCTGCGTGTCATCATAACCGGTTGTTGCAATCACGACCGGCACTTTGTTTTGCTTGGAATAAGCAAGCAGGGAATCCAAAAGGGCAGGATTTGAAAAGTCTATGATCACATCGGCGTTTTCTTTGATTTCATCAAACGAACTGTATACGGGAAAAGCAGAACTGTCTGTATTCAGATCCACGCCGGCAACGATCTTGCAGTCGTCTCTGCCGTTTACCACGCTTTGGATAACATGGCCCATTTTTCCGTTTGCGCCGCATAAAATAATATTTGTCATTTTAAACTTCCTTTGCCAAAATTATTTTATCAGGTCGTATTCTTTCATAACGTCTCTCAGCATGGCTTTGTTTTCCTCAGTCATGTCAATCAGAGGAAGCCTGCAATGACCTGCCTTGTAACCCAAAAGATTTACTGCTTCTTTAACCGGAATGGGGTTAACGTCGCAAAACAGTGCTTTTGCAAGTTTCATATATTTATCCATCATTGCTTTTGATCCGTCTTTATCGCCGTTCAAATACTTAGCAACGATATCATGCGTCTCCTGCGGGCAAACATTGGAAAGAACGCTGATCACGCCCAGACCGCCTCTTTCCAAAACGTCATAGATCTGATCATCATTACCGCTCCATATGTTCAGTTCATCTCCGCAGAGTTCATGGATCTTCGCAATCTGATCCAAATTTCCGCTTGCTTCCTTAACACCATTGATCCTCGGCAGCTTGGCAAGTTCCGCTGCTGTCTCAGGCAGAATATTCATACCGGTTCTTGAAGGCACGTTATAAAGAATGATCGGCTTATCTGTAGCGTCATGAATCGCCTTGTAATGCGCAATAAGACCTCTTTGGCTTGTTTTGTTATAATAAGGCGTAACCAGCAACAATGCGTCAGCGCCGTCTTTGCACGCCTCTGTGCTCAACTCAATTGCGCTTCTTGTGGAGTTTGAACCTGTGCCTGCGATCACCACGCATCTTCCGGCAACATAGTCCACACACCATTTAATGCATTCGGAATGTTCTTCCACTTCCAGTGTTGAACTTTCACCGGTTGTTCCGCAAACAACAATGGCGTCTGTTCCGTTTTCTATCTGCCAGTCAATGAATCTTCCGAATTCTTCATAATTTACGGATCCGTCTTCATTCATTGGCGTAATAATGGCAACGGCGGCTCCTGTAAAGATCGGTTCTTTCATAGATAAACACTCTCCTTATTCAAAAAATCATTTCGTTTAGGATTAATCCATATAACCTTCCGCGCAAAGCAACTCGGCAAGAAGCACCGCGCCGCCGGCTGCGCCGCGAAGCGTGTTGTGTGAAAGGCATACAAACTTATACTGATACTGTGTATCTTCTCTGAGTCTTCCGATAGAGATTGCCATACCGTTTTCCAGCATTCTCTCGGATTTAATCTGAGGTCTGTCGTCCTCTTCAAAGTAATTTAAAAACTGTTTCGGAGCTGAGGGGAGGTCAAGTTCCTGCGCGCGGCCCTTGAAACTCTTCCAGATCTCTTTCATTTCCTCTATAGTGGGTTTCTTCTCAAAGTTAACAAATACTGCGCCCAGGTGGCCGTTGGAAACAGGCACACGAATGCACTGCGCCGTAAAATTCGGGCTGTCAGCCAGTTTAATCTCATCGCCTTCGATTTTACCCCAGAGTTTCAGAGGTTCTTTTTCACTTTTTTCCTCTTCTCCGCCAATATAGGGAATAACATTGTCTATCATTTCAGGCCAGGTAGCAAACGTTTTGCCTGCTCCGCTGATTGCCTGATACGTGCACACAAGCACATCTTTTACCCCGAATTTGTCATGAAGCGGGAAGAGTGCCGGAACGTAGGACTGAAGAGAACAGTTGGATTTAACGGCGATGAATCCGCGTTTTGTGCCAAGACGTTTCCTTTGGGATGGAATAATCTTGATATGATCGGCATTGAGTTCCGGAACAACCATGGGAACATCAGGTGTAAAACGGTGCGCGCTGTTATTAGAAACAACAGGGCATTCATGCTTTGCGTATTCCTCTTCCAGTTTTTTGATCTCGTCTTTTTTCATATCCACTGCGCAGAAAACAAAATCCACTTCTGCCGTGATCTTGTCAATATCCGCAGTTGCGTCTCTGACGATCATGTCTTTTACTTTTTCGGGTATTTCCGTATCCATACACCATTTTTTACCGACTGCGTCTTCGTATTTTTTTCCTGCGGATCTTGAGGAAGCTGCAAGACTTGTGATATTAAACCAAGGATGGTTTGCAAGCAGCGTAATAAAACGCTGGCCTACCATACCCGTCGCGCCGACTACGCCAACATTGTATTGTTTTGCCATAATGATTCTCCTATCTGTTTTTAATAAAAAATAATCCTTGTAAAAATATATACAATAGAATATAATATTAGACGGCGTTTGCCGTATCTTTATGATATAATATCACTTATTCTATATATATGTCAAACAAAAATTATGGAGACTTTATGAAAACTTCTGACTTTTATTATGATCTGCCCGAAAACTTGATTGCGCAAAGCCCTGTTGAACCGAGAAATGCTTCCCGCCTTATGATTCTGCACAGAAAAGACGGCAGCATGGAACACCGTATATTTAAAGATCTTACGGAATATTTAAACCCCGGAGACTGCCTGGTTATCAACGACACACGTGTTATTCCGGCAAGAATATACGGCGTTAAGGAGGAAACGGGCGCGGTCGTTGAGTTTTTGTTGCTGTCTCAGAAAGAAAATGATGTTTGGGAGTGTCTTTGCAAGCCCGGAAAACGTGCAAAGATCGGAACTAAATTCTCTTTTGGAGAGGGAAAACTCCTTGGCGAAGTTGTGGATGTGGACAGCGAGGAGGGAAATCGTTTTGTAAAATTTTCCTGTAACGGCAGTATCTATGCGGTTTTGGATGAGATTGGCTCCATGCCTCTGCCGCCGTACATAAAAGAGAAACTAAAAGATAATGAACGGTATCAAACGGTATACAGCAAAGAACTCGGTTCTGCCGCTGCGCCGACTGCAGGTCTTCATTTCACACCGAAAATGCTGGAGGAGATTAAGGCAAAAGGCGTGCAGATCGCAGAAATCACGCTTCATGTCGGTCTCGGCACTTTCAGGCCGGTCAAGGTAGATGACGTTACAAAACATAAAATGCACACGGAGCACTATATTATGCCGCAGGAAGCTGCTAATATTATTAACGATACTAAGAAAAAAGGCGGACGTGTGATTGCCGTTGGTACAACTTCTTGCCGCACGATCGAATCCGTCGCCGCAAAAAACGGCTGCATTTGCGCAGACGAGGATGATACATCCATTTTTATTTATCCCGGATTTGAATTTAAATGTATGGATGCGCTGATCACAAATTTTCATTTGCCCGAAAGTACGCTTATTATGCTGGTTTCCGCTTTTGCCGGTTATGATACCATAATGAACGCATATAAAACCGCCGTAAAAGAGAAATACAGATTTTTCAGTTTTGGCGATGCGATGCTTATTGAGGATTGAATATGAAATTTACTGTAATAAAAAAAGAAGGCAATGCAAGGCGGGGCATCTTTGAAACCGTGCATGGTACTGTTCAAACGCCTGCTTTTATGAATGTTGCAACCGTTGCGGCAATTAAAGGCGCGCTTTCTGCGGGAGATCTGGAAAACATCGGCACACAGGTCATGCTTTGTAACACGTATCATTTGCATGTACGTCCGGGCGATTCTATCGTTTATGATATGGGCGGATTGCATAAGTTCACAACATGGAAAAAGCCGATTTTAACGGACAGCGGCGGCTTTCAGGTGTTTTCCCTTGCAAAACTGAATAAAATTCGGGAAGAGGGCGTTACTTTCCGTTCCCATATAGACGGCAGAAAAATCTTTATGGGCCCGGAAGAATCTATGCAGATTCAGAGCCGTCTTGCCTCTACGATTGCAATGGCGTTTGACGAATGCGTGGAAAATCCTGCGTCTTACGATTATGCAAAAGCCTCCTGCGAAAGAACTTTGCGTTGGCTGGAGCGATGCAAAATAGAAATGGACAGGCTGAATGCCCTTCCGGAAACCATCAATAAAGAGCAATTGCTCTTCGGAATCAATCAGGGGTGCACTTATGACGATCTGCGTGTGGAGCATATGAAAGAGATCGCCAAAATGGATTTGGATGGTTATGCAATCGGCGGTTTGGCTGTCGGCGAACCGAAAGAGGATATGTATCGGATCATCAGCGCAGTTACACCCTATGCGCCTGAAAACAAGCCGCGCTATCTTATGGGTGTCGGAACGCCGGGTAATATTTTAGAGGGCGTTAGCAGGGGCGTGGATCTGTTTGACTGCGTAATGCCAAGCAGAAACGCGCGTCACGGACATTTGTTTACAAAGCAGGGCATTATCAATATTAATAATTCCAAGTATATTCTTGACGAATCACCGATTGACGCGGATTGCTCCTGCCCGGTTTGCCAAAGATACAGCAGGGGATATATCCGCCACCTAATGAAAGCAAGCGAGATGCTTGGTATGCGCCTTGCCGTTATGCACAATCTTTATTTTTATAACAATCTAATGACGGAAATACGTTACCACATTGAAAACGGAAGTTTTGAAGATTACAAAAATGAATATTGTGTAAAACTTGATACACGAATATAAAAAAGTTCTTGCATTTTTTTAATAATGTCTATATAATATAAATCACTGTTAGTAAAATATGGAGGGTAAAATTCATGATAGAAACCTTACTTCAGTTATCTTCCGGTGCTGCCTCTGGCTCAACTACCGGAACCGGCAATTCTTATTCTTTCATCATTCTGATGGTTGTTTTGCTTGTGGTTGTGTATTTCGTTACCATACGTCCGCAGAGAAAACGCCAGAAAGAAGAGCAGGAGATGAGAAATTCTCTTGAGATCGGTGATGAGATCATCACGATCGGCGGCATCGTTGGTAAAGTTGTAACCATAAGAGAAGAAGATCTTGTGATTGAAACCGGCGCGGACAGAACGAAAATGAAAATACAGCGCTGGGCTGTAAACACCAACAAGACTAAGATGGAACAGCACAGAAAAGAAGTTGAGGCTGCAAAAGAGGCTGCTAAAAAGAAAAAGGAAGAAAAGGCTGCAGCAAAAGGTAAGGCTGTGAAAGGCAAAACTGAAAAAGCTGAGGAAAGCAGCGAAAAGAAAGAGGAAAAATAATCCGCTTTATAGAGTAATAAAGAAGAACTCCTTTGAATATCCTTTAATGGATAAGCAAAGGAGTTTTTTTATGAAAAAAATTAAGTCTTCTCTGGATAGAAAATTGCTTTTGAGTTTTATAGTTAAATCCGTCTTTTTTTCCGCAGTATTTTGTGCGCTTTTTTCGGCAGTTATAGCAGCATTTTTTTATCAGTTTGATATCGGGTTTGAATCCGCGCAGTATTTTTCAGCAGTTATTATGGTGATCTCAGGCGGGCTTACCGCGTATATCTGTGCGCATTCATTTAAAAACAGCGGTTTTCTTGTTGGCGCTGTTTCCGCCGTTCCGCTTATTATTTACTCATTGGTTAATCTTATCGCAAATCACAATACGGTGTGGCTGTTTTTTCTGAAACTGGTGCTTGTGATTCTTGTTGCCGGTTTTATGGGTGCATACTCGGTAAAAAAATCTAAGAAAATAAGGGTAAAAAAATGAAAAATGCGGAATTGTTACAAAAAAAGTCTGATAAAACAGAGAAAGCGGAAATAAGAAAAGAGAAAAAGAGTTTATATGAAATCTTTACGGAATATAAAACTGTGATCTATTCGTCCGTGTTTTTTGCCGCAGGTTTACTTTGCGGCGCACTGCTTTATAAAAACTGCAGAACGGATGCGCTGGATGAAATTATAAAAACAGCTGCCGGAAATGATTTTCTTAATCTGTTTATAAATAATCTGGGGTTCTATTTTCTGGTATTTGCACTGACGGTTCTTCTCGGTATATGTCTTGTTGGTTTTCCAATCATCAACGCCGTGCCTTTAATCATTGGTGTTCAGGCAGGTCTTGAAATTGCGTACTATTATCTGAATTTTGGATTTAAAGGCTTTGGCTACTGTATTTTAATGATCGCGCCGTTTGTCAGCTCATTCTTAACCGTAATTGTTTATACCGTCTCGCGCAGTGCTGAATTAAGCAGAAAAATTTATGATCTTACCATCGGCAAAAAGGATACGGCGGAGAAAATTGAATACAAAAAATATATGAAAAAATATCTTCTATACGCGATTATGATAGTCATTGTGGCTCTTGTTAATTCCGGAATCACAGCGGCGCTGAGCGGAATTATTACAATTGGATGAAATACACCTTTATTTTTTAGATTCATTGTTGAGCGGGTTGGAAGCAATTGCTTTTTTAGCCGCGTCCGCAGTTGTGTGTGTGTAAATCTCCGTTGTGCCAAGATTTTCATGGCCTAATACCTCTTTGAGAAGCAACAGATCTACGTTGCCGTATTGGTACATCAGCGTAGCCGCGGTGTGCCGCAGTTTGTGCACGGACAAGCCTCTGTCACCAAGACCTGCTTTATCCAGATTTGTGTAAACGATGTGCTGCACGGTTTTCGGACTGATGCGCTTATTTCTGCTGCTTAAAAATAACGCTTTATCTTTTACGCCGTCATTCGGCCGCTTTTTCATGTAATCTGCAATCGCTTTGATACAGGCGTTATTTAAATATATGACGCGTTCTTTGTTTCCTTTCCCCGTAATTACCAGGCTGCCGTCGTCTTTTATATCGTTATAATCAATGGAAACCAGTTCTGCAAGGCGCATTCCGCAGTTTAGAAAGAGCGTTATGATCGCGTAATCACGTTCTTTATAAGGTCCATCAATAACAGATAATAGTTTTTCGGATTCTTCTAATGTCAGATACTTAGGCAAAGATTTTTTTGTTTTCGGAATATCCAGATTTTTCATTGGGTTGCTTTCCAAAAGTCCCAAATTATCTGTTAGATAAATAAAAAATCTTCTGATGGATATGACACGCCTTGCGCGTGTAGTTTCATTGTTTTTGCGTTCGTTTTTTAAATAGATTAAATATGAATATGCGTCATTCAGCGTTATTTTTTTTATAAAGTCTATATCAATAGGGGAGATATCGATTTCTTCATCCGGAATGTCTGATTTTACCATCCCTTTATATCTTGCCATAAATCTAAAGAATGTTCGCAGATCAGAGGCGTATTCTAAAACGGAAAGCTCTGAATGGCCTTTAATTGCTTCAAGATAAAGCAGATATTGCTGAACAAGTAAAGGAAGAGCAGTAAATTCTTCTTTTCTCATTATTTATTCTCCTTACTGTGAAACTGTTTCACGATTTGTTTTTTTAAATTCAGAGCAGGGAACACTGCCTGAATCTAATCATTTATCTTCTTTCTGGTTTATCATATGTGTATTGATAAATAAAGCAGCCAATATATCTGATCAAAATTACTATCAGAATCCCAAAATAATATGGAATAAGTAATTCTGGCACGGTATATTGTGAATCTAAAATAACGGATGCCGTGTTATTTCAGGTCGGTACAATTTGCTGTGTTTAGATTTAGTTTTGAAATGCCGTATATTCATATTACAAATTTAACATGATTTACAAATTAGATATATGTATTTTGAATTGAATCAGCATCCGGCTTAATACGGAATGATACATTTATCAAACTCAAGCCCCCTGATTGTTATATTGCTTGTATGTTTTGTGTATTGCACGTCATTTTATAATTTTCTCTCCCCTTAATTACACAAAACATTTATTTTGTATAATTATATCACTTTTTATCCGTATAGTCAAGATTCAGTATATGTAAAATATCCTGTGTAACCTGCTCAAACAACTTTTTATTTTCAAGTGCTATAATCTCTTCCAATAAATCTATACTATCCAAATCCCGCCTTACATAGCGGTAATTACAATCCCTAACAGCCTCATCAAGTCTTGACTGCATGAAGTACAGATATTTAACAATGCCTATAGCCTCCTGCTTTCTCACTCTTTACTACCTCCAGTTTTTTTGAAAAAGCCTACAATCGTACTAATAATATCAACCACCTTAAATATGGCTATGACCGTCAAAGCAAGCATTATAATTGTTATTGCAAAATCATCGAAAAAGAAACGAACAAATACAATACCGTCAACCAAATAAGGCATAATCTTATTAAGCATTCCAGAAACATCTACAGACGGAATATTGATTAAGTAGAAAGGCAACTTAATAATAGTAATTATCGCATTAATAATCCACTCTATAATCATATTTCGTCTCCCCCTTCAACGCCTACCTTATTAATAACTTTCTTATAAACGAACCTTACAAAGCCTACAGCAAGAAATATATCAATCATGACATGTGCAATATCCATAACCGTGTCAAGCCAAGGCATATTCCCTTCTTGATAAAGAAGAAATGTGCCACCCTCAAATATCTCATAATGATGCCCTAAAAGATAAAATTCAAAGGCTGGAACTGTAATATACAAAATGCCTTGTGAAACTGATTTAAAAGAAGTAAATATCGTCATTGTTTCATTATACAAGGCTACAGGAAGTTCGTAAACGATTCCCAAATGTTCACTAAAAAACTGATCTAAATCAGTACGCAAATTTTCGAAATAATCATCCGAGGGCTTAAAAAGAGTGGTAAAAAAGTTCTTAATATTATTAAACAGATTATCAAAAAAACCGCTTATTTTATTCCCTAACTCAGTAAAAAAATTGCCTATCTTTTCCGGTATTTGCTTAATAAAATCTAATATAGATTTAAGCAAGCCTACTTCCTGCGTTTCTACTGTAAACGTCAATTTAAACCGAGTGGACGGACTGGTAGAATCAGGACTTTTTTTAAGATCGTTTGAAGTCAAGAAAAATTCAATTTTATCACAATTTTCGTTAACCGAATATGTAAACGTACCTGAAGAGGAACTTAATAATTGATTTTTAGAATTGCCGTTTTCTGTAATACGTAAGTTAGCAGTATTAAAGGCTAAACCACCTAATGTATTAGCATAATTAAATGTTATTACGTCACCAGATGAAAAAGAACCGCTTAAATAAAAACCCCACTCAATACCGTCAGTATGTGCAGTATCAAATTGACCCGATGACCATACGATTATATTACCATCAAAATTTGGATTAGTGGCAACGCTGTCTATAATACCACCCATAGAATTAACACCAGTCACGGCACAAGAGTTCCACTCTAATTTATAATCCGCACCAAATACAGGAACTGTAAAAGATGAAAATATTGTTAAACTAACGAGGAGGAGCAGAAGCCCCCGCATACAGCGGGGGAACTTCTGCACCCCCTCTACTCTCTTTCCTACCTTTTTAACCATAAACCAATCACCACCGCCAATAATAAAGCACAATTTAACACACTAAAAAAAGAATCGATCTGCATACCATTATAACCGCCATAGTATGCAGGCGTATCAACAAGAGAATAAGCATATGTACTTTCTACATTGCTATAAACATACTCCCATTCATTGCATGTTATAGTACCGTTTTTTGTACTTGTAAGAATCCTATTAGAATCATCCTGCCAATTTGCATTACTACTATAAACAGTTACAACAAACCAATCATCAGAGGTCATAGAATACTGATTTTTTACCGTTGGCTTTTCTTTTGAAAAAGCAATCGTTGCACCGTATTGGTTACTATAACGGTCTGAAATATCTGTATTTGTATACATGAAGTAATAAGGATAATCCTTAGAATAGTAAGCAATTAAGCCGCCGCAATACTCCCGAAGTTCTGAATTAATCAAAATATTAGTTCTCCTTTCGTAAACGCGGCTTTTCCCATTCTAAAGACAACGCCGACAATCGTTATAAAAAGTGCAACAATGCCTATATCAGAGAGCATAGGCGTTAATGTTTCAATTATTAGACTGCTCATATATTGAGTTTACCCCCTTTGCAGAATTTTTCCACAGTTTAGTATATCGTTTCATCTTAGCATATGTATCATACTCACTATAATACTTAGGATCATGCAGCCATATAGAACGAGCCTTAATATTTGCAGCCATTTTCCCGTCTTTCTCAACAATATCTTCCCCCAATACCATTTTATTTACTTGAAGAACACTAAAATAGTTTTTGCATATTACAAGATTAGCAATCTGTTCGCGGAGCGGTTTAGCAAGCCGCATTGCTACTTGCGAAGTACCTACAATATGTATTTTCTGCTTTCTCTGTTGAGATATTTCCGTCATAATCTCAATAGGAATATTCTTGCTTTCAAGGCTGTTCATCTCGAGATGAAATTCATCAATTAAATAGATAACGCCATATTTACCATTATGCAGTTTAGTAAGCATATCTAATCCCTCATACTGCAAAACAGGCTTTTTAAAGTCTTTTTCACCATAATACAAACCAATGTAATCTTGACCGCAATAGCGATCATCTGAAATATAACGAATATCGCCATTATCCGCCATATAAGCGTTAAACGGATAAGTAGTCAACGCAACATTCGTAACAAGAATAGCCCGAGGACAGTACTCAAAAAGACGTTCAACATACTGCACAGCAGATAACGTTTTACCACTCCCTTGCGGTCCGCAAAAAACGCACGCACCAAATGTATTTAAATGTGTCAAAGATTCTTTTTTAAAAGACAAACGCCATTTAATAAACGGTATCAAACGAGATAGACCAAATGGCATAGAAAACGAGAACTTATCCATTAAAAATAGGGGGCTATAAGCCCCCTACCCCCTTTCAAATTAAACGCTAACTTTTCCCTTTTTGGTTGCGCTTGTAATCTTACGTGTAACGTAACGAGCGCCGAACCAGAACAGAGCAAGAACAACGCAAGCGCCAAGGCAGATACCTATGATCTGAACTACCGTAGTTACGTTCATAGTACCCGTGAGAGACGTCCAGAGTTGCTGTACACCAGAAACAACATCAGAGGCACTACCCGCCGACGGTTCAGCCGCCATAGCAGGAACGGCACCAAGAACAGCGGTAGACGTACCAGCGAAAACAGCGGCAATATGCGCTTTCTTCTCTTTTAGGAAATTCTTAAATTTTTCCAGCAAGGTTTTTTACTCCTTTCTTAAAGAATTTCTATTGACTTAACGGTAAATTTTGATTTACCGTCAAACATAGACATACTACAGGTTATTCTTGCGTATTTAGCAAGATTATCATGGCAAAGAACAAGTAAATTGTCATCTTTTAAAGAAAGGCTAATAAGCCGTCCATGATCGTAAGCCAAGAGCTTATTATATGCCACGTTATTATATATGCCTTGTTTAACATCGCATATAAGCGCCTTATCAATAGTTGCAGTCATTCACTCTACCTCCTTTCCTGCATGCGTCTATATATCTCCGCGTTATGTTCGCCGACTATATCAGTAAAAATACTATAAAAACGGCGGTACACGCTTGTATAGCCTTGTTTCAATACATAATCCCAAAGATTAGCGTAAGAGATAATACCCACGTAGGAATTTATATATTTAGTAATTTCCGATAGTTTCGTATCGTCTGTTGTATCGTCAATCAGTTTTAAAACTTCACTTTTAAGCGTTCCTACAAGGTCTGTAGGGTCATACTGGTATTTATCGGGATTGCCATAGTGCAATAAATACTTTGCTGAACCCTTGAAAGATTTTGTTATCTCTATAAAGCGTTCATCTATCGCAAATTCAACCGATACACCGCTTATATACCGTGGATTTTTGCACTTAACAACAAAATGGTAATGTTCTTTTTTAAATTCGCCTTTATGCTCTCCGTCCTCAAATACGTCCATATTATGGAGTATACCGCAGGCTTGATATTCGCCGTTCGGATTGCTTAAAAGGTCTATTACTTCTTTGTGTTCGGGATTGTCTGGGTAAAGCAGTATATTGAATATTCGTCCTCGTTCTTCTTTTCCCATTTAATCACCTAACAAAAAAGATTAGACAAATCTGTCTTAACAATATAATAAGGCATTTTTGCCTTAAAGTCAAGACATATTTGTCTTAAATGATAAAATATTTTTAGGAGGTATCAAAATGTATAAATATCAAAGAATTAGAGATTTAAGAGAAGATAAAGACTTATCACAAGAACAAATGGCAAAAATAATAGGAATTAAAGATCAAACACAATACAGCAGATGGGAACGAGGAGCATACGAAATACCATTTCACCACGTTATAGAAATAGCAAAGTATTTCAACGTAACAATAGACTACATAGCAGGACTAACAAATACACCTTATCCCCTACCAAAAAAGTAATTTTTGACACATGACACAAAACTTTAGCGCTTAGTTGTGTCAAAGTGCCCCGCATAACCACGCGGCCTAAAGGGCTCTTGACACATGACACAAGAATTGCGTAATGTCGTAGTGTACGCAATTCTTATTTGTAGCCGAAAAACACTACAAAACGAACCCCGGGCAATCCCTCAAGGGTTAAATTACCCGTGCCCCGCCCCTTTTCGCAAGGGGCTAACCTACCAATACAGAAAAAATAAGGACTTACCTATAGTAAGTCCTTAAAATTATTAGATTCCATTAATTTTGTATAATTGTAGCAAGTTTTTTTATTATTGTCAATAGCGAACATAAGCTATTACCTATTCGAATTTTAAGAAAAAAGGCAGTTCAAAAAAGAACTGCCTTTTAGGTATATTCTCTATTATTATTCTGTGATTGCGTTAAAAGCCTCTCTCACAGAACGCACAGGAACAATATCTGCGGATACTTTTACATTTTTCGATAATCCTTTGTAATTATGAAACGGAATAATACATTTATCAAATCCGAGACGAACGGATTCAGAGATTCTTTGTTCGCAGTTATTTACCGCACGGATTTCCCCTGCCAGCCCAATTTCTCCAAAAGCGATGATATCATCTTTTACCACAATATCTTTCAGAGAGGAAACAAGAGCCATGGCAACTGTCAGATCAGCTGCCGGTTCGTCGAGTCTTAGGCCGCCTATAACATTGATATACGTATCCATGGAATTAAAATAGTAACCGGCTCTTTTTTCCAACACGGCAAGAATCATTGCCATTCTGTTGTAATCAAAACCTGTGCTCATTCTGCGCGGTGTGCCGAATCCTGTTGCAGTGACCAGCCCCTGTACTTCTGCCAAGATTGGTCTGGATCCTTCCATAACACATGCTACACAAGTGCCGCTGACATTTTTTGGTCTGCCGGAGAGCATTAATAAAGACGGATTTTCTACTTCCTGCAATCCGTTTTGCTTCATTTCGAACACACCGATTTCATTTGTTGAGCCAAAGCGGTTTTTTACACCTCGCAATATTCTGTAAGAATAATTGCGCTCACCCTCAAAATAAAGAACTGTGTCAACAATATGTTCAAGAACTTTCGGTCCTGCTATTGCGCCATCTTTATTTACATGACCTACTACCAAAATAGGAATTTCAAGCGATTTCGCAAGATGCATTAGAATATTTGTGCATTCGCGTACCTGTGTAATGGAGCCGGCTGTTGAGGAGATTTCATCATATACCATTGTTTGGATAGAATCTATTATAACAACATCGGGTTTGCTTGTCTTTATGGTTTCAACTATTACCCCAATATCCGTTTCAGCCAAAATACCTAAATTTTCTGTTGTAACGCCAAGTCTGCCAGCGCGCAGTTTTATTTGGCTTGCGGATTCTTCTCCGCTTACATACAACACGTTTCTTGATTTTCCGAGATGTTCGCAGATCTGAAGAAGTATTGTGGATTTGCCGATTCCGGGATCTCCGCTGATTAAAACCAAACTGCCCTCCACTATGCCGCCGCCGAGCACTCTGTCAAATTCTGAAACGCCTGTGGAGATCCTACGTTCAATATCACCACTGATCTCGTTAAGACGCATGACTTTCGCGGCATATGCGCCGCTGTTTCTTTTTGCTTTCGAGGAACCGGCGGAAACACTGACTACCTGTTCATTCATCGTATTCCACTCGCCGCAACCGGGGCATTTTCCGTACCATTTGGCACTTTCATACCCGCATTCGGAACATATGTATAAGGATTTAGATTTTGCCATTTTTTTCTGCCTTTCCTTTTACTTTTGAATCAAATTAATATTCGCCTTCATTTAAATACTGCGTAATGCCAAGCGTTATAGTACACGCAAGGCGTTTTCTGTAAGCTGACGATTCCAGATTTGAAACTTCCTGCGGATTGCTCATAAAACCGCATTCCACCATAACGGACGGCACACTCGCTTTATATAAAATATAGTAACTGTCGTCAGACTGTTTGTTGCTTCGGGTATTATCGGGCTGAATAAACATTTTTGTGTTGTTTAGAATATTGTCTGCGAGTTTTTTGCTTGACGGAACATTTGCCGTATACCAAACCTGCATGCCCCATTCACCGGAATCCGAAAAATGATTTTGATGAATGGAAACAAGAACTGCATTCTCTATGCTGTTTACATAATCGAGCCTGTTGTAAAGATCGGAACGGCTTCTGTCTTCCCCGTTCGGGTAAAATTCTGTGTCATCCTCCCGGATCAGTTTACAATCTATACCGCAGATATTCAAGAAATCATACAGATCAAGCGCGATAGCAAGATTTATATCTTTTTCCGCAGTACCGTCTGCAGAAGAAGTGCCGGCGTCTACCCCGCCGTGCCCGGCATCAATTACAATGCATCTCTGCCCTGTTTTCATTTCAGAATTCACTGCCTTTTTATCAGATAGAAAGCTGTTCAAACAAAAGCAGGACACAAATGTAAAGATCAAGACCAGAAAAATCATCAGTGATTTTTTCATATTACCACCAATAATTTCTATGCATCATTATATATGAAATAACAATAACTTTCAATAAATTATTGCAAAAAACGGCCGGTGCGGCTATAATTTAGTAAAACAGATTGAATGGTGGTCTTGAATATGAAAATCGTGAATCTTGACGGATATACAACCAATCCCGGAGATCTGAGTTGGGATTTTTTAAAAAAATATACGGATGATGTTACTGTATATGACAGAACATCGGAGGATGACGTTGTTGCACGGGCAAAAGGGGCCGATATCCTCATCATTAATAAAACCGTGCTCACCTGTGATATTCTCCAAAAGCTTTCGCCTGAACTGAGATACATTGGCTTGCAGTCCACAGGGTATAATGTTGTTGATCTAAAAACTGCCACACAACTTGGAATAACCGTTTGCAATATTCCGTCTTATTCCACCAATGCGGTAGCACAGCAGGTGTTTGCGTTTATTCTGCATTTTACAAACCAGGTGGAATTACATTCTGAATCGGTGCACAACGGGGATTGGTGCAAATGCCCTGATTTTTGTTACACCCTTTCCCCTCTTGCTGAACTCAGCGGAAAAACGATTGGCATAATTGGGTTTGGTTCAATCGGAAAACGTGTTGCACAAATAGCGGAGTCATTTGATATGCAGATACTGATACACTCTCGTTCTCACAAAGATCTCAGTGGTTTAAAAAATGCCCGTCAGGTTAAAAAAGATGAGTTATTTTCCGTTTCTGATTTTATAACCTGCCACTGCCCTCTGACATCGGAGACCGAAAATATGATCAACGCGGATTCCCTTTCCAAAATGAAAAGCAGCGCTGTTCTGATCAACACTTCAAGAGGACCTGTTGTAGATGAAAATGCACTTGCAAATGCACTAAATACCGGAAAGATTGCAGGCGCGGCGCTTGATGTGCTAAAAAAAGAGCCTGCGGATTCTGAGAATCCTTTACTGAATGCAAAAAACTGCATAATCACGCCGCATATAGCATGGGCGGCAAAGGAAACCAGGGCAAGATTGCTTTCCATACTGGATAGAAATATAGAATGCTATCTTGCCGGAAAACCACAAAATAAAGTGAATTGAATATTGACAATGCATCGGATTTAATGTATTATATTTTGTGTTCGCTGGTGTGGCGAAATCGGCAGACGCAAGGGACTTAAAATCCCTCGGTAGCAATACCGTACCGGTTCAAGTCCGGTCACCAGCACCATTTGGCTGAACCTGCGCACAGTTTTGTTGCGGGTTCAGTTCTTTTTATACTTCTTAGTAAGATTGCATACAAAATTTTTTAAACGATTGAATTGCAGTTTTAAAAGTTATTGACTTTGCGGCTGCTATTTTGTATAATACTTATTGCAGTTTGCCGGCGTGATGGAATTGGCAGACGTGCCGGACTCAAAATCCGGTCCTGGCGACAGGGTGCGGGTTCGACCCCCGCCGCCGGCACCAGGCTGAACCTGAAACGTAAATTTCGTTCAGGTTCAGCTTTTTCTTTTGCCTTGCAGACTGGCTGATTGAGGATATTTTTTCAATATAACGCACAACATGGTATACTTTCTGTTTCGCTCTATTTATTTTTTAATGTGGTTTCTGCATTTTCTACAATTCTTTTGTTTTCATTATGGATTTATCTGACTGAATTATCAGTCAGTTTTTTTACATTTTCATTGCAAATGACGTATTATTCTTGATTTCGGTATACAATTCATGTATAATACCAGCATATTGTTATAATTTGGAGGCGTATTATGCACGATTCATCACAGATTCAGATCATGATCACGATGATCGCCTACATGGCAATCGTTATCATTATCGGAATTGCTTTTGCTAAAAAAGCGAATAAGAATACAGATTCCTATTTTTTGGGCGGTAGAACACTCGGACCGTGGGTTACGGCAATGAGCGCCGAGGCGTCGGATATGAGCGGATGGCTTTTAATGGGTCTTCCGGGTGTGGCGTACTGGTGCGGCATTGCTGACGCTGCGTGGACTGCCATAGGTCTTGCGCTCGGTACATATGTAAACTGGCTGATTACATCAAAACGGCTGCGCAGATACAGCGAAAAAGCAAATGCAATCACATTGCCGGAATTCTTTTCTAACCGTTTTCATGAAAAAAGCAAGATCATTATGACGGTTGCTGCACTGTTTATCCTCATTTTCTTTACCGTTTATGCTGCAAGTTGTCTTGTTACCTGCGGAAAACTGTTTTCAACGCTCTTCGGTTTTGATTATGTGCCGATGATGATTGTTGGGGCTGTTTTTGTTCTGATCTATACGATCATCGGCGGTTTTCTTGCCGAAAGTGCTTCTGATTTTATGCAGGCGATCGTAATGGTGATTGCACTGATCGTTATTGTAGTTACCGGTACGGTTGCTGCCGGTGGTCTTGATGCTGTTGTTGACAACGCGAAGTCCATTCCCGGTTTCTTTGAATTCTTTGGTATTGCAAATCCGGTAACAGACGCAAACGGTGTTCAGCAGTCTTTAAACGGCCAGCCGCTTTTCGGGGAAGCCGGAACCTATGGTGTGCTCAGTGTTGTTTCCTGCCTTGCGTGGGGTCTTGGCTATTTTGGCATGCCGCAGGTGCTTTTAAGATTCATGGCGATCCGTTCTGAAAAAGAGCTGAAAAGCAGCCGCCGCATCGCAACGGTTTGGTGCCTGATCTCTCTTGTAATCGCCGTATTTATCGGTGTGATCGGCAGAGCGCTTTATCCCACTGCGTTAACAACTTCTTCCGAAGCGGAAAACGTGTTTATCCTGCTTGCTACAAATCTTCTTCCGGCTGTTCTTGCAGGCCTTGTTATGGCGGGCATTCTTGCGGCAACGATCAGTTCGTCCGATTCTTATTTGCTGATTGCCGCGTCCGCTTTCTCTAAAAATATTTTTCAAGGACTCATTCACAAGAAAGCGTCAGATAAACAAGTGCTTGTCATTTCTCGTATTACACTTCTTGCGATTACAGGTGTTGCCATCATCATTGCGCTGGATGAAAACAGTGTAATCTTCAATATCGTAAGCTTTGCCTGGGCGGGATTCGGCGCCACATTCGGTCCGCTTATGCTGATGAGCCTATTCTGGAAACGCATCAACCGTTGGGGTGCGATTGCCGGCATGATCGGCGGCGGCGTTATGGTTTTCGTTTGGAACCTTGCCATTCGTCCGCTCGGCGGCATTTGGGATGTTTATGAATTGTTGCCGGCGTTTATCTTCTCCTGCATCTGTATTGTTGTGGTTTCACTGCTTACTCCTGCACCGTCCAAAGAGATTCAGCAGGAATTTGAAGAAGTTAAAAAAGGCATTTAATTAAGATTATGTTTTGCCGCCCGATTTCGGGCGGCTTTTTTAATATTTAATTCATTATCTGCAATACTATTAAGGGTGATTATCATATGATTGAACAGGATACAATAAGACTTCTGCGGGAGTGCGACGCAGGCGTTAAGATGGGACTTTCCTCTATTAACGAAGTTATGGACTACGTGCATTCTGACCGCCTGAAAAGCTGTTTAAGCGAATGTAAGGCAGAACACGAGAAATTTGCCGGCGAAATGCAAAACCTGCTGAATAGGTACTCTGACGACGGCAAGGATCCCAATCCCATTGCCAAAGGCATGAGTTGGATCAAAACGAATGTTATGCTCAGTGTGAACGAGTCTGATTCCGTAATCGCTGATCTGATGACGGACGGTTGTAATATGGGCGTTAAATCTTTAAGCAAGTATCTGAATGAATATCAGGCTGCCGATGAAAGCTCCAAGGACATTGCAAAGCGCATCATCACTTCCGAAAATAAACTCGCGGTCGAAGTCAGAGCATTTCTCTAACAAAAATACGCTGTGAATCTCACAGCGTATTTTTGTTTATTCATATAGCAATTTGCTTTTTATTTTTTCGTAAAGTTCAACGATTTTAAAGCGAATTTCATATTTGCTGTCTGAGTAAATCAGTTTTTGCTCATCTTCAGAGAGATAATTATTTAATTCATCGTCCGTAACGCCTGAGAGGCAGATTGCCGGGAACATAACACACCACCAGTTGTGACCTTTCCCCTGCCCTATCTCAATCTTAAGCGCATTATATATGCCGCTTGGCAGAGTGAATTCCTCGTATTCTCTTGTATTGAAATATTCTTTATCCACATAAACTTTAACGCCGTAAGCACTGCCGTTTTCTTTCAGGCAGTTTTCCGCAGTGTTCTGAAAGAAATCTAAATTCTTTTTGCAAAGCTCAATCGTTTCTTCCAGGGAGCTTGATGTTTTAAACAGTTTTTCGCCCGCAGCCAGTATATCGTCACGTACTTTCAGCTTTAGTTCCTGGTCTTCCCTGCTGTCTGAATTGGCAAGGATATGGAGCCGGAACACTTCCTCTGAAATCTGTTCACTGGTGTTAATAAACGGGGTTATATAGGAAAATAAAAACGCAAAAACCAAGAACAAGGGAACGAAAATTTTGATGCTTTTGTTCATAAAAAAACCTGCCTTTCGCAAAGAGTATAGGCAGGTTTAAATTTTTTTATTCAGTGATTTTTGTTATTTTGCAGCCGTGACGCACAGGAGTACATACGTCAATCTCTTTTGCCAGATCTTTTAAGTTTTCCGCTGCGCTTTGTGCGTTTTCTTTTTTATCAAATATACCGAATACGGTTGGCCCACTTCCGCTCATGCAGACGCCTAACGCGCCCTCTTCTTTTAAGATTTCTTTTATATCCACGCGTTTCGGTACTTCTATGAACTGCTCAAAAACATTTTCCATTTTTGCGCTGATCTGTTCCAGACTTCCGGATTCCACAGCGCAGAGCATGCCGAATTTATCCGGAGTTCTTGTTTTTCCGAACGTATCAAACTGCCGATAAGCATACCCGGTATTCACATCAAAATCCGGTTTCGCCAGAACAATGAAACACTGTTTTAGCGGGCGGACTCTGCTTAATTTATCGCCGATTCCCTGCGCGAGCAAGGTTCCGCCGGTAAGACAGAACGGGAGGTCTGCGCCGATCTGAACACCAATCTCACACAGTTCCTTATCCGAAAGATTCGTTTTATAAATCCGGTTAAGCGCGGTTATAACGGCAGCGCCATCCGCGCTTCCGCCAGCAAGCCCCGCGGCGTGCGGAATTCTTTTTTTTATATCAATGTGAATCCCTTTATTTTTCGTTTTTGTGTATTTAAAAAAGGCCTGAGCCGCTTTCCAACAAATATTTTTTTCATCAAGCGGGATCCCCTCGGTTTTGCAAGAGATTGTGATTGTTTTGGATCTGTTTTCCGAAACCGTAACGATATCATGCGTGCTTACGCTCTGCATAACCATAAACAGGTCGTGATAACTGTCTGTTCTCTTTGCAATGATATCCAGCATCAGATTGATCTTTGCATATGCGTTTACTTTAACTTCCATAATTCTTTATCCCAATTCATCAATAAATTCTTTAATTTTTTCTGCAGCTTTTCTGATATTGTCTATGGAGTAGCAGTATGATACACGTATATAACCCTCTCCGCAGTCTCCGAAAGCATTTCCGGGCACTACGGCGACACGTTTGGCAAGAATCAGTTTTTCACAAAACGCCTCACTGGAAAGGCCTGTGGAACGGATGGACGGAAAAACGTAAAAAGCCCCTTCCGGTTCAAAACATGTAAGTCCCATCTCGTTAAAGAGATTTACGGTGTATCTGCGGCGCATATCGTAATCCTGTTTCATTTTTTCAATATCTGCGTCACCGTTTTTCAGCGCGTCAATAGCAGCGTACTGCGAATTGGTGGGCGCGCTCATAATGGCAAACTGATGCAGCTTTGTCATTTGCGCAATAACAGGCTCCGGTCCTAATGCATATCCAAGCCTCCATCCGGTCATAGAATAGGTTTTTGAAAAACCATTAATCACGATCGTGCGCTCTTTCATGCCTTGGATGGATGCGATCGAGCAGTGCGTATTTTTTCCGTAAGTCAGTTCGCTGTAGATCTCGTCCGATATAACAAAAAGATCATGCTTTTTGATGACTTCAGCAATTTTTTTCAGATCTTCTTTGCGCATCACCGCTCCGGTAGGATTGTTGGGATACGGCAGTATAAGCAGTTTCGTTTTGGGCGTAACTGCGTTTTCAATTTCATCCGGCATCAGTTTAAAGCCGTTTTCAGCCTTGGTTGTTAAACTGATGACTTTAGCCCCGCAGGTCTCGGCAATCGGTCTGTAACAAACAAAGGATGGTTCCGCTAAAAGAACTTCATCTCCAGGATCAATCAGGGTTCTGATCGCCATATCAATCCCCTCAGAACCGCCAACAGTTACAAGAACTTCACTTTTCGGATCATAAGAAATATTGTATTTTCTGCTGTAAAAATTTGCGATTTCTTCCCTCAGCGCAATCAGTCCGGCATTTGCCGTATATCGGGTGGCACCTTTGTCCAGATAATCTATGGCGACATTTCGGATATGCCAGGGTGTTAAAAAATCCGGCTCGCCTACGCCAAGTGAGATCACGTTATCCATTTCCTCGGCAATGGAAAAGAACTTGCGTATGCCGCTCGGCTTTACATTTTTAATGCTGCTGTTCAAAAATTTATCATAATGGATCACAGGGAAATGTTCCCCCTGTCATCACGCGGTTCATCTGTTAAGAACACACCGTTTTCCTTATACTTTTTAAGAATAAAATGCGTTGCCGTTGAAACAACGCCTTCCAGAGGTGAAAGCCGATGCGCCACAAACATGGCCACTTCATGAAAAGATTTATCCGTCACAAGCACAGTCAGATCAAATGCGCCGCTCATAAGATAGATGGATTCCACTTCTTCCAGTCTGGAAATTCTTTCCGCAACGTCATCAAATCCATGACCGTATTTAGGCTGTATTTTTAACTCAATAAGGGCGGTTACGGTTTGATGATCCGTTTTATCCCTGTCTATAAAAGCCTTATAGCCCTTGATTACGCCGCTGTCTTCCAAAAGTTTGATCTCATCAGAAACTTCTTGTTCGCTTACGCTTAACATAACGGCAATATCCTTGTTTGAAAGCCTTGCGTTTTCCTCTAAAATCTGTAGCAATTTTTCAGTAAAATCAGTCATAATGTTCTCCGTGAATTATTTTATTTCTATAAACTGCGGCTGTCTGTTTTTATAAACGGTTATATGAGTAAATCCGCATTTGAGCGCCGCATCCATTCCCTGCTCGATTCCCATGCCGATTTTATCGCAAAAATGAGAATCAGAGCCGATCGTTATATAGTTTCCGCCCAGTTCCTTATACCGCTTTACGATTTCGGCATTCGGAAGAATATCTTTCAGTTCGTTAAAATACCCGGATGTATTGATCTCAAGCGCTTTTTCGTTTTTGATCAGCAGCGCCAGTATTTCATCAATGATTTCTTTGAATCTTGAAAGATCAACATCAATTTTATATTTCCCGGTTATATATCTGAGCGGATAGGTCAGATGCGCCAAGGAATCAAATTTGTTCCATTCGCACAGCTTATAAATGGTTTCAAAATACTTTTGCAAAAGCTCATATACATCATAATCTTTGTAATCCAGAAAAAAGAAATCCTCCATATTTTCCAGATTATGAATAGAACCGAGCACAAAATCATATTTGTATTTATTTAATATGCTTTCGGCAAGCGGCTTATTATAAATCGCCTGCCCCATTTCGATCCCTCGGAACACCTTTATGGAATCTTCAAAAACGTACGCGCATTTTGATGTGTCAAAAAACTGGTTGCCGCATAACTTATCAAAATCGCAATCCTTTGAATCAATTTCACAGTGATCTGTCAGCGCAATGCCTTGCAGCCCTTTTTCAACGGCAGTTTCACACATTAATGAGCAGGAATGATGACCGTCAAAGGAATGTTCGGAATGGGTGTGCAGATCATAAAAATTTTTATACTTCATAGTTTCGTCCTTTCCAATCCAAACTATTTTAACACATTATGACACAAAATCAAATATTATTATACTTTTTATTGAAAAAAATTTTCCACTTTGTTATAATCTTTTTAATAACTGTAGGAGGTAATGTACGATGAAAGCGGTAATTACTGTTGTCGGCAAAGATATGGTTGGCATTCTCGCAGGTGTTTCTTCTATATGTGCCGGGCATGGAGTGAATATTACTGAAGTAACACAGTCGATACTGGACGAAATGTTCTGCATGATTATGATGGCGGATGTAAGCGTTTGCAATATTCCTTTTTCTGATTTTTCCGATGAGCTTTCGGATTACGGTAAAAAGAACGGTCTGTCGATACACGTTATGAACGAAGATATTTTTAATTCTATGCACAGAATATAGGAGCGTGATCCGATATGATCAATACATCTGATATACTTGAAACCATACATATGATCCAAGACGAATGCCTGGATATCCGCACCATTACAATGGGCATCTCACTTCTGGACTGCGCGGATACTGATATAGACAAGGCTTGCGGCAAGATCTATGACAAGATTTGTAAAAAAGCTGAAAAGCTTGTTTCTACCGGTGAGGATATTGAAAAGCATTACGGCATTCCGATCATTCATAAAAGAGTTTCCGTAACCCCGATCGCAATCATGGCAGGCGTCAGCGGCGGCGATCCAATAAAATACGCGCTTGCTCTTGAAAAAGCGGCGCAGTCGATCGGCGTAAACTTTATCGGCGGTTATTCGGCGCTGGTTCAAAAGGGCTTTTCCGCCGGAGATCTTGAACTCATCCATTCTATTCCGCAGGCACTGGCACAGACGGAACATATCTGCTCTTCCGTAAATATCGGCAGCACAAAAGCCGGTATCAACATGGATGCAGTCAGATTAATGGGGCAAAAAGTAAAAGAGGCGGCGGAACTAACGAAAGACCAAAACTGCATAGCGCCCGGCAAACTGGTTGTATTCTGCAACGCACCTGAGGATAATCCATTTATGGCAGGCGCTTTCCACGGTGTTTCTGAGCCGGACTGTGTGATTAATGTTGGCGTATCAGGCCCCGGCGTGGTACGTGCAGCGGTATCCAAGCATCCCGAATACAGTATTAATGAAATCGCCGAACTGATCAAAAAAACAGCGTTTAAAGTAACCAGAATGGGTCAGTTGGTAGGTACAGAAGCATCAAAAAGGCTTGGCGTTCCGTTTGGTATTGTGGATCTTTCCCTTGCGCCAACACCTGCGGTAGGCGATTCCGTTGCTCATATACTTGAGGAAATCGGATTGGAGCAGTGCGGCGCACCGGGCACAACGGCTTGCCTTGCCATGCTCAACGATGCGGTTAAAAAAGGCGGCGTGATGGCTTCATCCAGCGTAGGAGGGCTCTCTGGTGCGTTTATTCCTGTTTCTGAGGACAGAGGCATGATTGATGCTGCAAGATCCGGTGCACTGTCTATCGAGAAATTAGAGGCTATGACGGCTGTATGCTCAGTAGGGCTGGATATGATTGTAATCCCAGGAGATACAACACCGGAGGCAATCAGCGGTATTATTGCGGATGAAGCGGCGATCGGTATGGTAAACGGAAAGACCACTGCTGTCAGGGTCATTCCGGCGATCGGACGCAATATCGGTGATGAACTGGAATTCGGCGGCCTTTTGGGTTCCGGTCCGGTTATGAAAGTCAATACCAAATCCCCTGCTAAATTCATTAACCGCGGCGGAAAGATTCCCGCTCCACTGCACAGTTTGAAAAATTAAATAAATTTTAGTGCAACAGGCCCGTGCATTCGGGCTTGTTTTTTTGCGCAAAAAAAGAGGATAAAGTTCGTTGAACTCTATCCTCTGCTTTTCTTATGAATTACCAAAGATAATCTGTGTTGTTGAAAGTAAGCGGCTGGTACTCACCGTTATTGTAAACATAGCATCCGGAAAGTTTGATCGGCACTGCAAAGGTTTTACCACTGCAGGTAAATATGTAGCAGTTTGCGTTGTTTACAACAGATTTTCTTCCTGTGTAAGAAATTGTTGTATTGCTTACATCAGATGAATAACCGATTACTTTGTAGTTATCGTGAATAACCTGCCTTAAGAAATCCGTAGCCTGCGCAACCGTGTAATCCGGTGTAGTAGTGATTTCGTGCGGATTTGAATACGGCTCGTAGTCGTAAACAGCATCGCTGGCAGCAGTGGTTTCGTCATCATTGGTTGGTAATGTAAGCGGGCTGTAAAGGAACCACATAACGATGAAATAGATAACCAGCCAAAGGAGAAGAATCAGTACGATCATTCCAAAGATTTTTCTGGATTTATTTTCCTGAAGTACAAATTCATCCCTGCTCGGAATCGCCATCGGTACGAAAGGCGTGCCTTTCTTTGCACATTTGGCTTCAGCTTTGGCGTTTTTCTTTTCTATCTTTTTAACATATGAAGCATATGCCTTGTCTGTTGCCTTTTCAAGTTTGATTTCGCGCTTAGACTGAAACTCATCAATAGGCGGAATAACAATTGGCACAAAGCCCTCTTTATTTGCACCCTTGCTATTCTTTTTATTTGCATCTTTTACAAATTTATTGTATTCTTTTTCATGCTTTTTATCAGCCTTAACAGCGGCTTTCTGAGCAACTTTTTCAGCTTTGGCAGCCTTTTTTGCTGCCTTTGCCTCTTTCTTTTCAAGCTTTGATTCCTTACTCAAGGCAGTACCCTCCTTACAAAGTCTAAAGGTAGTATAACATTATTAAAATCAAATTTCAACAAAAAAATTAAAATTGGTAATTAAAAATATGAATAAACTGTAAAATATTACGAGTTTTTTAATAAATTACCTATTTTCTTTAAAAAAGGGACTCATTTATATGAGTCCCTTTATGGAGGCACCACCCAGATTTGAACTGGGGCATAAAGCTTTTGCAGAGCTCTGCCTTACCACTTGGCTATGGTGCCTAATATAATGGGCACTAATCGCTTAGTGCCCGATGGAGCGGATTACGAGACTCGAACTCGCTACCTCCACCTTGGCAAGGTGGCGCTCTACCGGATGAGCTAAATCCGCATTTATGGTGCTTCCGGACGGAATCGAACCATCGACACGAGGATTTTCAGTCCTCTGCTCTACCGACTGAGCTACAGAAGCACATAATGGCGACCCGGAACGGACTTGAACCGTCGACCTCCTGCGTGACAGGCAGGCGT
>OCHA01000069.1_pt1 | contig 154959 bp, 143 predicted proteins | sample 1538591 | NCBI WGS metagenome assembly OCHA01 (sample SAMN04571710, study PRJEB22368) | human gut metagenome | biome: human gut; material: stool | host: Homo sapiens | place: Luxembourg | collected 2012-09-06 | reverse complement strand
CGATATTATTTTCATAGTCGTTGAATATCTCACAGCCGATGCCTGTAGCGGTGAGTTGTCCCACTTCGCCTGCAATCGTACTGTAAATAAGCTGTTTTTCCTCTTTGCCGTCCGACTTCTGCGCAATATTCTCATCAATGCCGTTAAAACAGAATTTTATCCTTTCGGTAAGGAGTGACAGATAATCCTCTACCGCATTTATCCGCCCTTTGTCCTCTGCCGTTTTATCTGGAGCAAAGCTCATATTCAGATTATCCACTTATCTCACTTCCCTTTTCACTGTCAAGATATACGCCGTACAGCGTCGCATAAGCGTCACCGCTTACTTCGCCGCATATCTTTATTTTTATCTTTCTGCTTCTGAGCGGTATTACAGGAGCGACAGCTATTTCTTCGCCATTCCCTTTTTCACCGCAAAGCTCATATACCTTCCTCCATTCTCCGCCGTCAGTGCTTATATATGCCGACAGCTCAAGCGTTTCGTTGTCCTGCTTTTTGTGATACAGCGACATTCTCAGCTTTTTATATATTCTGAATATGCTTCCTCTGCCAAGCTCGCCGCTGACCGCAGAGAATTCACTCCTGTCACTGTCCGTATAACCGCTGTCGTTTCCGACAAGCATTACAAGCCTCATCTTTTTATTGCTGTCACGGGTAACGGCATACAGCCTGCCGTTTATCTCGTGCGCCGAGATTACATCTGCAAGCCGCCTTGTGTACCACGCCGAGTAGCGCTTGTCATAATAATACACCGTTTTGTCAGCCGCACACATAACAACATATCTTCCGTTTGCCGTCATCACCGCCGTATCGGTAATATCATCACCCAGCTTTGCGTCGATCCTCACCGATGCAGAGCCGTTAAAGCTGAATATCCCCTCAGGCGCCTTATAATAAAGCAGTCCGTCCGATATGCACAGCGAGCCGTCACTGCCCTTCTGAACACCTCTCAGCTTTACGGTGCTTAGCGTAAAGTTTGACGCTCTTGTGCCATAGACAATATGAACGACATTTTCTTTAAAGAACAGTACGCCTCCCCCGTACACGCATACTCCGGTGAAATCCCCGTCAGAGCCTACCGTTGCCGCCCATGCGTCAGTTGAGATGCCGTCATAGCTTCCCCACTCCGTAGCACTTCCGAGCTTTGAACAGTATATTTCACGATTTGCCGACGAACACCCCCACAGCCTGTTGTTATGCTCTGTTATAAAATCCATCTTCGGTATCGGACAACTTAAGACCGCATTCTTTATATTAGGCACCATGAATTTGTCCATCTTCCGCTTTTCCGTATAAAAATAGTAGGTATCGCTGTATGCACTCGTGTCGAAGTTAATCGACACACACCCGTCCATACTGTAGCTTTCCTTTCCCACCGAGCTTATCACTACAGACAGGTACTGTTTCTTTCCGCCGTATTCATAATCTATCCTGACCATATCGCCAACGCTGTAGCTTGACAGCGCTACGCTTTCCTCAGGCACATCAAGATACAACAGCTTATATATAGAAACCGTAGGCCGTGTCTGGTTCTGGTTATATTCGAACAGCGTGCCTGAAAGCGAGGGCTTCGCCGTATACTGCACGCTTGCAGGCGTGTCTGCGGTATTTACAAGCACCTCGTCCGGCATTATCAGTATGTATGCTCCCAGCGACACAAGCTGTTTTTCCCCTGCACTGAGATTTACCGCCGTTTTCACTCCAGAAATATATATACCGTCCGCCTTTGTGTATACTATCTCTCCGTTTTTTATGATATACCCCGTTATACCGTCAGCCAATGCCTTGTACGAAAACGGCTTTACCGTTTTAAGCGCAGGAAAAGCGGTAAAATCCATACCGTACAGCTCCTGCCAGTATCCAAGCGGCGTACCGTTCGAGCGATCGATACCGCCGAACTTTACGGCACTTTCCGTACCACCCGTTATTTCTCTTACCGCCAAGTTCTTCCTCCTATCCCGTGATTTCGGTTCTCACGCACGAAATATGCCTGCTGTTCCAGAAACGGCAGCAGCTTTCATACAAAGCGTCAAACAGAGCGTTGTCATTGGCATATCTCTCATACTCCGCATGGTAAAAATCTATCAGCGAGCAAAGATAAAGAATGTATATCTCATCGTGCGGAGCCTTTATGAAAAGCTCCGTTGTACCGTCACTCGTGATCTTTTCCGTTTCGGTAAACCCAATCCCCTCATGTTCGTGCGTAACATACAGATCCTCATATATTCTGCTTTCAAGCTCATAAAGCCACTTTCTCTTGTCCTCTGCGGCAATCTCGTTCGGTCGCAGTGCGTCAACCGTTTCAATGACTTCCTTTACCGTCATCACTTGCCCTCCTGCACTATCAGCGACTGCTTCCAGCCTTCATCACGGTAGTATTCCGCTCTCTTTCTCTGAAGCTCTGCTCTGTCCAGTTCCTTTTTTATGAACAACGGCACCATCACCGTTTCACCTCTGCGTATAAGATAATTGTTACAGTTCACCGATACAAACACATCTGAGTTGTACTTGTCGTTGTCCTTGAACAGCCTTACCGCCACAAGCTCAGTTAAATTTTCTTTCATATATTTCTCCTTTACAATATTATTCCCCTTACCCTCCCGCACTGCCGTTGCTGTCACCATACCCTGCAGTGACCCTGTGCCGCTTTTTCCGGTTTTTCTTTACCGGCTTTAATTTGCGCTCGTCTTTTCCGAATAAACAGGAGAACAGCTCTCTATTCTCACCATATACTCGTCCGTAAGTATCTCGGCAGTGCGTACCGCCTTCCAGCCCACGCTCGCTCTCTGGTTCAGAGGATCGTCGCCGTAGCCGAGCTGCTTTACTATGTGCTGAAGACCGCCGCCGGCAACGTCCGTCACCGCATAGGCGTGCGCTCCTATAACCAGAGTAGAGAACACCGCAAGTGCCTTCTTTTCGTAATATGTCGAGGCTGTGACCTGTCCGCCCGCCGAAACGCTTGCCTTCTGATAGCTGTCGCCCGACTTCGTATAATAGTCCTTTCCCTCAAGGAAATTTGCATCAGAGGTCAGCTGATAGAACTGCGGACAGCTTTCATCGGCAAATATCTTCGCCTCCGTGCTTTTTACAAATCTCACATTGCCGAGCGAGCCTATCTCCCCCTTGAATATGCTTTCGGGATCGGCATACTTATGCACATCGACCCACTCCGCACTTCTCATAAGGTCATAGGCGGCATAAGGGTGAATTATCGCAACATAGCTCTCCCCGTCTATTCCGTCTGCATTCATGCTCTCAAGCTGTGCGGCGGCACGGAATACCGTATCCACCGATAAAACGCAGTCCTTGCTCAGTTCATCTCTTGACAGCACCTCGCCCCGTCCTTACCGCAGGCATATATAACATTCGTTCCTGCGTTCACTATCTCTCTTGTTATCGTGTCAAGCGTTCTTCCCGACTGACTGCCGAGCAGCTTTGTTGACTGCACTACATTGTTGTCTATTGCGGTAAGCTCCAGCATATCAGACAGCTTGATATAGTCGCCGTACTGATTCACCGTTGCCGTCTTAGCTGTTACCGACAGCATATTTCCCGCAGGTGTAACGCCCTCGACAAGCGGCGTTGTCGCCTTTGCAAGCGAGCTGTACTTTCTCAGTTCTATCGTCTTGCCGTTATTCTTGGGTATCGGATATTTGTCTGCAAAGCGGTCATGCACCAGCTTAGGCTCCGCCATATCTATCAGCGTGTTCTCATAGAACGTTTTCATCTCAGCGGACAGACTTGCCTGTCCTGTTGTCTGTACATCGAACAGATTTAATTTAACTTCTCTCATCTTCATATAGATTTCCTTTCCCGACGGCTGATACCGTCATCTTTCTATTTTCTTATCGTTTTTTCTTATCGTTTCTGCCGCAAAACTTTTCCCCGTGCGGCTGCGGCTTTTTTAAATTCCCGCCTGCCCTCCCGTTGCAATATTCATATCTCACCCCCTTCTTCATCATTCATAAACGATCAAAGCACCACTCTTTCCCCTCTCTCCGTGCGTCTGATAAGCTCCTTCCGCTCATTTTTAGACAGGCTTTTCTCGCTTTTCGTAACCTCTCCCACAGGTGACAGCGCACCCTCCTTCATTCTGCCGCTTTTACAGAACGCACCGCTTCTCATAAGTTCAGATGCCGCATATTCCATTGCGGCGATAAAAAGCTCGTCCTTATGCACGATAAGATAAGCCTCCTCAAGCCCCACGCCCTTATAGCACAGCGAAAAGAATCTTCTGTCACTCATTTCTTTCGCAAGGTCAAACTGAGGATATGTCTGCTTTACCTCCTCGCTTTCCTTTTGCCACCGCTCCAGCCTGTACTCCATATCGTTTCTTCTGCACCGCTCGAAATTTCTCTCGGATACTGCATTTTCTATTCCGTCATAGTCGCATTTATCCGCTCCGCAAAACTGCGCCACAAGGCTCAATATCCGTTCTGCCCTTGCCGCCTTCTCACGCTTTGACTTAAGCACTGCCTGCCTGAAAAGCTCCGCCTTATCCTCGTTTTGCTCTCCCTCGGCTTTATCCGGTTTATTGTTTTCGCTCAGGCTTTCATCACTCTTTTGTACCTTTGCTTCTTCACTTGTTTCAGCATTTTCCGCCGCCTGCACATTCTCTGTCGCTTCCATATTTACCCCTCACTTCTGCAGCAGGATACATATTCCGGATAGTTTTCCTCCAGCATATCAAACCCCTTGCATATCCCGTCAACCGCCGTGTTCAGCCCGTCGTCGTCCGTCACATAGCTTATGACCGCCTGACCGCTTCTCAGCGTAACATCAATAATATCGGTATCCCCCGTGTCCTCGCTGTCAAAAACATTCTGCGCTATCGTCTGCGCAAGCGTTGTCATCGCCGCACATACAAGCGTAGCCTCTGTCGATCCGCTGTTTTCGTTCGCACAGTGTCCCGTGATATAAATATCCCTGCCAAGACCCGACTTGTCTATTCTTACTCTTGTCATATCTTCACCTCGTTCATTCCTGCGTTATCCCTTATTACACGCTCAATTTCTTCTTTTCCCTCAAAGTCCATCATTGCAAGACAGCCCAGTGCCTGCACCGCCGTTTCCGGATTGAAAAATCCAAGCTGAAAAAGCTGCTTTGCAAGTTCATTCTGTGAAGCTTTGGAAAACGGCGATTTCTTCGATGCCGTACATACTATATCAAAGACAGGCTTCTTCGTCCCAAGCTGTACCCCGAAAAGCTCCCTGCTCTGCTCCTTTATGGCAGAGTTGTCAAAAGCGTCATATCCCCCGGTTATCCTGAAGCTCCTCGGCGTATCATAAAACTGCCTTATCAACTCTATTATCAGATAGCACACCTGCTGGAACGCAAAATACGTTCCCTTTATCATATCCCTCGACAGCTTGCTTCCTGCCTCTTGTAAAGCCGCAATGGCGCTTGCCGCCGTAACGCCGTTTGAAACAGACCCCTGAGAAAAATCCCTGTTTCCGCTCGTTTCCTTCAGTTCGTCTATTTTAAAACTCAGTGCATTCATCACCGAGCTGTCAAGCGGCTCTGCCTTAATTTCCCTTATATCCTCATCGCCGAGATTTCCCGCAACGTGAACGAACCTGTTTTTTAAGTCGGCAAATTCGGCTTCGTTAACCGCACTGTTCTGTCGGATAAAATATCTCTTTCTGCTCATCATCACCGTATGCTCAAGAACGACCTGCGACAGCTTATCTATATACATCTGTGCGTCACGCATAACATCTATGTATCCGAATCCGCACGGAGTTCCCTCCTGCACAAACAGCGTATCCATAACAAAGGGATAACGGCTGTGTTTATAGAATCCGTCGGCACAGCTTTCATCATCCTCGCTCGAATATATCACCCTGTCGCCGCAGAATTTACAGTAGCAGAGCTGTTTTCTGCCGTTTATCGTTTTCTTGTAGTACCAGTCGACGACTTCGACCTTCGCACTGTCGTCCGTCTTATCCTCCGTTTTGTACTTTTCCACGTTTTCAGTACCGCCCGCAACGCTTTCGGTATCTTCCCCCAAAAGTTCAGGGTACATCAGATTCAGCCGTTCACGGTCAACAAGCGTCACATAGAAAAGGTTTGCGCTCTCCTCAATATCCTTTATACCCGGCTCCCAGAACAGATTCAGAATATCAACGTTTCTTATCGCTATATCTCCCATACCGCCGTCAGCGTCAGGGTCCCATACAACAGCCGTACACATACTGCCGTTCTTGAGCTTGTACCACCAGCCGTCGCTGTACAGCTTTTCGTAGCCACAGCGTTCAAGTATTGCAGGAAGTATCAGCGATAACTGCTTTGCGACCTCCTCGTCGCTTTTTTCTCTCGGAAGCACCGCAGGCTCAGGTATATTGTCCATAGCGTCAGCGTGCTTATTTGCCAACGAGTTGAACAGCCACGCCGATGCCGGCATAGGCCTTGTATCGTCCTTGTCATAACCTATTTCGCCCCAGTGCCTTAATTTCCACCACTGCTCGTTTGACACGATTCTCTTGTCGAGTACCGCCTTCCCCTCCTTATACTTTGCAAGCGTCTGCCTTGCCTTACGCACCTGCTCCTTACCGATTTTCTTCATATTTCTCCTTTCATAATCACATCATATAGAACGATTCCGCTCTTTCGGGCTTTCTCTGTTCAAGAGGATCGTCGCCTGCCGGAATCTCCCCACGCTTTACCGGTGCGGCGATAGGATGCTCCATAAGGACATACCTGCATTCGTCATATATGTGATCCTCCATCGTTGTGTCAATATCCTCCACGTTCTTTTCGTCATACATAAGCGCAGGAATAGTCCTGATAAACTCTCTGCAGGTGTTGAAGCAATAGAACATCGCCTCCCCGTCACTGTTGAACGCCAGCCTGTTGTGGTACTGCATCTTACCCGATATTCTTGCGTTGTCCCCCGGCGACCAAATTATAAAGTAAGGCGACCGTGCCATAAGGTCTGCGACGCTTTCCCCACGGCTTTTATCGAATATTGAAGGGTCTGCGACCCCGTACACATTTCTCCCTCTTATATTCGGATCGTCACGCTCTATTTTTCTGATATTCTCTGCAATTACCGAAGGCTCAAGCCTTATGCCCTCATTCGCCTTATCCGTACAACCGTAGTATTCTCTTATCCTGTAGATGCACCCTTTAGTATCCACCGCATACCACCCTACCGAAAACGGTCTTGTATACCCGAAATCAAATCCCCTCACTATCTCCCAGTGGCGAGGTATCTCAAACGGCGCTATGACGTGCGTCCATCTTCTGTCGCAATAATGCTCCGGGTCATCTCTCCATTCGGTGAAAACCTGCCCCGTAAAGCTGTTCCAATCCCCGTACAGAAGCGCCTTTCTCTCGGCGGTCGGAAGCATAGACAGGCTCGCAAGATATTCCGGATCGTTTCGCAACAGCTCCTTATTGTCAAACACGCTCGCCGGGATGAACACTCTCGATTTTCTTATGATTATCTCCGCCCCGTCGGGCTTTTTCACCTTATGTTCTTCTATTATCGGTTTCATCGGCTCGCCAGCCGTTATAAACCTTTGCTTTACCCACGAATGACCCGGACCGCCCGGATTCGCCGTGGCTCTGATGTACACTCTCGTGCCTTTTCCGCCCGGCCTGTTTCTCGAAAACATATAACTATACTCATCAAAGGAAAACTGCGTCAGTTCATCGAACCCCACAAAGTCATAATGCTTGCCCTGATAGTTAAGCCTGTCTTTCTTATGCTGCATCGCCCCGAAATAGATTTTAGCCCCGGACGGAAAGCTCCAGCAGTGCTTGGTCTTGTTGTACCTTGCCGCAGGATATGCACCTTTATAAAGCGTCTGCGACCTGTCCTCAAGCTCCGTCAGCTGCGGATACGTTTTCCTGAAAATTATCCCCCTGTAGCAAGCCTTATCCGCCTGCCTGAGTGCCTCCGCCAGAAGTGCGTCAGATTTACCTCCGCCGGCGGCACCCCCGTACAAAGCCTCATACTCTCCCCTTTGCATAAACTCCGCCTGCCTTTCCTGCGGCGACCATACCACCCTCCTTCCGCCTTTTACATCGTTATCTTTCATCTCAGCAACACCTCCCGTTTTTCTGTAAATCCATCGCCATCCCCACCTGTCCACCATTCCAACTTCCCACCATCCCCACAACCCTCACAAAATACTCGCCAACCCTTTGCCCCGCACCACCACCCTCGCCTTTTAATGAACGCTCTGCTTGTTTCGCATCCGCACTATCCCTTGCCCCTCACTAAACTTGCCTCCCTTGTCAAAGGTGAGGTGCTGTCGCCCGAAAAAATTCGGGCGACTACCGGAGGGATTGTTTTACGTTCCCACAACCCTTCCAAAACCACATCCACCCCTCGCCCCGCACCACCACACTTGGCTCCCTTGTCAAAGGGAGCTGGATTGCGACAAGGCTATTTCTTACTATAAATTGCAACATTCTGCGATTTCATCAACATTAATATCATCTCTGCCCTATCTGTCGCAAGACTGAGGGATTGTCACACTCCCTCTCTCCACCCCAACCCTTCCAAATCCGCACTATCACACCCACTTTTCGTAGGGCGAGCATCTATGTGTGCTTATACGCTTTCACATCCGCACCATCCTTCGCCTCACACCAACATCCTCGCCTCCCTTGTCAAAGGTGAGGTGCTGTCGCCCGAAAAAATTCGGGCGACTACCGGAGGGATTGCCGCACCAAACCTCACCATCCCCACAACCCTTGCAAAAAGACAATAATCCCTCGCTCCACACAATGTCCTTGCCTCTTTATGAACGCTCTGTTGGCTTTGCGTCCTGCAAAACCTTTGGGCGTTCATTTCAGGCATCCTTGCCTTGCTTGCCCCTCCCGTTGCGCCAACCCTCACCATTCCTACAGCCTTCTTAAAAGAACATCCGTCCCTCGCCCCGCACCATGTCCTCGCCTCCCTTGTCAAAGGTGAGGTGCTGTCGCCCGAAAAAATTCGGGCGACTACCGGAGGGATTGCCGCACCAAACCTCACCATCCCCACAACCCTTGCAAAAAGACAATAATCCCTCGCTCCACACAATGTCCTTGCCTCTTTATGAACGCTCTGTTGGCTTTGCGTCCTGCAAAACCTTTGGGCGTTCATTTCAGGCATCCTTGCCTTGCTTGCCCCTCCCGTTGCGCCAACCCTCACCATTCCTACAGCCTTCTTAAAAGAACATCCGTCCCTCGCCCCGCACCATGTCCTCGCCTCCCTTGTCAAAGGTGAGGTGCTGTCGCCCGAAAAAATTCGGGCGACTACCGGAGGGATTGCCGCATCGACCCACTCCATCACCACAACCCTTTGCCCCGCACCACCACCATCGCCTTATAAACGCTCTGCCGATTCCCCATCCACCCTCATCAAAACTCACCCTCATTCTCCGTTCTCGCCTCGGGTATCACCACAACTCCTCCTTCGTTTTCCTCATCGTCAACCACGCCGCCGTCCCACTCGTAACCGCATCTGTTCTTCAGCCAGAAGATCTGCGCCGTTGTGCTTGGCATCACCTGCTTTTCAACCGTTTTGACAACACCCAGCTTACCGTCCTTTCCGACCTGCCTTGTGATTTCCGTCTGCGTGTATCCTATCGCACGCTTCAGCAATGCCTCCTCGACCTGCTTTTTTCTCTCCTCGTCACCGTCTTGTCCGTCACTTTGATATAATCTCCTTATTTCATCGTGCGTCAGCTTCCAGTTTCTCAGCGTTGTGCGATGTATCCCGAGCAATTCCGCCGTCTGCACATCGCTGTACCCAAGCTCGATACAGTGGCTGATTTTATCAAGAATTTCCTGCGTGATTTCTATGCCCCTTCTTCTTTCCGTGTATATCTCCCCTTCCTGACCGTTTTCGCCTTGATTATAACAGTTCGTCATAATCGTACCCGTCGTCGCTCCACTCTCCGCAATACTCCACATCGTACCCGCAGGCAGGACAGCTCCGCTCGGTTTCATATGCAGCCGTTCCCTGATATTCTCCACGGTACTGAAGCGTCCGTGTCAACTCATTGCTGTCATACGTTCCTCCGCATCTTAAGCATCTGTACATATATCCCCTCCGTTTTTCTGATTTTTTCTTCATTTTCGAAATCGTGTACGTTTTTTAGTACACAAAATACGCTATAATAGCCTTTAAAGGAATTATCAAGCGTTTCAAAAATGATAACCGTGAAAGCTGTTGCAACTTTTCGTTGTCATAATGATAGCACACGCAGGTCTATTTGTCAACTGCTTGTAGCATAAATTCACCATTTTCGTTGAACTGCAACAATCTTTGACAACACTTTGTTTCTTTTATTGACAATTCAACACAATGTTGTTATAATTATCTCAGACAACAGAACGTCAATATGAAAGGATGAACCTTAAATGAGCACAAACTCCGGCACAGTTTCAGGCGCATTTTCCGAGAGGATAAAACAGCTTCGTAAAGCAAAAGGTGCGTCACAGGCGCAGGTAGCCGAATATCTCGGTGTAACCAAGCAGGCGTACAGCCTTTACGAAACAGGAAAGCGTGAGCCGCCGTTCGCCACATTATTGAAAATAGCCGAATATTTCGGCACAGACACAGACACGCTTCTTATGAGCGGCGATACCGCAAGGGTATCCGACCCCCGCCTTAAATTCGCACTTTTCGGTGAAACCGAAATAGACGACGATGTACTCGACGATGTAAAACGTCTTGCTATGCTCCAGCTTGAGCTCCGCCGCAGCAAAGAAAAGGACGGAAAGAAGTAAAGCGATGCAATGCTCTGAAGGGAGGGCAATGATAATTGGAACAGCTTATAAAAACCGCACAGGATAACGATATACTTATTGTAGATATGCGTATGAAGGGCAAACAGGGCGCTATGAGCCAATGCACCGACGGTATGTGCATTATCGCCATAGACCCTCATAAAGTTAAAAGTATAGCCGACCGAAAAGAAAAAACCGTTCACGAGCTCGGGCACTGCATGACCGGCGCCTTCTATGACGCAAGCTGTCCCGTCATCCCCCGCGGCAGATGCGAACGCCGTGCTACAGCGTGGGCTGTGACCCACACGTTCACCAGAAGAACGCTTATCAAAGCAATCAGAAGCGGCCTTACAGAGCTTTGGCAATTAGCCGATTACTTCAACGTGACCGAGCATTTTATGAAAGATGCTCTGACCTACTATGAGCTTTACAACGGCGAATAAGCATAACAAAAAAGCTCCCTTATGCGTTTTTTAGCATAAGGGAGCTTTTCGCTCCTAAAAATATGTTTGCCGCCCTATTAAACCCCCACAAACAAAAACGCCGATGATTTTCTCATCGGCGTAATTTATCAGAATCTCCCGGCATCCGCACCGCCTCAGCCCTTATCGGCTTTCTGTCACAGCACCATCCGCCTTACGAAACATATTCCTTCTTCACTATAAGGTCTGATGTTGTGGGATTCGGCACAGGGTCGATAATATTATCTATATACGTTACCCCGTAAACAAGATAATCCATCGCCAGCACCTGCATATCGTCAAGCGTTGCTCCCGCACCCACTCTTGCAAGGCCGTCCTTGTCACGGATTTCACCCTCGAATATCTTCGCCTTGCCTTTCTTTACATAGTCATAAAGAGTATCCGCTATAGTGAGCGTTTCCTTCTTGCAGGCTGCAGAATAAGGTGTCAGCTTCACAAACGCTTCACTGAAGCCTCCGACATAAACCTCCGCCATAAAGTTATCGTTTATGCAGGTTCTCACCGTGTCCGTGATAAACGTAGCCCAGTTGAGATAATACCCTACAAGCCCGTATTTCGGCGCCGAATAAGCCATATCGTTTGTAAAGCCTATCGACCTCATTCCGATCGAATCGCAGTAGTACATACAGTAATCATTCGACTGATACGAGAATATAACATCACAGCCCTTGCCCTCAAGCGTATTTACCGCAGTTTCCGTCTGTGCTTTGGTTTCCGCATAGATTATTTCGACATCCGTTTCTCGTTCCTTGTATATCTGCTGTATGCCGAGGATAAATGCGTTTACAACGCCGTTCGAGCAGTACATAAGATCGTCTGCGACTATTCCTATCTTGTGAGATGAAGAATTCCACGCCGCTACCGTTCCGCAGATGAATGCAGGTTGATACAGCTTCGGTCGGAACGTTGTAAGGTTCGTGAGCGATGCCGTGCCGCCGTAGCTCAGTATGTATACGTCCTTATCCTTTTTCGCATAGCTGAGCGCCGAGTTTGCAAAAACGTGCGATGCCGATACTATGATACTGCAGCCCTCGTTTTTGAGCACTTTTACGGCATTTTCAAACTGCGACACCGCAACGCCGTCAACATAACAGGTTTCAAGACCGAGCGCCGTTTCAATATCCTTACGGCTTTTCTCAAACATAAATGTCATGTTGTCCCTTGATATTTCTTCATTATATATATATCCGACCTTGGCGGATGTATCAAGCGAATAGTCAGGTGCCGATGAGCTTTCACCCGAGCTTGCACCGTCGCCCGAGCAGGCGCATAGCGTCAGTACCGCCGACAAGGCAAGCGCCAGTATTTTTATATATCTTGATAGCTTTTTCAACTTAAATCTACCTCCGGAAAAATCAGAAAAGACAGCAATAAAATCAGATTTTACAGCTATCTCATTATATCGGATATAATTATAACACATTTTCACAAAAAATTCACCCTCTTTTTCGAAAATTTGTTTTGATTTTTTGAAAATTTGTGATATACTTATATAGTCACAGCAGTACGTTATGCAATTTACACAAATATCCTACTGCACATTTTAAGGAAGGATCTAATAAAAATGAAGAAAAGAACAGCGGCGACAGCCGCAATACTCGCTTGTACAATGATGTTCTCCGGCTGCAGCGACAGCATTCTTACATCAGGTACTGACAGCGGCACAACAAGTGTTGAAAATATCTGGACGGCAAAAGACGACGACATAGTGGCATGGGCCACCTCAGACTCGCTTTCGGATGAAGAAAAGGAATATTATCAGGTCAAATTCAAGGATTTCTATCCCGAGTATTCCTTCACCATAGCAAATTACGGCCTTGACGAAACAAATTCCGCTTATGCCTCCTACGCTCAGGCGTACAGAAAGAATATAATAGATATGCTGACCAACGAAAAGCTGATACTCAGAAAAGCCAAGGAGCTGGGACTCGATCAGCTTACCGAAGAAGAAATGGCTGAGGTCGAAAAGGCCTATACAAAGAATCTCAGCGACTGGTACGCCTCATTTGAGAAAAAGGCGAAGACCGCACTCGGCATAAGCACCGATGATACCTCCGGCACAGAGGACAGCGCCAATGATGAAAAGATTCTTGAAAAGGAAAAAGAGCTTTTCAATGAATATATCGCAGGCTTCGGTCTTACCGAGGATACATTCCTGATGTGGCAGACCAACACGGCAATACAGAAAAAAGTCAACGACTACCTTCTTAAAGATATTACCGTATCCGACTCTGAGGTCGATGATTATATCACAAAGCTCACGGCAGAGGCTAAGCAGGCATACGAAAAGAGCGCTTCAAGCTATGCCACCGACTCCGAGTACAAAAAGGTATGGATACCCAAAGACGCACGTTATATCAAATATATAGCCGTAGGCATTGCATCATCCGATTATGCCGAGATAAATGCCGCAAGAAACGAGAGCGGCGCAGATGACGCAGAGATTGACAAGAAGCGTGACGAAAAGTTAGCTGAGATAAAGGAAAAGGCTGATGCCGCACTTAAAAAGGCTACCGCAGAGGGCGCAGACTTTGACGCAGTGGTAAAGGAATACAGCAGTGCATATTCCGAATCTACCAAAGGCGAACAGATACTCGTTCTGAACTCGAAGGGACTTATCTCCGATGCACTTTACGATGCAGTTTTCGCCCTTGAAAAGCCGGGCGATATAAGCGGACTTATCCCCACCGACAGCGGATATTATATCGTAAAGTATGTAAGCGATGCAAAGGTTACCGACAGCGACTTAAGCGATTACAGGAAGACCGTAAGGCAAGAGCTTTTAACCTCACGTCAGAGCGAAAAGACCAACGCTATACTTGAGGAGTGGCGCAGTGCCGTAAATTACGAATATGATTACGAAAAGCTGAACATCACCAAGGAAGAAAAAACATCGTCCGATGCTTCCGCTTCTTCTGCTGACAGTAAAGCCGATAATGAAACCTCCTCCGCAGCATCCTCCGGTACCACAACATCGGAATAATATGCAGATAATTGACCGCTCCGTAACAGGAGCGGTTTTTTAAAGGAGAATAATATGCCACTATGTACACTTTGCCCACGCAACTGCCGTATAGACCGCAGTAAAACAACAGGCGCCTGCTCCGTAAAAGGACTTAAAACAGCCAAAGCGTCACTCCACTTCGGCGAAGAGCCGTGCATTTCCGGAACGGACGGCAGAGGCGCAGGAACGATATTCTTTTCCGGCTGTTCGCTGAAATGTATATTCTGCCAGAATATGCCCATAAGCCGTGACGGCTTCGGCAAGGAAATAACACCGAAAAGGCTCGGTGAAATAATGCTTGAGCTTCAGGAAAAAGGTGCGCATAATATCGACCTTGTAACGCCTACCCATTATGCCGATATTATAGCCGGAGTGCTGACAAGCATAAAGTCACGGCTTCATATACCGGTAGTTTATAACTGCGGCGGATACGAAAAGGTCGAAACGCTGAAAATGCTTGACGGGCTGATTGACATTTACCTGCCCGATTTCAAGTATGCTTCTCCCGACCTTGCCCGTGAATATTCCTCCGCACCCGACTACCCTTCCGTTGCGGTAAAGGCGATTGCGGAAATGTACAGGCAGACAGGAAAGGTACAGTTTGATGAAAACGGTATGATGAAAAAGGGCGTTCTTGTCCGCCACCTCGTACTTCCCGGTTGCCGTCACGACAGTATGAAGGTACTTGATATGATTAAAGCCACCGTTCCTGTAAGCGATATAAGGATAAGCCTTATGCGCCAGTACACACCTTGCGGAAAGGCCCTTGAAATAAAGAATCTTTCAAGAAAACTTACCACTTTTGAATATAACTCGGTCACCGATTACGCCGCTCAGCTTGGCTTTGACGGCTACACGCAGGATAAAGAAAGTGCTACCTTCGAGTATACTCCCGAATGGGATTTTGAAGGCATATAAAAACAAATCCGACAGGAACACCCTGTCGGATTTCACTCTGTCGAAAAGCCGATTATTATTAAATTCGCACTGTTAAACATATCACCAACACCGCCTAAAACAGTTTCCGTACCGACAAAGCATTAATAATTTCGTGAGTACATCATTACAACTGCACGACAATAACCTTTCAAAAAACCGCACTATCCCTCGAAAATCGCCAACACCCTTGCCTCCCCTCGAAAAAGGGGAGGTGGCACGGCTGGTAAAAGTTAGGCTTTTATCAATACAAAGTTCAGAAAATCTGTCTTTAATATCTCTCAAACAAATCCGAGCCGTGACGGTGGGGATTGTTTTCCCATAGCACCATCATTACGCTGTTACCCTCTAACATTTAAAAGGGGTGAGCTTCTGTTTCTCGGTCAAGCCGAGCCAACTATGGTTGGGATTGTAATTGCTTAGAAGTTTTTTTCTAATTGCTTTGGTTCTTTCCCTCTTTCATATTGATAAGTGCTGTCCGACAAACAGAACTATCGGTAGCTTGTTATCATAGATAAATATCAGAAGATATAATAGAAGTACATTAAAAATTTTTTCCACAAACTAAAATCCGACAGGAACACCCTGTCGGATTTTACTTTATCTATGCTTTTCTGCGATAATACACCGCTTCAAACCCGGCTTTTTCTGCCGTCAGAACATCGCTCATATAATTATCCCCCATATGAACGATCCTCTTGCCACCATACTCTTTTTTAATTATCCGATACAGCCCTCCGTCCGATTTTCCGCACCCGTATTTGCACGAAACGAACAGCTTTTCATAACCGCTAAACCCGTTGTCGCAAAGCAGCTTTGAGATAACGCTTTCGGTAAGATACATATCGGTCGTGATAATAACCGTTTTTCCGCAGGAGATTACCCTGCCGTACACATCAAGCATGAACGGGTCGGCACAGCAAACCGAAAATTCCTCATCGCATTCGGCTTTCACGGCTTCTTCTGCGGCATCGTCCGTAAGCCCTGCTTTCACGGCTATAATGCGGTAAATATCATTTATGCACGGCTCTTTCTTTTCTTTTCTTGCTTCAGTTTCACTGTCTGCCCTGATTTTGCCGAAATTTTCTATGCCAAGCGTTCTGCCCGTATTGTCGAAAACTTCTTTTCGTGAAACACTGCGGAAAATCAGCGTATCGAAAATATCAAACGATACTACATCTGCTTTACACAAAAGCTCCGCCGTTTCCTCAGCCGACAGCGAGTATTCTCCGAATTTCCTGTCGGGAAAATGAAACACGCTGTACTTAAGATATAACAGCAATGCATACCCCCACGCCGCTGCGGGCATTATCCCGTGAAGCCTGCTGTGAGATGAAACGAAGGAAAAATAACGGTTCTGCACGGAAGCGTTGCCGCTTATCAGCTTATCGTATATCTTCTGTTTTCCGCTCACCTTGTTTCACCGCCTGTTATTCTTCCTGTTTTCCTATTTCGTCCCTTGTGACAGTAGCCTCGTGATTGTAGAATTTCTTCAGCTGTTCTACCGATATATAGTCGCCCGTCAGTTCTCCGCTTTCGTTGATAAGATATTTACCGTTCCACATAGCCGTCCACAGCCACATTGCGTTATCCCTTGCCATTATGTCCGGGTCCGGATATACGGCACACTCCGTGAGTGCCAGCATACGCTTGTTCAGCGTTAATGAATCCGTTGCATACATCGCCGCAAGATGAGCGGTATCGGTATTGTCATATACGTCACAGCCGACTATATCGACATAATCGTCACCGGGGAACATCTGAGGATCAATATCCGCCGTGTATATCCACAGCAGGTTTGACAGCCCGTACAGCTCGTCAAATCGCCTGTGCATAGTCTGCCACAGCCATTTATAAGTCTTGCTGTTCTTTTCCCACCAGTACAGCCCAGCACTGCTTGCAGGCAGCGGTCGGAAAAGCACCGTAACACCGCTGTCCTTGAGAACGGAAAGCTGTTTTGCTATTGCGTCCATATCCGACAGCACAGCATAGCATTCCTCCGATATCGTTTCGTCCTCAAGAAGCTGTGCCAGCGATTCCTCATTCATTACCGCCAGATCCTCATAGTCGCTTACAGCCGCACCGATGTCAAAAGTGTTTTCTTCACGGTAGAAGGTAGTCTTTCCTATAGGCGTATACCAGTACCATGCGTATGACACTATACCGCCGTTTTTCGCCCATTCCTGTGAAAGCTGAATATCCGTGTTGTTTTTCACCAGCTTAGCACCGCTTGCCGTATAGTATCTCAGATCACTCGCTCTTATCGCAGGAAACCGTCCCGTGTTCTTTACTATTGCGTCAATTTCGGTATTCGTGTTAGGCGTTACGGCCTGTGCCGTAAGCGTTTTCCTGCCGTAAATGCTTTTGAGATAATCCATAAGTTCAATACGGTCGGTGTTTACATCCTTGCCCGAGATCCACGTTCCTGCCTGCGAGTAACGCTTTTCGTCCGCTTTTTCCGTGTTCTTTACAGTTATCCTGTCTAAAGAAACGCTGTTTTTTACCGTCTGGAGAGTTATCCTGTGCATTCCCTGCGTAAGATATACAGGACATAACGAATGGCTCTCGAACGTATCGCTCTGTACTATGTTATACGCTCCGTACAGCTCGCCGTTCATACGCTTATAACTGCCGTTTTCGCTGTTTATCTGCTTGTCGCCGTCAACAATAAGAGTGATGCTTCCGCCGTCGTCGGACAGTGCGGTTATCGCAATATCGTAAAATTGTGTCGAAGGCACTTCCATATCAAACGATACCGATTTGTAAGCGCCCACTGTGATATATCCCTCGCCGCTGTACTTTCTGTCATCCGAGATCAGCTTTGTTCCTTCCGTCTTTTCCGCTTCAAGAACATAGCTGAAATTTGATTTGTTGATTTTGTATTCTTTGGTTTTATTTTCGGTCACAATACTCGCCTGCGGTACAGACGTTTCCCCGTTTGCCGAGGTATCCGCACTGTTATCGGAAGCCACTGATGAATAGTCGATTTCCGAACAGCCGGCAAGCATTATGACGGCAAGCGTGAGTGCCGTAAGTTTCCTGATATGCAAGTCAGTCCTCCTGCTTTATTACCACAATGTCGCCCGACTGTATCTTGTCGGTGAACTTTGCACTTTTCCCGTTTACCGAAAGCACAAGTCTGCGTGTGGGATTTTCAATATCAATATTCGCTCTTTCAAACAGGTCTATAAGCATATACGGAGTTTTGCTATCCTTTTCGGGAAGATCGGTCGGAACGCCGTTGAAGATTACTGATACAAAATTCTCCTGCTCCGCTGTCTGTATATTCTCAGCCGTTTGCACTCCCGATGCGCTCTCAGCGGCAACGGCGGCTTGTACCGCTTCAGAAGACGAGCCCTTATCAAAGCCCAGTATATCTCCGTCACAAAGAACATAGCTTTCGGACTTTTCCTCGCCGTTTACATATACGGCTGCGGTCTGCGTATCTCCGCCGTACTGCATAAGGAACGCTCCGAGCGTTCTTGCGTCGTGTATCTCTATATTGTCAAGCGGCTGTATCTCATAGTCCTTGCCGACTTCTTTTCCGTTTGCGTAGGCACGTTTTCCGGCTACCGCATTTTCACCGCAGAATATGACGCTTACCCTTGAAATATCGTCCGCATAATCACGGACAAATGCGTGTGCGTTTTCACCGTTCACCGCAGGCGTAAGCGTTATGCTGTCGCCCTGCTTTATCTTTGTTGTAAGTGCGGCAGGCTTGTCGTTTACAGTGATTACCGCAGGAATAAACGCAGTGCCTTTGAGCATCTTCGTTTCGCCGTTAAGAGTGAACTTAAGTCCTGCGCCGCTGTGTCCCATTATCTGAGAGGTTTTGAAGCCTGCCGAGCCGAGAAGCTCAAATACGCTGAGCGACTTTGTATCAAACACCCTTACCTGCTCGCCGTTTAGCGTCACGGTCGAGAAATCATACGCCATATTGGTGCAGGCAGTGACCGCAATGCCGACAGGAGTTACATACTCAGGACCCAGCTTCCTGTCGCCCAAATCAACGTTTTTCATAAATTCCTGACCGCCTACAGCGACCCTTCCGTGATCTATTCCGAGCTTGTCCGCAAGTGCGTCCGCAAGGCCGTTAGCCATACTTCCGCCGCCTATAAGGAACATTGCGGCAGGGCTCTGACCGTTTGCGTCACATACCGCCTGACTTATCACATCCGCAAGGCTGTCAACGGACGGACTGCATTTCTCGAAGAAATCAGCCTTGGATATTGTCTGCTCCCTGCCGAAAATGTCACGGTATGTAATGCTGTCCGTGTCGCCGCTCGCCTGTATTTTCATGCTCTCCGCCATATTGAAATCAACGAAGAATTTCCTTACAATATCCTCGCTTATCTCATCGCCTGCGACAGTTGCCATCGCATAGGCTACTATAGCGCCGTCACGGGCTATCGCAATATCAGACGTACCTGCGCCTATATCCACGAGAGCAATATTGATAAGCCGTATCTCCGGCGGGATTATCACGTTCATTGCGGCGATAGGCTCGAGCGTCATACTCTTTACCTTAAGACCCGTCTTGTCCGTAGCGGCATACAGACCCTCTACTACGACCTCGGGCAGGAATGCGCCGATAAGCTCTATAGTGACCTTGTCGCCCTTATGCCCCTCAAGGTTTACCATTGCGTAATCGTCAAGGTAATAATGCACTACCGAGTGACCTACGCAGTAGAATACAGCGTCCTCGTTGCTGTACTTCTCGTCTATCCCTTTCTGCGCCTTCTGTATCGTTTCGCACTCCATTGTGCGCACCATATCCGCTGTGATAGTGTTCTTATCCGAAACGTCAAAATCCATCGACACACGGTAGGTCTTGAGCGCACGGCCTGCGGCGGCTACAGAAACCTCTGTCAACCTGATGGAGTTTCTCTGCTCAAGCGTTTCCTTTACGGTGCGTGCTACCTTTGCTACCTGCTCAATATCCTCTACCTGTCCGTCTATCATTGCACGCTTCAGGTGCGGAACGCTCTCGGTATCGGTCACACGGAAGGTTTCGCCGTCCATAAAACCCAGTACGCCTACGACCGTCCTTGTGCCTATATCAAGCGCAAAAACCGTATCTCCCTGCGGTTTCAGCGTCTTTTTAGCAGATGCCGACGGCTTCTTTGCCGTAGTTTTCTTTGCTGTGGCTGATTTAGCTGTGGTCTTTTTATTTTCGCTTGTATTTTTTGCGGCAGATTCTTCTTTTCTCGGTCTGCCTCTCCTTTTAGGTGCCGCCATTTTATTTACTCCCTTTCATTAAAAATATAACAACAAACAGTGCCATAATTTCAGTAAACCCGTACAGGTTTACTCAACTTTCGATTTTTTTCGGTTTTCGATATTTTGATTTTTTCCGATACTGATTTTTATCGAAAATTCGATAATATCATTACTGCTGATTATAATTATAATTAAATTTACGGAATAATTCAACCTTTTTTCTGTTTTTTATCACAAAAAAATTGAAAATCAACATTATTTATGATACAATAAAAATCAAAGGGGGAATGAAATATGGAAATTATAAAAATGACAAAAGAACATTATTCCGATGTCTATGAACTGTGGCTGTCATGCAAGGGAATGGGGCTCAATAATCTTGACGACAGCGAACAGGGTATAAACCGATTTCTTGAGAGAAATCCCGATACCTGCTTTGCGGCATTTGAGGACAACAAGGTTGTAGGAGTGATCATGGCAGGCTCGGACGGGCGCAGAGGCTATATTTACCACACTGCGGTAAATCCGCAGTACCGCAAAAGAGGGATAGCGACCGCCCTTGTCGATGCGGCTATGGACGCTATGAAAAATATCGGGATAAATAAGGTTGCACTCGTGGTTTTCAGACACAACGAGAGCGGTAACGAATTTTGGGAAAAGCTCGGCTTTACCGAAAGGCACGATCTTGTTTACAGGAATAGAGCGATAAACGAAATGATAAGGAATGATACCTGATGGATATTTCAAATATAATTGAAGAAATGACAACGCCGATACACGATTTTCTTGTAAAGAACAGTGAAAGTCATACGATACGCTGTTATATGCCGGGACATAAGGGAACGGAGGATCCGCTTGACATTACCGAAATTGACGGAGCGGACAGCCTTTACGACACCGACACAAACGGCGGAAAGGGCATAATAGCGCAAAGCGAGAAAAACGCATCAAAGCTGTTCGGCAGTAAGAGAACGCTGTACTCCTGCTCGGGAAGTACGCTTGCAATACAGACAATGCTCACCCTAGCAAAGCTGAGGGGCAACGGCAAGGATCACGTTATCGCCGGCAGATATTCGCACCGCAGCTTTATAAATTCCTGCGTCCTGCTGGGGCTTATTCCGTCCTGGATATATCCCGAAGAATATCTCAGCGCCGCCGTTACTCCCGAAAGCATAGAGGCAAAAATCAATTCAAGAACGCTTGCGGTATTTATTAATTCAATTGATTATTACGGCGGTATGAGCAATATTTCCGCTATAGCGGAGGTGTGCCATTCGCACGGTATACCTTTACTGGTTGACAACGCACACGGCGCATATCTGAAATTTGCTCCTGTCGATCTGCACCCTATGACGCTCGGTGCGGATATGTGTGCGGACAGCGCCCACAAGACGCTTCCCGTGCTTACGGGCGGAGCGTATCTGCATATAGCAAACGAGAAATACTGCGCTATGGCGAAGGAGGCGATGGCTCTCACGGCGACCTCAAGCCCAAGCTATCTTATCCTTGACAGCCTTGACAGATGCAACCGTACAATAGCCGAGAAACCCTTTCATATAGCGGAAATATGCAACAAGGTAACGGCGCTGAAGCGGCACTGTGCCGATATGGGATATGTGCTGAGCCAAAGCGATTATATGAAGGTGACATTCGACTGTGCGGCGGTGCATTCGACCGGCTTTGCTATGGCTGAGATGCTGAAGGAATTCGGCATAGAGTGCGAATATGCGGACGAATACCGCTGTGTACTGCTGTTCGGAAGCGGCTCGACGGATGTCGATTTTGAGACGATAAAGACGGTGCTGAGGGCGAATACGCCAAGGTCGGTTTTCGTAAGGAGCCTGCCCTCGCCGCCTGTCCATATAAGGACGCAGACAGCCTGCTCGCCGGCGAAGGCGTACTTCTCGGGGAAGGTGAGACTGCCTGTGATGATGACGGTCGGCAAGGTGTGCGCAGGTGCGGTTGCGCCGTGTCCGCCGGGAATCCCGCTTATAATGCCGGGCGAGGTGGTCACGATAGACGCTGCAAGGGCACTTCGTGACAAGGGAATAGCTGATATTCCGATAGTTGTCTGACGAAAAAAACAGGCATAAATCACAGGTGATGAAAAACGATGAAGGTACTTTGCGAAAAACAGGCTGTGAAAGCGCTTGCAGTGTACGTTTACGGACAATATGCAGAAAACCGTCACGTTGATGATTTATGCTGAAGGTGAGCTTTTCGCAAAAACGGATATTTCTGCGGCAAAAAATCAAGCCCGTATCAAAAGTTTGCGGTGAAGTTTATGCGTTTTGCCTTTACTTTATACAGAAAATGTGTTATAATTATTTCGAAATTCAAACTCACAAGGATAGCCCGATACAGAAAGGACGGTAATCTTTATGAAATTAATATATGCAATCGTAAATAATGATGATGCTCATTCAGTTTCGTCATCACTTACAAAATCTGGCTTTCAGGCCACCAAGCTTGCCTCGACCGGAGGATTTTTAATGTCAGGTAACACGACATTTCTTATCTGCTCTGAGGACGACAAGATAGACGAGATAATCGAGATCATCAAGGATCATTCGCACAAGAGAAAGCAGTTTGTTCCTTCCGCCGCATCATACGGCGTAGGAAGCTACACCAGCTTTCCTGTCGAGGTATTTGTCGGCGGTGCGACTATCTTTGTGACGAACATAGAGAGATTTGAGAAAGTCTGATGTCTGCAAGCAATGCAAGCTGTGACAGCATAAAGCTGTTCGGCAAACAGCGTGAGACTGCTCTGCTGGCGGAAACAGCCGAAAGCGACAGGCTTCCCCACGGAATAATGCTGACGGGTGAAAAAGGCATAGGCAAGCGCACCTTCGCCAAGTGGTGCGCTATGCTGTATCTGTGCCGTGAACCCGAAAACAATATGCCGTGCGGCAGATGCAGGAGCTGTCGGAATATCATATCGGGCGAACACGCAGACGTTATCTATGCCAAGGGCGAAAAGTACAGCAAGGAAAGCGTGCGTGATAATGTATGCTTTGCTTCAACGCTCCCCAATGACAGCGACACCCGTGTTTTCATCTATGAGGACTGCGAGGAAATGACGGAGGAGCAGCAGAACGTTCTGCTCAAGGCGATAGAAGAGCCGTCAAAATATAACCGTTACATTTTCACCTGCTCAAACACCTCGCAGATACTTGAAACGATAAAGTCGAGGCTCGTTTGCATACCGGTATCGGACATGACGGCGGAAGAATGCATTTCCTGTCTTGAATACAACGGTTATGACAGCGACACGGCGAAACGGGCGGTAGAGCTGTACGGGACAAATCCGGGCAGAATACGGGATATACTCTCTGACGAAAAGCGCATAAAGCTGTATGATACAGCCAAAAAGGTGACAGAGGCATTATCGAAGAAGGACGAATATTCGGCCGCAGCTGCAATGACCGCCTGCACGACAAGGGAGGATCTGTACGGGGTAATAACGATACTGTACGAGAATGTGACCGAGTCGCTCAGAGCGCTTGAAACCGGCGGCGAGCCTTTGCTATGTCTGACTAAGGCAAGGCTGTATGCCTTGTACGAGGTGCTGAACGCCTTTGCGCTTATGGACGGAACTAATATAAATGTAAAGCTGATGCAGGCATATATACCTGCAAAGCTGTTTGCCGTTTTACAATAGGCAAATAAGAAAGGGTAAAAATGACTGAAATTATAGGAGTCAGATTCAAGGATGTCGGGAAGATATACTACTTTTCCCCGAATAAAAATACGGTCAAGTGCGGAAGTCACGTTATTGTGGAAACCGCAAGAGGCGTTGAGTGCGGCGAGGTTGTTATAGCGAACCGTGAGATTGAGGACGACAAGGTGGTACAGCCGCTCAAGAGCATAATCCGCATAGCTACCGACAAGGATCTTGAAACGCAGAAGAAGAACCGTGAAAAAGAGCAGGAGATAATGAAGGTCTTTGCTCAGAAGATAGCCGAGCATAAGCTGGAAATGAAGCCTATTGATATTGACTGTACCTTTGACGGAAGCAAGATATTATTTTATTTCACGGCTGAAAGCAGAGTGGATTTCAGAGAGCTTGTAAAGGATCTTGCATCGGTTTACCGTACAAGAATAGAGCTGCGTCAGATTGGTGTGCGTGACGAGGCGAAGATGCTCGGCGGACTTGGAATCTGCGGCAGACCGTTCTGCTGCAAGACTTTTCTCGGAGAGTTCCAGCCTGTATCGATAAAGATGGCAAAAGAGCAATCGCTGTCGCTGAATCCAACAAAGATTTCAGGCACCTGCGGACGACTTATGTGCTGTCTTAAATATGAGCAGAACTGCTATGAGGAGCTTCTTGCGATAACTCCTAAGGTCGGCGCTCTTGTGGAAACAGCCGAGGGCAGAGGTATCGTTGAGGATGCAAACCTGCTGACAGGCGTACTCAAGGTAAAGCTCGACAAGAATCCCGATGCCGCCGCTACGGCATTCAAGAGGGAGGATGTAAAGCTGATCAAGGACGGCAAAATAAGAATCAAGAAGGAAGAATTCCAGGCGCTCAAGGGGCTTGAGGACTAAGGTGGCAATGTGCCGCACCAAATTCCGCCTGCGGCAATGTGCCGCACCAAGTTCCGCCTTTGGAAATGAAGGCGATTTGCTGAAGATGGTGGAACGGCGGAGTTATAGAGAGTGATAAGTTAATAGGTGTCGGTCACGGCAGGGTGCTGTGGGCGCTGTTAAAGAATTATGGCTATACTACCGGACACCATTTTGACGAGTGCTGAGAATTGAATATAAAGAATCCGCTGTTTACTCTAATGGCGGATTTTTGTGTTGGGGAGTGTGGAGGAAGATAGTGCGGAAAATCTCATTGATGGTGCGGATGGAGAGCAATCCCTCAGTCTTGCGACAGATAGGGTTGAGTGAATATTAACGTTGATAAAATCACAAAATGTTGCAATTTATAATAAGAAGTAGCCTTGTCGCAATCCAGCTCCCTTTGACAAGGGAGCCAAGTGTGATAGTGCAGAGCAAGGGATAGTGCGGTTTTGGGAGGGTTGGTGCGGGGCGTGGGATAGTGCGGAAAAGGCGGTCGCCAAACAGCGACCGCCTTAAATTTGTGTCATATTTGTGTCATACCTGTGTCATACAATGCTGAATACGTTAAATGTATCCGGGGCGATATAGAGCGATATGCGCATTCTGCACTGCTCTGCCTTCAACTCTAATATGTTCATAATTATATTATCCGCTTGCCATTATAGATTACTTTGGTCGGGAAAGAAAAACAGGTTACTTCAAAAAGAGTATTGTTAGCCGTATTTTTAAAAACAATCGCTATATATTCCTCGTAACCGTCATCATCAATATCAATGCCATTGTCCGTTTCATAGTCTGTATCATATTCTGCAGATATCTGTACACCATCTTGAAATGTCAAATAATACACACCTTCAGCGTGTTTATGAACGAAATTATAAAGGAAGTCAAAGGCTTCGGTTTCATGTGGATTGATCATTATGCTTCTCCTTTTGGATGAGCCGGAACAACATGCGTTCCGGCCTTTGAATAATTAATAATTCCTATGGTTGTGGGGTATTCTTTACCGGTGCTTTGATCAACGTATACTCCAATAATAGTGCCAAAATCAACTCGCTCTTTAGTATCACTCACGGCTTTTCCTTTATTTGAATGTACTACTATGAGTTTTTGTAGTTGCTCTTTAGTTATGGTAATCTTGCTTCGACCCGGAGTATAGTTGTTGTGCCCTTGAATATGTTTACCTTGTCTTCCGTCATGTATTGTTTTAGGATAATTATCAAAATTAGGTTTAGTCTGCTTTGCTGATAATTTCTCCTCATTTGCCTTTGCTTTGGCGGCCATATCTCCGTTATCAAGCGTGAGCTGCGAAGAACCGCTTGTACCGTGTGCAAGCCCCGAATTGCCGTGGTTCATGATACCACCGCCTTTCGAGATGTATGCCGTTCTAGATATAAGGTCATATTGCGATCCTTTAATGTATTATTGGGTATAACAATCTCAATATCTCTTTCGATAGCATAAGAGAATGTATCAAGTGTAGCGTCGTTGGTACTACATACATCATAAGCAATGATTGTTTATGATTTGTGAGCTTTTCAACTGTCAATCTGATATTAGCTCTTAACCTCAGATTTTCGGCAGGATCGCCCATATGTCCTTTTGTGCTGATAGCCACTACTGAACAATCGCCATATCCATCAAGTGCAAAATTCACGCTTTCCTCAGTAGGAAAAGTTATGTTCGGTATTACAACTGCACCGATTTCAAAAATGAACCAAAGTCCGATAATTCGCCCTTTGAACAGCCGATAGTTATTCTCAATCTTGTGAATATCTCCCAGCTCCGAAAAATCGGGGATAATAACATACTTAACGTCTTTGAAACGCTCCTTAAAATATGTCAAGCGTTCTTCGACATTGTAGTAAATAGCCCAATAAAGACCGAATTTACCGTCAAAATCCTCATCGAACTGAAAGAACGCTACGGCAGTATGCTCTGTCTTATGATAAAAACTCGTCTGGCTATACAGAGCTATATAATCAGGAAGCACTGATACATTGCAATTGATAGCAGGCAAATCCATACCACCGCAGGACACCGTTCTGTTTGTCAGCGTAAGATAGTTCAGATTGAGCAGACGTATTAAATTGTTGTTTTTTTCAAAATTACTCCTTTCTCCTGTCAACAGGAAAACAGATGATAAATTCGTATAATCTGCCACTTGACAAAGGAGAGGGAGTTATGATATAATTAATTTGTTTAAGTTTATGATTACATCATAACACCCTAAAGCGCATTGGCTTGTTGTTACCGGCAACTTGTCAATGCGTTTTTCCTTTGTCTTGATCGTTGTCCATCGGAATCACCTTACCTTTCGATGTCATCGTTATTTTTTCTTATCTTGATTTACCCTATACTTAGCAGATGCTTCTGTTACAGGGTATTTTTCCATAATTGCTTTGGCTTTCATGCCGACTGTAGCATTATACGGAATGGTCAACTCTCCGCAAAGTGCCTTTGCCTGCCATTCAACACTGCAATACGCAGGGATTTGTTCATCTTTTGTTAGAGTACGGGTTGAAATAGGTGTATAACCAAGATAAAACAATATCACATGACATATTTCATGACAAATGAAACACAGAAAAGCTCTGTTATTATCATAACAAGCACCATCATAGACTGTTTGTTTAATCTCAATCATAAATCCACCTTCAGGCTTAGGATAGCACCAGGCAAATACATCAGCAGGCAGTTTATCATCTTCAAGTACAGAATACTCCGTTCCTTCAAATATAATGCAAGTCTGTTCGAGGATTTCAAGGACAGGAAATAGTTCAGATTCGTTCAGCTCAAAAATTTTTCTAACATATTTGCTTAAATGCCTGATAGCGATTCTGCTGAGTGGTTTTGTCATATAATCCATTAGTTCTTATCACTCCTTTTCAGTAGTGCCAATATTTTTTCAGCTGTATCCTCATCGATTCCATCGAATGAACGTGCAAACTGCAACGCCACATCTCTCTGATAGGTTTCCGACTTGGATAAAGTAATCTTAACCTGATTTCTTGAGTTTTCAGCCGCATTCTTCATATCTGCGATTTCATCGTCAGAAAGAGCGTAATGCTCAGCGATGATGTCAAACCATTCGTTGGGGACATTTTTTCTACCGTTTTCAACCGCCGATAAAAAAGGAGTAGAGACACCGAGCAGTTTAGCAACATCACCCATGACCTCGTGATGCCGAACACGAAGAACTCTCATGAACTCGCCAAATTTTGTGTATGTCATCCTGATACACCTCCTTACCTGACATTGTATCACAAGATTGTATATTTGTCAAGTATATTTTTTAATCTTTTTTGGGTTAACTCGAACTTAATGTAATTTAACCGTTATTGATAGATTTGCGATTGTCAAACGGTAGTAAAACGACAGTGTTGCACAAAGCATAAGATAAATGGAATATTGGCGGTCACGGTGGGGTGATGTGGGCGTGATAAGGCGGCGGATTTAATGTAATTTTACAATACCGTTTGCAATAAAGCCGCCGATGAACTGCTCATCGGCGGCTTTCGTATATGATTTTTATGCGAACACGGTGAAATTTTCGTTTTCGGCAACGGGCTTTCCGTCGGGGGTGTCGCTGTACTCTATGCGGTAATCTATACCGTGCTCTCTCAGCATATCAAAAAGCGGAGCGTACATATCGAGAATACGTCCTGCGTTTTTTGCATTCAGCCATATACGGCTGTTTTCTTCGCATTCGGGCGGTGTCGGCAGCGAATCAAGCACCGGCATCATACGCTTTAATATCTTCTGCTCACGGTTTGTGAGAATGCGCCTGTGAAATATCATCTTCATAAAGGCGACTATATCATATTCACGTTCTTTATACGGCACAAACACACGGATATATCTTGCGTAAGGCTCGCCGTTCACACGGTGGTCATACAGCATATCCGGACGTTTTCTGCGGGTAACCTCAATGGCGGTTTCTTCCTGCCATTTTGCAACGGCATCGTGTGCGCCTGTCAGCAGAACAGCGGGAACGGCTCTGTTGTGCCATATCTCCGGACGGGTATACTGCGGATGCTCAAGCAGGCCGTTATAATGGCTCTCTATGCTGTAGGCATCGCTGTTGGGAAGCACTCCGTCCTGAAGCCTTGCTATCGCATCGGTCAGTATAAGTGCAGGAAGCTCGCCGCCGGTCAGAACGTAATCTCCTACAGAAATTTCCTCCGCATTCAGCTCATCAAGCACTCTCTGGTCAACGCCTTCATAATGTCCGCAAAGTATTATAAGGCTGTCCTCTGCGGCAAGCTCTTTTACAATATCCTGCGTCAGCACTCTGCCCTGCGGCGACATATATATCACACGGGGAGAATCCGACTCCTGCTTTATTGCGGTTATGCAGTCATATATAGGCTGTGCCTGCATAACCATACCCGTGCCGCCGCCGTATGCCTTGTCATCGACACGGTTGTGCTTATTTCCGGCATAGTCACGGATATTGTGACAATGTATATCTATATGACCTGCTTTTCTTCCTCTGCCGACTATGCTTTCCGACAGGTACGATTCGCACATATCGGGAAAGAGGGTAGCTATATCAATCCTTATCATAGGTTCTCCGTTTATTCTTCGTCAAACAAGCCGTCAAGCGGTCTTATAACAAGATAGCCGTCATCTATGTTCTTTTCGAGCAGGACCTCAGGGATCGCAGGGAACATAAGCTCCTTACCGTCGGGGGTCTTAAGCTCGTATACATCCGCCGCACCGTGCTGGTATATGTCTGTGACCTTGCCGTAAACCTTGCCGGTATCTGCGTCACGGACTTCAAGGCCGATAAGATCCTGAATGAAGTTTACGCCCTCGGGCAGTTCTACATCGTCACGATCCATATACAGCATTTTGCCGACTATCGTCTTAGCCTCGTCAACATTATCTATGCCGCCGAGCTTAAGCACGGCGAGAGTTTTATGCGGACGTGCCTTTTCGACCTCAAGCTCCTGCTTGTCCTTTCCCAAAAACAGCCTGTCAAAGCTGCATATAACATCGGCGCTGTCGCAGTAATACTGTACTCTGACTTCGCCGCCAAGTCCTTGCGTCGCTACTATCTTACCTATCTCAAGAAACTGTTTTCTCATACTGTCCTCACTTGCTCATTATTTCAAGAATGTCTGCGGGCTTACGGGCGATATACTTTGCGCCGTTGTCACGAAGCTCCTTTTCGGTGCGAAAGCCCCACAAAACTCCGCAGGATGTGAACCCTGCATTTAGGGCGGTTTGCATATCGACTCCGCTGTCGCCTATGTACAGCACCTCGCAGGGCTGTACGCCCAGCTTTTCCGCTACGTCAAGCGCACCGTCGGGGCAGGGCTTTGCCTTTATCCTGTCGTCAAGTCCTCTTATATAATCGAACACGCCGCCGCCTAAAAAATGCGGAACGACCTGCTGTGCTATATCGTGCGCCTTGTTGGTTATGACACCGAGCTTCATACCCTTTTCACGGGCGGAACGTAAAAGCTCGGGTATGCCGTCATAGGCGGCGGTCTTATCCTCGCTGTGAGCGGAATAATACTCCATAAACATAGCGAGCGCCTGCTCCTTATACTCCTGCCTGTCGGGCGGCAGGCAACGCTCTATCAGCTTAGGTATGCCGTTTCCGACAAAATATTTGTATTCTTCTATCGTGTGAGTAGGAAATCCTAATTTGCATAAAATGTGATTTGCGCTGTCGCCCAGATCGTCAATCGTATTCAAAAGCGTACCGTCAAGGTCGAAAATAAGTGCTTTACAGCTCATAGAAATACCTCTTTTCTTGCTACTGTCTATAAATATTATATAGCTTTACCCTGTTTGTGTCAACCGAGCCAACAAATTAAATTGTGGAGATTTGCACAAAAAGTTATTGATTAAATACTGTTATTATGCTAAAATCGGTACATACGGCAAGATGTGTCGTAAACAGGCTTTGCATAAAACATCAAGAAAGGAAAAAGTTATGAGCACAAAAATGTACATAAACGGAAGTGACAGAAAGGGGCATATAAACCCGGAGATCTACGGTCATTTTTCGGAACATCTGGGCAGATGTATCTACAACGGCATCTATGTCGGGGAGGACAGCAGTATTCCGAATACTAACGGTATCAGAAACGATATTGTCGAGGCGTTTAAGAATATTAAGATGCCTGTTCTGCGCTGGCCGGGCGGATGCTTTGCGGACGAGTATCACTGGAAGGACGGCATAGGCGAAAAGTCACAGCGCAAGAAGATGATAAATACCCACTGGGGCGGAGTGACCGAGGACAACAGCTTCGGCACGCACGAATTCTTCGATTTCTGCGAGATGGTAGGCTGTGAGCCGTATCTGACGGGCAATCTCGGCTCGGGTACTGTGCGGGAAATGTCAGAGTGGATAGAATATATCACCTCGGACAACGATTCGCCTATGACGCAGTTAAGAAAGAAGAACGGCAGGGAAAAGCCGTGGAAGCTGAAGTATCTCGGAGTGGGAAACGAAAACTGGGGCTGCGGAGGAAATATGTCGGCGGAGCAGTATTCCGCACTTTACAAGCAGTATCAGACATATTGCAGGAACTACGGGGCAAATCAGCTTTACAAGGTCGCCTGCGGACCGAATGGGGATGATTATAACTGGACGAAGGTTATAACAGAGAATATCACGCCGTGGCATACGAATGCGTTGAGCCTGCACTACTATACTGTGCCTAAGGGACAATGGGAAGATAAGGGCAACGCTACCGGATTTACCGACGAGGAATATTACATAACGCTTGAAAAAACATGGTATATGGAAACGCTTGTAAAGCGTCACTGCGATATTCTTAATGTAAATAATCCCGAAAATAACATAAAACTGGTTGTAGATGAGTGGGGAACGTGGTATAATGTAGAGGAAGGCACTAACCCGGGATTTTTATTCCAGCAGAATACGATGCGTGACGCTATGGTGGCATCGATCAATCTGAACATTTTCAACAGCCACTGTGACAGGATCTCTATGGCAAATCTTGCGCAGGCGGTGAACGTTCTTCAGGCGCTTATCCTTACGGAAGGCGAAAGAATGATACTGACACCTACATATCATGTGTTCGACCTGTATAAGAACCACCAGAACGCCGAGCTGTGCTACAGCAGTATAGAGGACGAAAAGCAGGAGGGATATAATCTTCCCATTATTTCGCAGAGCGTATCGGTAAACAGCGACAACGAAATGACTTTAACGGTTTCAAACTGCTCGCTTACGGAATGCAAAACGATAGAAGCGGATATACGCGGATTCAGTTTTGACTCTGTAAGGGCAAGGATACTGAGTGCAGAGAGCAACGCTCACAACACCTTTGATGATCCGGAAAACGTTACAATCACGGAATTTGACAAGATAACAAAGATCGACAGCGGAATAACATTCACGCTTCCGCCCTGCAGTGTTGTTGAAATAATTCTTTCATGAACGTCTGCAAAAGATGTCTGCTGAGCCGTATGAGTGCCGAAGCGTTTCAGAATATCAAAGAGAATATAGAACTTATTCCCGATGAGAAAAAAGCTGATGAAGCGCTGTACAAAAAACGTCTTGAAATATGTACGGAGTGCGACTGCCTTATTAACGGTATGTGCAGTAAATGCGGTTGTTTTGTGGAGATGAGGGCAGCTTTCGCTATCAACCGATGTCCGCACGAAGACAAGCTCTGGTAAGCGAAAGGAAAAATATTATGGCTAATATGAAAAAACTCGAGCGTGATTACGGCGAAATTCTGTGGACCGGCAAAAAGTGCATAATGGGTATGCCTATCTCATTTACAAGATATATAATTACGTCAAGCGTATTATATACGAAGGTGGGATTTCTCAATATCAAGGAGGACGAGATCGAGCTTTACAAGATAGTAGACAAGACTATGAAGCTGTCGCTGGGGCAGAGGATGGTCGGATGCGGTACTATCGTGGTAACGTCAAGGGATTGCGATACTCCGAACAAGGAGCTTAAATCAGTCAAAAAGCCGAGAGAGGTAAAGAAGATTCTTGATGAGGCGGTAAAGCTGGAGCGTGACAAGTATATGGTAAGAGGCAGAGATATGGTCGGTGCAAACCTGCACGGTCACGGCGATATGGGCGAGGACAATCTGCACAGCGAAGATTTTGACGAAATGGCGGATATGTAATTGGACAAGATCAAGGAAATATTTAAAATGGCTCTGCACCCGTCACAGTGGAAGGAGCTTTTCACAAGATACCGTGAGATAATAATGTATGTTATCTTCGGGGCGCTTACAACGCTTGTGTCGATAGTGACGTACTTTATAATCCGCTGTATATTCCCGAGTGAAGAAAGCGTACCTACGTTTTTAAAATGGACGTACAGGCTCAATTTCAGCGGAGGGGATTCTTCAACGGTATTGCCCAACATCATATCGTGGATAGTGTCGGTGACATTTGCGTATATCACGAACAGGATATGGGTATTTCAAAGCAAGGTAAAGGGCTTTGCAAAAAACACCCTTCAGGCTCTGTCGTTCTATGCGGCAAGGCTGTTCACGCTGTTTGTTGACCTTATAATAATGTTCCTGCTTGTAAATCTTCCGGGCATCGAGAACGGGCTTTATGAGTTCTGTGCGAAGGTGTTCTCGAACATTGTTGTGCTGGTGCTGAATTATGTTTTCAGCAAGGTGTTTGTGTTCAGAAAAGAGAAGAAAAAAAATTAACGGCGGGAAACGAAACAAAGCCGATATATCAGAAATAAACCGTATGCACTTTATCGGGGCATACGGTTTTTGCTTGTTGAAAAAGTTTTTTGTCTGATGCGGCTATGCTATATTTTTCAGTTCTGACTATGATAATAAGCTACCGATAGTTCTTTTTGTCGGATAGCACTTCTCGGGTTCGCTATTCCAATCAATGCACCTGTCAATATTGACGAGGGAAAGAACCAAAGCAATTAGGAAAACAACTTCTAAGCAATTACAATCCCCACCATAGTTGGTTCGGCTTGACTGAGAAATAGAAGCTCACCCTTTTTAAATGTTAGAGGGTAACAGCGTAATGATGGTGCTACGGGAAAACAATCCCCACCATAGTTGGCTCGGCTTGACCGAGTAACAGAACCTCACCCTTTTTCAAGGGCGGGCATGGACGCCCAAAGTTTCGCTAGGATGCGAAACCGGCAGAGCGTTCATTAAAAGGCAAGGGTGATGGTGCGGGGCAAAGGGATGGTGGCGATTTTACGAGGGTTGTGGGGATGGAAATGTTCGGTGCAGCGGGAGGGGCAAGCAAGGCACGGATGCCTGAAATGAACGCCCAAAGTTTCGCAAGGATGCGAAACCAACAGAGCGTTCATAAAGAGGCACGGATGCCTGAAATGAACGCCCAAAGTTTCGCAAGGATGCGAAACCAACAGAGCGTTCATAAAGAGGCACGGATGCCTGAAATGAACGCCAAAAGTTTTAAGCATGGATGCTTAAAGTCAGCCACGCAAAGCCGTTGCACGATGCAACGGCACTAATGGCTGACGAGGCAATGTGATGTGAAACCAACAGAGCGTTCATAAAGAGGCAAGGATGCCTTAGCGTGTGTGCCCAAGGGCTTTAAGCACGGATGCTTACAAGTGGCCGCAAAAAGTCGGTATGCAAGGATGCATAAAGTCAGTCACACAAAGCCGTTGCACGATGCAACGGCACAAATGACTGACGAGGCAGTGACGCACCGACCGCAAACGACCACGATTGCAATGGACGCAAAGCCAACTAAGCACACACAGACACTCGCCCTACGAAAAGTGAGTGGGATAGTGCGGATGCGAAACCGGCAGAGCGTTCATATGGCAAGGATGGTGGTGCGGAGCGAGGAAATTGAAATTGCTTAGAAGTTTTGAAGATGGTACTCCTATTAATTTCAATCCCCACCGTCTTGACGGCAGACCGACTTAGTAATTATAGAAGTCGGATATATCGCATAAAAACGCTGTAAAATTTAGGCTTGTGCCTTGCCGTCAAGCCACCTCCCCTTTTTCGAGGGGAGGCAAGGGTGTTGGTGCGAAGCAAAGGTAATGCGAAACCGGCAGAGCGTTCATTAAAAGGCAAGGGTGTTGGTGGTTTTCGAGGGATAGTGCGGTTTTTGAAAGGTTAATGTCAGTGTAGTTGTAATGATGTACTCACGAAATTATTAATGCCTAGTCGGTACGGAAACTGTTTTAAGCAGTGTTGGCGATACATTTCATTATGCTGTATTAATAATCGGTTTTTGTTTTTATAGCACGGGGATATTAATCGCTCTGCGTTTTTTCGTCATCGGTTTCTTCGGTATCCTTATGGTTCATCTCTTTTTCAAGCAGCGGTCTTAACAGCGAATAACGCAGCATCTTCCTGTTGTTATCCACCATTGTTTTCACAAGCTCCTTTGTACCGATAACTATTATCATTTTCTTAGCACGGGTAACTCCCGTGTAAAGCAGATTTCTGTAAAGCAGGTTGTGCGTGAAGGCGGTTATCGGAATTATCACCGCATCATACTCGCTGCCCTGGCTTTTATGTATCGTGATGGCGTAAGCGTGTTCGAGCCTTCTCAGCATTTCGGAGGTGTATATCGCTACTCTGCCCTCAAAGTCTATGGTCACGTTCTGGGAAAAGCGGTCTACCGAGCGGATGATTCCTATATCTCCGTTGAAAATTCCGCTTCCCTTTTCATTGTTTTTTGTCCACAGCACATCATAATCATTCTTCGTCTGCATTACCTTGTCGCCTGTTCTGAAAATAACATCGAAGAATTTCAGCTCCGCCTTATTCTGTGACGGCGGGTTCAGTGCCGACTGGAGCTGTTTATTAAGCTCTTTTGTTCCTGCCATACCCATTTTTGTAGGGCAAAGCACCTGTATATCGTCTATTGGCGAAAATCCGTAGGTATCTGGCAGACGCTGTTTTGCAAGCTGTATCACAAGCTCGGCAATATCGCTTTCAAGCGACTTGTTCATAAAGAAGAAGTCGTTCTGTCTGTCGTCAAGTACGGGAAATTCGCCATTTACTATTCTGTGGGCATTTGTTACTATAAGGCTCTGTGCCGCCTGTCTGAATATCTCTTTAAGCTCCACTGACGGAATATAATGCGACGCTATAAGATCCTTCAGCACGTTTCCTGCGCCTACGGACGGAAGCTGATTTGAGTCGCCTACCATAATGAATTTGGATGTGGGCTTAATCGCTCTTACAAGCGAACACATAAGAAGTGCATCAACCATTGACATTTCATCGGCTATTACAACATCGGCAGGGAGCGGATTTGTTTCGTTGCGCTTGAATTTAAGCTCGCCCTTTGCGGTAAAATCAACCTCAAGCAATCTGTGGATAGTTCGTGCAGGCTCGCCTGTGAGATCGGACATACGCTTTGCCGCTCTGCCTGTCGGGGCACACAGAAGTATGCGTTTCTTCTGCGCTTTAAGAATCTTGATAACGCCGTTCAATGTCGTGGTTTTGCCTGTGCCGGGACCGCCCGTCAGAATAAATACAGAGCCTGTAAGACAGGCGCTGATAGCCGCACGCTGAAGCTCCTCGTACTGTATATTCTCCGAAAACTCTACTCCTCTTATCTCATCGGAATAATCCTTTTCGTACTGTGCGGAGGTTCTCAGCATAAAGGCGAGTTTTTTTGCAATATAGGTTTCGGCAAGGTAGTATTCGGGGAGATACACAAACTCACGCTTTCCGAGCGTTATTCTTACTACCCAGTCCTTTTCCTCACAGTCGTCAAGGCAGGATTCAAACTGCCTGCGTTCAATCCCGAGATTATCGCAGACGGATTCACGCAGTTTTTCAGTCGGCAGGCAGGTATGACCTGCGTTTGCGTTTTCGTGCAGGACATACACTATTCCTGCCCGTACACGATCGCTGTTCTCCGCATCAAAGCCGAGATCTGCCGCCATACGATCGACCGAACGGAAATCTATATCTATGCCGCTTGTGCATAGTATATAGGGGTTTGTCTTAATCTGCTTTATGCTGTCGTGCTCAAATGCAGACCATACGCTTATTGCGTGGGCAGGTCCGAAATTATATTCGCCGAGAAATTTTATGACCTCGTTTACACCTGTTATCTTGTGATATTCATTTGATATGTACAGTGCCTTGTCGGAGGTTATGCCTTTTATCACGGTGAGCTGCATACAATCATTATCTATTATATCCAGTGCTTCCGTACCGAACTGCTTTACTATTTTCTTTGCTATGGCCGGACCGAGCCCTTTTATAACGCCTGAGCCGAGATAGGCGGATATTTCGCTTTCCGTTTCGGGCATTGAACGCTCGCACATTGCCGCCTTGAACTGTCTGCCGTACTTTGGGCTTGTTATCCATCCGCCACGCAGACTAAGCCGTTCGCCCTCGTTCACATCGCCCAGATTTCCGACTACCGCTATAAGTCCTTCGTCACAGCCGAGATTTATGACAGTGTAGCCGTTATCGGCATTTTTATATATAACGTCCTCCACAGAGCCGCTCAGCTCTACGGAAATATCGACCTTCTGATTATCCAACACGCAGCCTCCAGTTCTTCAAATCCTATATCTGTTTTTTCTTTGTCGCTCTAAGCGTCACTCTCGGACAGTCGGCGATAAGATTACGGCATATAACGGCGAACTCGCTGTCGCTGAGTAATTCTTCGCCGGCATTTATTATAACCTTGCCGTCTGTCGCTTTAAGGGCGGCTCTTACCTTTCCCTCCACATCGTCACAGCCGTCGGGCGTTACGCTGACAGGCGGTGCGGCGGGCGTGCCGAGATTTCCGATGAAAAGAATAACGTTAACAGCCCCCATAATACCGAGAAAAATCATAGCGAAAAGCATTAAGTATGCACCACTCATAAGATCAACTCCTTCTGACAGTTTATCTCATTATATGGTGCATACGCATTTTACGTTACGGATTGCAGGTGCAGAGAATAGCGTTCCAGCCCTCTTTTTCCGATATGCTTTCAACCTTTATATTGTTTTCCTTCAGTGCCGACAGCACCTCGTCAAGTCGCTCGGTGATAATGCCCGACAATATCAGCTTGCCGTTCTTCTTTAAAAATCCGCTGAAATAGGGCGACATTGACACGATTACATCAGCTACTATATTGGCGGTAATTATATCAAAGCCTGTGCCTATCTTCTCTCTGAGCGGCTCATCATCGCTGATATTTCCTATGTAAGCGGAAACCATATCACTGCCGAAGCCGTTCTTTTCGGTATTTTCCTTTGCGGTGCGTACCGAGTTTTCGAATATATCCACCATTACCGCCTGCTTTGCGCCGAGCAGAAGTCCTGCGATGGACAGTATGCCGCTTCCCGTGCCGAGATCGAGCATTCTGTCGCCCTCGTGTATCTGCTTTTCGAGAAGCTCCATTACAAGACGGGTGGTGTGGTGCTGACCTGTTCCGAATGACGAAGCGGGGTCGATCTCAAGTATCTTTCTGCCGTCTGTGTTCTCTACTTCTTCCCAGCTTGGCTTTACTATCAGCTTTTCGCCTACCGTGAACGGCTTGTAATACTGCTTCCAGTTATTTGCCCAGTCCTCCTCACGCACACAATCTATCGTTACGTCAAGGCTTCCGTAAAAATCGTCAGGATCGTTTTCCTTAAGCTCATCAAGAGTGCCGCCGAGTGCGGAGAGCATATCCGTCCCCTGCTCGTTATCCTGCACATAGCAGGTTATATGCGGCTCTACGGTTTTAAGTCCCATAAGGCTGTCGTCTACATAATCCCAGTTATATTCCTTGTTTTCGAGGAACTCCTCAAAATCGGCGGGATCGTGAATTATAAATCCGTTAAGTCCAAGCTCGGACAGGCGCATTACAAGCACCTGTATCGCTTCACTTTTCGTATATACATCTACCTGTCTGAATTGCATAGTAATACCTCTTGTTTTTTATTTGCCGACGGGGCATAAATATCTATAGTATATTATCCTACATTTCGGAGAAAAAAGCAAGTGGTTAACGCAAAAATGCACCGCCCTTATAAAAAGGACGGTGCATTTTAAAAAATATTCATTTGTAAAATATAGTGCTTATTCTCAATCCCTATCCCCAAACCCCTTCCCCTCGGGAAGGGGCTAAATGTGGGGCTGCCGCCCTCACCCCGCTTGGGGCAATGCCCCAAACCCCATTTTATAGCATATAAAATGCACCGCCCTTATAAAAAGGACGGTGCAAAACATTCAAGGAAGAACCAATCTTAAATTCCGGATTACCGTTAATCGTTATCCTGCAGAGCCTCGTAAGCCTCTTCGCCTGTACGAACCTTGATTACGTTTTCAACGTCGTATACGAAAATCTTACCGTCGCCTATCTTACCGGTATAGAGTGCATTCTTGGCAACCTCTACGACCTTTTCAACAGGCACCTTGCAAACTACGATCTCGACCTTCATCTTGGGAAGAAGTCTTGCGTCTACGGGAACACCACGATAGAACTCAGTTGAACCCTTCTGCATACCGCAGCCCATTACATGAGATACTGTCATACCGGTGATGCCGATAGATGAAAGTGCGTGCTTGAGAACTTCGAACTTCTCCTGGTTTGCGATAATGTCTACCTTTGTCATCTTTACATCGCTGTCGCTGATAGGAGCTCTTGCCTTTGAAACGTGCTGTACGGGTACAGAGGTTTCAACGGGAGTAGCCGTAGTAACAACTGCAGTATCTTCTGCGGAAGAACCGCTGTATACGCTGTCGCCTGCGATAACGAAATCTGCGTAGGAACTCGGCAGACCGTGTTCTGTTGTATCAAGACCCTTGAGCTCTTCTTCTCTTGAAGCTCTGAGGCCGATCGTGTGCTTTAAGATATAGAATGTCAGGAACATCGTTACTGCTGCGAATGCACAAACAGCAACTACGCCGAGTGCCTGTATGCCAAGCTGTTTGAATCCGCCGCCGTAGAACAGACCCGTGATGCCGTTCTGACCTTTGCCTGTTGCGAATAAGCCTACTGCGAGCGAGCCCCATACACCGTTGAAGAAGTGTACTGCTACTGCGCCGACAGGGTCATCAACTCTGAGCTTGTAGTCGAGCAGCCAAACACCGAAGCAAACCAGTAAGCCTGAAACAATACCGATTATTGTTGCGCCGAGTGCGTCTGTATCTGCACAGGGAGCCGTGATAGCTACAAGTCCTGCGAGCGATGCGTTAAGGCACATCGAAACATCGGGCTTGCCGTTTTTAAGCCAAGTGAAAATCATCGTTACTACCGTTGCAACTGCGGGAGCAATTGTTGTGGTAAGGAATATATCTGCGAGGTAATCTACGTTGGAAGCTGCGGCACCGTTGAATCCGTACCAACCGAACCAGAGGATGAATACACCGAGTGCGCCGAGAGGGATAGAGTGACCTAAGATAGCTCTGGGCTTACCGTCCTTGCTGAACTTGCCGATACGGGGTCCGACCATTGCGGCACCGATAAGAGCCGTAAGACCGCCGACCATATGTATTGCCGTTGAACCTGCAAAGTCAACGAAGCCGAGCTGTGCGAGCCAGCCGCCGCCCCAGATCCAGTGAGCCTCGATAGGATAAACGACAAGGCTGATAACGAATGAGTAGATGCAGTAGCTGATGAACTTTGTACGCTCTGCCATAGCACCTGAAACTATCGTTGCTGCGGTAGCGCAGAATACTAAATTGAATACGAACTCTGCACATCTGTTGAAGTCTGAAAGCTGAGTAAGAATGTCAAGATTCGGAACACCGATAAGTCCGAAGAATGTATCTTCGCCAAGCATCAGACCGAAGCCGAGAAGTACGAATGCAATCGTACCGAGGCAGAAGTCCATTAAGTTTTTCATTATAATGTTGCCGGCATTCTTTGCTCTGGTGAAACCTGTTTCAACCATTGCGAAACCGCACTGCATAAAGAATACCAATGCGGCACCGATAAGGTACCATATACCGTTGCCGTCGCCGACGTTGAACATCGTGGCGTTAACAGTTTCCTGAATTTTGTCTGCCGACTCGGCAGCAAGAGTTAGCGTGGATAAGAAATCCATTGATAACCGCCCCTTTCAATAGGTAATTTTCTGACTGCGGCTGTGCCGCTTTTTCTTGAAACGGGTCTGAAAAAATTCTATCTGCACCCCTCTGCGCCTTTGCAGATACTGCAGAACTTTTGCAATCCCGCTTAAAACAAAAGGAGCCGCACGAACTTTTTGTGTTCGTGCAGCTCCGTTGCTTACAAGTATTATTATACTTACGGCGGGGTGATTTGTCAACGCTTTTTTGCAAGTTTTTTATTCGTTTCTTGCATTTTGTGAAATCTGCATAATATATTGATGAATTTTTCGCAAAGCGGTTATGCAGTTGTGCCAACAGTATATCGGAAATCGGGTTGCGAATGCGACTGGTTTTTCGGACTTTTTGCTTCTTTTTATCGGAATCGGGACGTTTTTTGCCAATTATGACGTATGAATGTAAATATCCGTCATACTGCAGATTCCTGCAGTTTTAATTCATTTTTCGGTGTTTATCCTGAATAACGGGCGGATTTTTGCAACATAAGTTTAAATTTCTCGCAATATTTATGTAAAAACTACCGCCTGTACGGGTTCTGAAATCAAAAAAAGCGACAGGTAAAGCCATGTACGGCAATTCAAGGGCGGAGCCACCGTAACTTCTGTCGCTTTTTTAGTATTATATGCTTTTTATGTCACGCTGTGAATATTCTTGTTCCTCGCATCTTTCCGCCATATACATTCCAAGCTCGGCGAACACGGGCGGTATATCATAAACTGTCCTGCCGTACTGTTCGCACATCGTGCATTCGCCGGGAGTTGCGGGAGAAAGCATATCCCATGCGGTGACGAGGTTATTCTCCTTGCGTATGCCGGCATTTTCGAAAAATCCGTCATAAAGGGTGCTTTGCTCATCGTTACGGTACAGATTGACGATATTGTACTTGCATATCATCATTTCATCATTAGTGATATGCGAGCCGACACCGAACTGCGATATTCCGTCATCGAGAAGCATTTTCCCGACAATATCCAGCACATCTCTTATCATAGCGGAGGTGCAATCGTCAAGATAATAAATATCCTTGTGGAAAGTGATGATATTTCCGTTTTCGTCCTTAGGCTCGGCGGTTTGGGGAGTGGGAAGCTCCAGAATAAAGAACAGCCTCTCGTTTTCGTGCAGTTTTATGAAATCCTCAAGCAACGGCAGAGTTTTTTGTGCCGATACGTTTGCGGTGAAGATTTTTCCGTCCATTTTATAACCTTCGCTGAGTTTATCGGCAAAGGAAATCGAAAAACCTTTTCTCATAGTAAGCATAATTTATACCTCTTATTTTCTTCCTGCCAAATACATTACAACCGTCATCGCAAGCCCGGACACAAGTCCGAACGCTCCGAATTCACAGAGCCACTCACTGTCAACTATCGCTTGTAACGCCTCAACGGCACTGCTCCCGGCGAACATTTCAAACAGAAACGCAAAAATCATCATACCGAGCGTCCATAAAACGCCGAAAATCAGTCCCGTCAACATTCCGACAAGAAGGAACGACAGAAAAATCTTATCAACGTCAGCCGCTTTACATTCCTTTCGTGTAAGCTTTTTCAGCTCTGCTCTCTTTACAGCTATTGCGGCGGCTTGTGAAATATCCTCGTTTCCTGCACAGCACGAAAAACTGTTTGAAATATGATAACCGCCATTGCGGAACATACTCGAATAAATATCGGCATTACTATAGTCAAAGCCGTCTTTCATCACAATAGTTCCGCTTCTGAATATAATTACCGTCTCTCCGTCGGAGCACATTTCATCGCAGTGCACCATATAAAGAACATTTTTCTCACAACCGACCAAATACGCCTTATCATGACTTTGAGTCAGATGCACACCTTTAAGCTCACCTGTTTTTCTGAAATCGGGATAAGCGCCCTCATAGCCGGCTTTATAAAGCGTATCGGTGATATTTTTTCTTATCCGAATGTTTTCGGGTTCAAGTCCGATTATTTCCGATATAGTGGGATAATCCTTGCAAAGCCCCCAAAAAATCATATACAGTTCACGCCAGAGCGGTTCATATTTCACATCATCAAGACCACTGAAACGTTTATTTGAAATTCCTGTTTTAGCACGTCTGACATTCTTTAAGATGATTGCGGTAAACTCATTCAAGCCGTACTTTTCGGCATAAGCTGTAAGAACCGGCAATTCAGGTTTCGCTTTAGAGCTGTCTGCAATTTCCATAAGTTCAAGCACAAGCGGTAGGTAATTACGCTCGGCTTCGCTGATAAAAGTTTCATCAAAGCTGTATCTGTCATATATATTAGCCGCCATACAAACTACTATATCCCATACGCCATCGGAGTTATATGTTTTCCTGCACGGCATCATTTCCGCATTTGCGCAATCAAACTTCAGTTCAAAATCTTCATCACCTCGTTCTTCGCTCCATACTGAGAAATGAATCACATTTTCATTTTCATCAATGCACATCTCATAGACAAGCACATAGCTGTCTTCAGGTATTGTATATTCGGTTTTAACTTTGTCAAGGCAAACCTTTAAAATGAAAACTTCCATATCAAAGAGAACAACCGCATTGTTTTCTTCCGTTCCGGTCAGATATATATTGCAATAGAATAACGAATCGTCATTGAATTTGCTGAATATTTTTTGTGTGAGCTTATCAATATTATTCATAACTGCCTCCCGTATTATTTTGTACTTACATTCTACCATAACTGCGCCGACAGTGCAACCTCAAACGCAAAAACACCGCAGTGGAAACACTGCGGTGAATGTTAATGTGGGAAGCTCCTGAATAAAGAACAGCCTCTCGTTTTTGCCATATTAACCTGCTTACTTCTTCTTTATAACCGTTCCCTGTCTTGTTTCCTCGACGGTGTAGCCCATTGCGGTTATCTTATCTCTAAGCTCATCGGCAAGTGCGAAGTTCTTATCCTTTCTTGCCTGCTTTCTCTGCTCGGCAAGCTCAAGAATTTCGGCAGGAAGCTCCTCGGCTGTATCGGTGGGCTTTTCGTTTACTGCCTTTGCCTTTTCGATAAGCGACAGTGAAAGCACCTTGTCGAAGTCGGCGATAAGCGCCAGCTTTGTTGCGGGTGTTGTGTCAGCCTTTAATACATCATACAGCGCAGTGATTGCAAGCGATGTGTTTATATCGTTGTCCATAGCGGCGGTGAAGCCCTCACGGAGCTTATCGTAAGCCGCCTTGTCAACCTCGCCCTGCTCCGCCTTTAAAAGCTGTGCTATCTTAGCGACCAGCTTTTCGTATGCGCCCTTTGCGTTGTCAAGATTTTCATAAGAGAATACGAGCGACTTTCTGTAGTGCGACAGCAGGCAGAAGAAACGGTATATCACGGGGTCGTAGCCCTTGCTTTCAAGCAGGGATACCGTAAGGAATTCGCCCTTTGACTTGCTCATCTTGCCGCTGTTTGTATTGAGGTGGTGAACGTGGAACCAGTAGTTGCACCACTTATGACCGAGATAAGCCTCACTCTGTGCTATCTCGTTTGTGTGGTGGGGGAATGCGTTGTCGATGCCGCCGCAGTGAATGTCCAGATATTCACCGAGATGCTTCATGCTTATGCAGCTGCACTCGATATGCCAGCCGGGGTAGCCTACTCCCCACGGGCTGTCCCACTTGAGTTCCTGATCGTCAAACTTTGACTTTGTGAACCACAGAACGAAGTCAGCCTTGTTTCTCTTGTTGCCGTCCTCCTCCACGCCTTCACGGACACCAACCGCAAGGTCTTCCTCCTTGAAATCGTTGAAAACATAATACTTTTCGAGTTTGGAGGTATCAAAATAGATATTTCCGCCTGCTTCGTAAGCGTAGCCCTTTTCGATAAGAGAAGAAATTACCTTGATGAAATCTGCGATACAATGTGTTGCAGGCTCTACAACGTCGGGACGCTTGATATTCAGCTTCGTGCAGTCCTCGAAGAAAGCGTCTGTGTAATACTTCGCTATCTCCATAACTGTCTTGTGCTCACGCTTTGCGCCCTTCAGCATCTTGTCATCGCCTGTGTCGCCGTCGCTTGTCAGATGTCCTACATCGGTAATGTTCATTACACGCTTTACATCGTAGCCGACATAGCGCAGGTACTTTTCAAGCACATCCTCCATAATGTAGCTGCGCAGATTTCCTATGTGTGCAAAGTGGTACACGGTAGGTCCGCAGGTGTACATATTTACCTTGCCCTCAACATTCGGCACGAATTCTTCCTTTTTGTGTGACAGTGAATTATATAACTGCATTTTCTTATCCTCGCTTTTATTTAATATTGTTTTCTTTAAGTTCTTCTCTTAGCAGGTCTATCTCGCTCTGCATTGTTTCAAGCCTGCTCTGCAAGGCACATATCTGCTGTGCCACAGGGTCGGGAATGTGTATCTGGTCAAGGTCGCAGGCATTTACCCTCTGACCGTCACGGCGGACTATCCTTGCGGGAACGCCGACCGCAGTTGAGTTAGGCGGTACCTCCGACAGCACAACGGCATTTGCGGCTATCTTTGCGTTATCGCCCACCTTGAAAGGACCGAGAACCCTTGCACCTGAGCCTACCATTACATTGTTGCCGAGCGTGGGGTGACGTTTACCGGTATCTTTACCCGTACCGCCGAGCGTTACGTTCTGATAAAGCGTGCAGAAGTCGCCTATCTCGGTAGTTTCGCCTATTACAACGCCGCTTCCGTGGTCGATGAACAAGCCCTTTCCTATCGTTGCGCCGGGGTGTATCTCTATACCCGTTTTTCGCAAAGCACGCTGTGATATCCACCTTGCAATGAAATAATGCTTTTTAAGGTACCATTTATGCGCCCTGCGGTATGCCCTTACAGCCTTGAAGCTGGGATACAGGAAAAACACCTCGAGATCGCTCTTTACGGCAGGATCTCGTTCTCTGACCGATTTTATATCCGCTTTAATTTTATCGAACATATGTTTCCTACCCTTCTCCGAAAATAAAAACGCCCTCGTCTGCATAACAGACGAAGGCGATATTTCTATCACGGTTCCACTTCGCTTCGGAGCTTACACTCCCTTTATGTCTTTAACGCAGACTACACGGGCAGAGATACTGATAAGTCTAACGTTCCCTCTGCCGACCCGGATAAATAATCCGTACAGCCGCACTTCGCCGTAAATCAGTCTGCCGCCTTTCACCTTACACGGCTCTCTGTGAAACTTTTTCCCGGTTACTCTTGCCATACACGGTCTTTGCACTTATGCTTCATTATATGTTTAGTGTATCATAAATGCAACGCTGTGTCAAGCGAAAAATCAAATATGCCGTTACTCCGAAATATTCTTTGCAATCGGCAGTCTTACGCAGACAAGAGTGCCTTTGCCAAGCTCACTGTCAAGAGTTACCGTACCGCCGTAGCAGTTGACGATATGCTTTACTATGGAAAGACCGAGTCCGGTACTGCCCTCTTTGGTGCTTCTGCCCTTATCCACTCTGTAGAAACGCTCAAATACACGGTTAAGCGATTCCTTAGGGATGCCTATGCCGTTATCCCTTACATAGATACAGCCTGTCTCACCCACATCGTGAAGCGTTATCTCCACTCTGCCGCCGTCCTTGTTGTACTTTATAGCGTTGCTGACTATGTTTTCGACAAGCTCGTATATGTGCTTGTATGCGGCACGGACGGTAAAGCTGTCGCCTGACAGTTCTATCGTGACGTTCTTTGCGCAAGCCGCAGGCTCCAGGCATTCCTTTACCGCTGTGCATATCTCGGACAGCTTACAGTCGGTCACTTCCTCGGCTGTCGTCTTGTTTTCAAGGGAGGATATTTCAAGAATGTCGCTGATGATTGTTGACATTCTCTTGGCTTCGGTAAGAATTTTTCCGATGTAATAATCCTTCTTATCCTTAGGCACAAGTCCGTTTTCAAGAAGCTCGGCAAAGCCCGAAATTGCCGTCAACGGCGTTTTCAGCTCGTGACCGGCATTTGCGAAGAAGTCGGCTTTGAGCTGTTCGGACATACGCTTGTCGGTAACGTCACGGATAACCATAAGTCCGCCGTGCATTGCGTCTATTCCGCTCTTGGATACGGGGAATACCTGCACGAGCAAAATCCTTCCGTCAACGGTGCTTTCTATAGTTACCGTCCTGTCTTCGTTTGCCGCTTTTTCCGCTCCGCTGATTATCTCGGGCTTTCTTGCAAGCTCGGGTACGGTTGAAGCGCCGCTTTCCTCAGAAGCACCGAGCAGCTTAAGACCTGCACGGTTTATCGAAATTACCGAAAGATCGTTATCGTAAAGAATTACACCGTCCTGAAGGCTTTCAAGTATGAAGCGTTCCTTTTCACGCTCGTTTTCAAGCGTCTTCATATTATCCTGTATGCTTTTACGCATAAAATTGAACATTGTGACAAATTCGTCAAGCTCGGGGTATTTGTGCGAGGGTATCTCGTCAAGCTCCGCAGAGATTTTTTCGTCACCGACATATTTCATACCGCTCATAGCCTTTGATATGCTGTTTATCGGCTTCATTATCTGGCGGGCGACACTGCTCACCGCTATAAGTCCCGCTATTATGCCTATTGCGGCGGCTATCAGCATAGGCGCTATGAACATTGACGCAAAATCCATATAGCTGTTTATATTGTAGCTTATTCTGATTATATCGTCATCCTTAACCTTCATAGCGGCATAAATCTGATTTTTGCCGAGCGTCTTTGAATATCTTACGGCTACTCCGCTTCCTGTAAGCTCTGCCTGCTTTATCTCCTCACGGGTACTGTGGTTATCGTCCGGCTCACCGTCGATATAGGTATCTACAAATACAGTTCCGTCCTTATTGATAAAGCTCACTCTGGCGTTTCCGACAAGTGAGCTTAATCTGTTTGCAAGGTCATAGTCGTGGTCGGTTTCATCCTCATATATCACACGGATAAGTCCGAGAGAAGTCAGCATATCGCTTTTTCTGACGTTCTGCTCCGTGCTTGAAAGAAGTGCGGTAGCAGATACAACGCACACCGACATAACTATCGCAATTACTATAAGAAAACGTACTATAAGTGCTTTTTTCATCTGTACGTCCTCCTGTTATTCTCCTATAAATCTGTAGCCTACTCCTCTTACCGTTTTGATAAGATGAGCATTCTCGGCATCATCGCTGAGTTTTTTTCTGAGCGTTCCTATGTGCATATCGAGCGTTCTTGTTTCACCGACAAAATCTATACCCCACACTTTCGTGAGAAGCTCCTCACGGCTGACTACTCTCGCCCTGTTCTTAATAAGATACAAAAGAAGCTCGTATTCCTTCAACGTAAGCTCTATCGGTCTGCCGTCACGGCTCACCTCTCTGAGAGATGTGTTTACCGTTATGCCGCCTGCCGTAATCTTATCGGAAACGCTGTCTGATGTGCTTCTGCCGGAACGCCTTAAAAGCGCCTTTATTCTTGCGGCAAGCTCCATAATGCCAAACGGCTTTGTGAGATAATCGTCTGCGCCGTTTTCAAGTCCGAACACCTTGTCTATCTCGGCCGATTTTGCTGTCAGCATAAGTATCGGCGTATTCTTTGTCTGCTCGTTTTCACGAAGAATCTTCACTGCCTGCACACCGTCCATACCCGGCAGCATTATGTCGAACAGGAATATATCCGGCACCTGCTTTTCGGCTGCGGCAAGGCAATCCTCAGCACTGACAAAGCTCTCCACCTCGTATGAATAAGCCGAAAGAGCTACCGTCACAAGCTCTCTTATACTGTCGTCGTCCTCAGTTATATAGATACGTTCAGCCATTATATCAGCCTCCAAAGTTTATATAATACGGGTATTTTTGTATTCTCCCGTCTTGAAGAATTCCACCCACTCGCAGATATTTACCGCATGGTCGGCTATTCTTTCAAGATATTTTACTATCATAAGGGCATCGACCGCAACATCGCCGCTGCAATGCTCGCTCTTTATAAGCTCTACTATGCGGTTTCTTATAGAAACGAACAGCTCGTCAACCTCATCGTCAGCCTTTATCGTTTCATTTGCAAGCTCCATATCGGTTGTTACGAATGAATCTATAGAGTGTGAAACCATTATTATTACCTTTTCACTCATAGTCTGAATCTCTTTTACTATGTGCATGATAGCGGATACGTCTGCGGTAAGGCTGATCTCCGCAATATCTGCGGCATTGTCGGCTATACGCTCCATATCAGTTACCATTTTGAGCGCCGCTGAAACCTTACGAAGATCTCTTGCGACAGGCTGTTCACGAAGTATTATAGACAGGCACTGGCTCTCGATGTTCTTTTCTTCCTCATCTACCGCTCTGTCGCCGTCTACTACCTTTTTTGCAAGAACGGCATCGCTGTCACGCAGTGCTGTGATAGCTGAAGCTATTGCCTCCTCTATCATTCCGCCCATACGGATAAGATCGTTATTCAGCTTGCCGAGCTTATGTTCAAATGTTTCTCTCATTTCTGTTTGCCCTTTCTAATATAATATCACACATAACGTATAAAATCAACCGAAACGTCCTGTGATATAATCTTCCGTCCGCTTATCAACGGGACGTGAGAACAGTTCTTCTGTCGGTGCGTACTCGACCATTTCTCCTACAAGGAAGAATGCCGTGTAATCCGAAATTCTTGTTGCCTGCTGCATATTGTGAGTTACAATAGCTACCGTGTACTTTTCCTTGAGCGTGTTCATAAGCTCCTCGATTTTAAGCGTTGATACAGGGTCGAGCGCCGATGTAGGCTCATCCATAAGGATGACCTCAGGCTGAACGGCGATCGCTCTTGCGATACAGATCCTCTGCTGCTGACCGCCCGAAAGACTGAGTGCGGATTTATGAAGTCTGTCCTTTACCTCGTCAAAAACAGCCGCACCGATAAGGCTCTCCTCGACTATCCTGTCAAGCTTTGCCTTGCTCTTTATGCCGTGTACTCTCGGTCCGTATGCTATGTTATCGTAAATGCTCATCGGGAAGGGGTTGGGCTTCTGGAACACCATTCCTATCCTGCGGCGCAGTACGTTTGTATCAACGCCGTCAGCGTAGATGTCCTCGCCGTCAAGCAGAAACCTGCCTGTTATCTTACAATCCGGTATCAGATCGTTCATACGGTTAAGGCTTTTCAGATATGTGGATTTGCCGCAGCCCGAAGGACCGATGAAGGCGGTTATCTTATTTGTCTTTATATCAAGGTTTATGTCCTTGAGAGCGTGATTTTCTCCGTAATATAGATTCACATTTCTTGTACAGAGCTTCACATCGCTCTGAGGTACGATTATATCTGACATTGTTTATCCTCTTTTCTTTTTACGGCATTATACCGAGCGTTTCTTTCTTATTCTGTAAGCGACCAGCTTTGCGCATATGTTGATTATAAGCACTGTTACAAGCAGTACAAGTGCTGTAGAGAATGCGTACTTCATTTCGGCACCGCCACGCTGTGCGTACTGGTAAAGCTGAACCGTGAGCGAGCCGCCCTGATTCATCACCTTGCCGAAAATATCGCCGAGCGAATTTATACCTACCTCAGCGGCAATACCCGCTGTAAAGATAAGCGCCGCAGACTCGCCTACTATTCTGCCTATGGACAGGATTACCGAGGTCAGTATACCGTCTATACAGCTGGGAAGAACAACGGTCCTTATAGTATGCCACTTAGGTGCGCCAAGTCCGACAGCACCCTCTCTGTAGCCCATAGGAACGGTCTTTATCGCCTCCTGCGTGGTGCGGATTATGGTGGGCAGTACCATTATTGACAATGTCAGCGCACCTGTAAGCAGTGAGTAGTTCACCTTGAAGATATTGTAGAAGAACACACTGCCGAAAAGTCCGTATATGATTGAGGGGATACCTGCAAGCGTTTCGGTAGTGAATTCGATTATTCTTGTAAGTCTGCCCTGCTTTGCGTATTCGGTAAGATAAATTGCCGCACCTACACCGACAGGCGTTGCGATGATAAGCGTAATCACTACAAGATAAAGCGTATTGATTATATTGCCGAGTACGCCGTAGTTTTCATAAGGATATGAGAACGCCGGAGTTGTAAGGAAGTTCAGGCTAATTCCCTCTGAGCCTTTTACGGCTATGTATATAATCATGCCGAGCGTCAGCGCAACGACTATGCCGGACGAAAGAAAAATCAGAGCCTTCAGCACTATGTCGCTTACTCTTCTGCGCTTTTTAGTAAGAGAATTCGTAACTGTTTTTGCCATAATCTATCACGCCTTTCCTGCAGTCTTTGCCGCTTTTTCCTTTTTGCCGCCCTTTTTGAGAATGCCGTTGAGTATCAGATTTATTATCATAATGAACACGAACAGCACAAGTCCTATCGCAAAGAGCGCCTCTCTGTGAAGTCCGCTTGAATACGGGAATTCGGCAACGATACCTGTTGTGAGGAATTTTACCGATGAGAACAGCTCCGGCATATTTGCGCTGTTGCCTGCAACAAGGATAATAGCCATAGCCTCACCTATCGCTCTGCCGACACCGAGAACGACACCGGACGCAATACCCGACTTTGCGGCGGGGATAACTACCTTGAAGATAGTCTGTATCCTGGTTGCTCCCAGTCCGTAGCTTGCCTCTCTGTATTCGGAAGGAACGGCAGATATTGCGTTCTCCGAAATGTTTATGATAGTGGGGAGTATCATTATGGCAAGTACGATTATGGCACTTGCAAGGTTTGCGCCGCCTGTGAACTGATGTGTAGGATCATTAGCATAAATGACCTCCTCCAGTGCGTACATAAGCGGCTTTACAAGATTTGCGCCGAGCAAACCGTATATAACCGACGGGATACCCGCAAGAAGCTCGACCGCAGGCTTTACTACGTTCTTCATCGCCTTAGGTGCAAGCTCGGACAGGAACACCGCTGTGAGAAGTCCTATCGGAACACCGATCACTATTGCGCCGAGAGTGCCGAATACCGATGTGAGAATCAGCGGGAGGATACCGAACTGTTCTTTCTTTGCGTACCATGTGTCGCCGAACAGAAAATCGGTCAATCCGATTTTTCCGATGGCGGGAGCACCCGATATTATCATATAAATTGTTATCATCAGGACGCACGCTACCGCTGTGATCCCACATACGGTAAATATGTACTTCATTACACGTTCTGTAACGTTTGTGAATCCCGATTTTTTACTTCTTATAGCAGATCTCTGCTTTCCGACCGAGCCTACCGCAACTGCTGCGCCGCTTGTCTTTTCCAAGTAAACCATCCTTTCAGGGCTATACATACTTATACAGCAAATTCCGGTAACGGATTGCTACCGGAAAAGTGCTTACTGTATAGGAATTATCGACTTGTTTTTTACTTTACGGGAACTGCACCCTGTGCAAGTACGAGTGCCTGACCTTCTTCTGAGAGAATGAAGTCAAGGTAAGCCTTAACGAGCTTGTTATCGGAACCCTTGAGTGTTGCGCAGATGAAGGGTCTCTGTACTTTGTAAGCGCCGCTCTTTACGTTTTCTTCTGTAGCTTCAACGCCTCCGACCTTGAGCGCCTTTACTGTTTCGTCAACATTTGCAAGTGAAGCGTAACCGATAGCACCGTCTGTTGTTGCTACTGCGTTGATAACTGAACCTGTAGACTCAAGCTCCTGTGCGTACTTCGGTTCCTTGTCGCCCATTACGATAGACTCGAAACCGTCTCTTGTACCTGAGCCGTCCTCACGGCCGATAACTACGATAGCCTTGTCATCTCCGCCAAGCTCCTTCCAGTTTGTAATCTCGCCGGAATATACCTTTGCAAGATCCTGGAGTGTGATGTCTTCGAGCTTGTTTGCAGGGTTTACTACGAGAGCGATACCGTCAAGTCCTACTACTGTAGCGTCGAGCTTTTCAGCTTCTTCGTCCTTGAGCTTTCTTGACGAGTTACCGATGTCGCACTTGCCCTCTGAGGCTTCCTGGATACCTGTACCCGAACCTGTGAGGTTTAAGTTAACTGTTACGCCCTTGTTCTTTTCCATAAATGCGCCGTTAACAGCCTTGATAACCTTTTCCATTGATGTAGAGCCGTTCATTGACAGTGTGCCGCTGAGCTCCTCTGCAGCTGTAGATGATGCTTCGCTTGCAGATGTGCCTGCTGCGGAAGATGTGCCTGCTACGCTGCTTGTTGCTGTTCCTGAACAGCCTGTTGCTGCAGCAACTATTGCTGCGCCTGCGATAAGTGATATTAACTTCTTGTTCATGTTGTTTCCTTTCTTAAGGGTGATACCCCTCGGAGTTTTCCTGATACTCCATAATATTTATGTACATTTTTATCTGCCGTTCGGTTTCCCTCCCGACTACATTTCATATTATAGTCACAACGGGCTTTACATTAAAGCAAGGAATGGTATAAAGTAGGTAAAGTTTTTGTAAAGCCGCATATTCCGCACAGCAAAGCCAAACTATACACCGACTTTACATTTTTGCCGTGCAACTTTACATTCGATTTTTAACGCTTTACAGTTTTCAGCCGTCACTCAGAATAGCTTTATATCTTGATTTGACGGTTAATTTATGGTAGAATAATATCAAAAGTCACACGAAAGAAGGTATAATATGCCACACTCATCGGGCGGAGGCTCTCACGGGGGCGGAAGCCACCACTCCTCCTCATCGCACAGCTCGTCACACCGTTCATCATCGGGAGGCGGCTCAAGCAGAATAAGGACCAGCCGCACATATTTCCCCGGAGCAAGAAGATTCGTTTACTACAGAAACGGCGTTCCGAACTACGTCTACTCGGATACCGACCTTTCAAAAGGTCCGAGCAAGCTGAGATTTTTAATGCTCATATTCTATGTACCGTTTGTTCTGGCGGCATTCTTGATGATATTCACGTCTTTCGGCGTACCCGAAAAGCTGAAGGTTGATTATAACTCGCAGATAGTTATACAGGACAACGCTAACGTACTCGGAGATACAACGAAGCTCGGCGACGCACTTGAGGATTTCTTCAACACAACGGGTATTTCTCCTGCGGTAATGACTGTGTACAACTCCGACTGGGAGGATAACTATACCGACCTTGAGAAGTACGCTTATGAGCTTTATGTAAACCGGTTCTATGACGAAAAGCACTGGCTGATAGTGTATTCTCAGCCGAAAGATCCCGACGATGAATTCAACAACTGGTACTGGGAGGGTATGCAGGGCAATGATACCGACAGTATCATTACTTCATCCGTAGCATACGATTTTACAAACGATCTGCACAAGAGGCTGCTTGTCGAGGGAACAAAGGTAAATGACGCTATCACCGACAGCTTTAACGCACTTACTCCTACTGTAATGAAGTTCAGATTTGATGGCGAAACCTTCGGAATAGGAATCTTTATGCTCCTGTTCGTCTGCATACACGCATTCTTTATGGTATTCTTCCGACCTAACGCAAATAAATACAAGGGTGCAAAGGAAGTACCTCTTGACGGCTACTATGCTCCTCCTCAGCAGACTGCACCGCAGCCGCAATCCGTCGTAATGAAACAGGCCTCCTGCGAATACTGCGGAGGCGTCTATACCATAGGCAGCTGCAACGCCTGCCCTCACTGCGGCGCACCTATTCAGCCGCAGGATTACACTGTTCCCGTACATAACGGCACGAGTACAGCAAGCACAACAGATACAACAAACACAAACACGCATTAACAATCATTGAGGTATAATATGAACGGCTCAAGGATAACCGATTCGCCTTTAGGCGCTGTACTGCTTATAATCGGCTCGGTCATAGCGGTCATGGCGCTTGTCTGTGTCATCATTCAGCTTTACAAAAATCATATTTCAGACAGAAGTATGTGCCGTGAAATTTACGGTACAGATAAGCCTGCCAAGCATAAAAGTGTGCCGAAAAAATTAAAGGCTCTCGAAGAACGTTTTCGGGAGCTTGATATTCCGCCGGTTTATTCGTTCACGGGTAATTGCTGCTGCGAACATTTCACAATAACGGCGAAGCGTGAATTTATATTTTATGTATGTTGTCACACGGTTGGCGGCGAAACGCTTGACAAAAAGCTGTTTTTAAATTCAGAAAAAGCAAGGCGGTACATTTTCCGTGAGGTTATGGATATAGTTCTGAACAGTTACGGAGAAGAAGGGTATTCAGTATACGCTTCAAAGCTCACCGCCGAGGAAAAAGAGATAATGGGTATATAATCCGCAGGACTCAAGCCGTAATAACGCAAAAATCCCCTCCGCTTTTGCGGAGGGGATAGTTTTATGCTTTGTCGGTCAATCAGACACTGCTGTGCTTCTTAACGTAGTCTACAACCTCGTCAACAGTTGTGAATGCCATGCTTACGCAGGTATCTGCACAACCGTAGTAGATAGCGATTCTGCCTGTATCAGCGTCGCAGAGTGCTGCGCAGGGGAATGTAACGTTCTGAACGTCGCCTACGCACTCATAGTACTCTCTGGGGTTGAGAAGGTACTCAGCGCAACGATACTTAACCTTCCAGGGCTTGTCGATGTCGAGGATAGCAGCTGAGAAGCTGTATACATAGCCGTTGCAGCTCTGGAGAACGCCGTGGTAGAATACCAGCCAGCCTTCGCTTGTCTCTATCGGGATAGGACCTGCACCGATCTTGAGTGATTCCCAACCCTTCATAGGAGCCATAACGTGTCTGTGCTCGCCCCAGTACTTCATATCGGGCGACTGTGAAAGGTACATATCACCGAAGGGTGTGTGACCGCTGTCTGAAGGACGGCTGAACATAACGTACTTGCCGTTTATCTTACGGGGGAACAGAACACCGTTTCTGTTAAAGGGAAGGAATGCATTCTCGCACTGGTGGAACTCCTTGAAGTCCTTTGTCCAGCCCACACCGATTGTAGGCTTCCAGCCGTATGCGTTGCACCATGTAATCCAGAATCTGTCCTCGATCCATACGCATCTGGGATCGTAGCCGTACTGCCAGGGGTTAGCTTCTGCAGTTTCGGGATCGTCGTTTATCCATTCAACCTTTTCTTCGTTGAGGTTCCAGTGTACGCCGTCCTCGGAGAAGCCTGCGTGGATAGCCATGTTTCTTTCCTTGTCGTCAACACGGAAAACACCTGCGAACTTGCCCTTTTCGCTCTCGAAAGGAACAACTGCGCTGTTGAAGATAGAGTTGCTGGTAGGAAGAAGGTCACGGGGGATTATGGGGTTGTTGTCTGCACGCCAGATAACGTCCTTACAGCCTGCGGGTCTGTCCTGCCAGGGAATGTTCGGTAAAGATGTACCGTTGATAACTTTTACGTTCATACTTGATTCTCCTTGATAAGTCATATTTCCGTTAAGAAGCGTAAATCGCTCTTTGTATTAAGTATATCATAGCCATTCTTCAAATGCAAGAGTTTTTGTTAAATTTTTTTACTTAATTTTTAGGCTAATAAACTAAAAACAGATTAAATTTTGATTACAAATCTACATTGCGTATTATAGCAGAGCATTCTGTGCTGTTGCTTATATCCGATGCGTTGAAAAAACGCAAATAACAAAATTGCGGATAAAATTACAGCACCTGTAAATCGGGTATTCGGAAATTTTCACAAACGAGCAGTTAGAATATACTAACGATTTGAGTTAGAATAAACAAACTTTTTGTATTTGCGTTAGTCGGTTTGATTTTTGCTTGACAAACCGCGCTGCTGTGAGTACAATATTTTTTGTTAGCAGGTGCTAACCTTTTATTTGGCAATCAAGTTAGCTTGCTCTAATTTAATTAGCATTAACTAATAAGGTTAGCCAAGACTATAAGCAGACAGTCGGAACAAAAGAAAGGATGACGTTCTATGATGCCGCTCATACTCGCATCTGAGGGTGACGAAAATATCATAAGGAAAATCGGCGGAAGTCCTGAGGTCAAGAAGCATCTTGAAAACTTAGGATTTGTAGTCGGTGGCAACGTAAAAGTCGTTACAACTGTAAACGGTAACCTTATCGTGAATGTCAAAGAGGCAAGGGTTGCGATAAGCAAGGAAATGGCACAAAGAATCATGATATGATTCTTACAGCTTATAGAAAAAAGTTTATTTTTTTAAAAATATTGCAAATTTTCTATCCCTATCCCCAAACCCCTTCCCCTCGGTGAAGGGCTGTGTATGCTTGGTTGGCTTTGCATCGTGCAAAGCCCTTGTGCATACACGCCCGGCATCCGTGCCGGGGCTGAGTGTGGGGCTGCCGCCCTCACCAAGCAAGGATGCTTGCAGTCAGTCGCACACAGTCGCTGCACGACGCAGCGACACCAACGACTGACGACCCGCATTGGGGCTACGCCCAAATCAAGGATGCTTTGGTTGCTTGCCAAAAGTTTTGCACGATGCAAAACCAGCAGAGCAAGCAACGCTAAACCCCATTTTTTTGATAGCGATAGATGTTTTTCAACAGACTTAAAGAATCATGATATGATTCTTATTATAGAGGAGGATAACCGATGAAGACATTAAAACAGGCAACTGTCGGAGAAACCGTCAAGGTTGTCAAGCTGCACGGCGAGGGCGCTATCAAGCGCAGAATTATGGATATGGGGCTTACAAAGGGCGTAGAGGTATACGTCCGCAAGGTAGCACCCTTAGGCGACCCTGTTGAAGTAACGGTAAGAGGCTATGAGCTTTCGCTCAGAAAAGCCGACGCCGAAATGGTAGAGGTCGAATAATCTCTGCGTTTCAACAATTTGATCAGGTAATAAACTTAAATGGTTAGTGAAAGCTAAGGCTTTTATGGCTTATGAAAGAGAGGAATTTTCCCGATGAGTTTAAAAATTGCGCTCGCAGGTAACCCTAACTGCGGCAAAACCACATTGTTCAACGCTCTGACGGGCTCAAACCAGTTTGTAGGTAACTGGCCCGGCGTTACCGTTGAAAAGAAGGAGGGTAAGCTCAAAAAGAGCGACGGAGTAGTAATTACCGACTTACCCGGTATCTATTCACTGTCACCCTACACACTTGAAGAAGTAGTTGCAAGAAACTATCTTATCGAGGAGCGTCCCGACGCTATACTCAATATCATTGACGGTACGAACCTTGAAAGAAACCTTTATCTTACAACACAGCTCACAGAGCTTGGCATTCCTGTTGTTATTGCCATCAATATGATGGATATAGTAAAGAAGAACGGCGACAAGATAAACATTGAGGAGCTTTCAAGGGAGCTTGGATGTAAAGTAGTTGAGATCTCGGCTCTTAAGGGTACGGGAATAAAGGAAGCCGCAGACGCTGCGGTTGAAGCGGCAAAGAACGGCAAGACAGTTCCTATGCACACGTTCTCAGGCCCTGTTGAGCATACGATAGCTCACATAGAGGAAGCCGCAGTACACAATATGCCCGAAGAACAGCAGAGATGGTACGCTATAAAGCTGTTCGAGCGTGACGACAAGGTTATTGAAAAGCTGAATCTTGACAGCGCTGTAATGGCTCACATTGACGAGGATATAAAGAACGTCGAAAAAGAGCTTGACGACGACGCAGAAAGCATTATAACAAACGAAAGATACGTTTACATAGCTGAGCTTATCAAGGGCTGTTACAAGAAGAAATCGGCTGGTCAGCTGACAACCTCGGATAAGATTGACAAGGTCGTTACAAACCGATTTGCCGCTCTTCCGATATTCGCTGTAATAATGTTCCTCGTTTACTATATTTCAATGGTAACGGTAGGTACAGCCGCAACAGACTGGGCTAATGACGGACTGTTCGGTGACGGCTGGCACTTGTTCGGAATAGGCTCGGCAGATTATGAGGATGCATCGGGCGCTTACTCTGACGCTTTGGCGGCTGTTAACGGTTTCGTTACAATAGAGCCTGACAGTGACGATTTTGAGCCAGGTACTGCTCTTGAAACGCTCAAGTCATACAAGCCCGAAGGCGAGAATCCTTCGGTGCAGATAGATGTAGAGGACGAAGAAACACTTGAAGTAAGCCAGCTTACAGTTTACTACAAGGAAATCCCTGCAAACGCAGATAAAGACACGACGCTCGGCATCACATATCTTGACGCTGTAAAGTACTTTGAAGAAGGCGGCGAAAGCGCATTTGAAGAACCCGATCCCGCAAGCTACGGCGTATGGGTACCCGGTATCCCCGTACTTATCGAGCAGGGTCTTGACGCTGTTAACTGCGTAGACTGGTTAAAGGGTCTTATCCTTGACGGTATTGTTGCCGGTGTAGGCGCTGTACTCGGCTTCGTTCCCCAGATGCTCGTACTGTTCATTCTGCTTGCTATTCTTGAGGCTTGCGGTTATATGGCCCGTATTGCATTCGTGCTTGACCGTATCTTCAGAAAGTTCGGCCTTTCAGGTAAATCGTTCATACCGATACTTGTCGGCACAGGCTGCGGTATCCCCGGTATCATGGCATCAAGAACAATTGAAAACGAGCGTGACCGCCGTATGACGATCATGACAACAACATTTATTCCCTGCGGCGCTAAGCAGCCGTTCATAGCAATGATAGCAGGTGCTATCTTCGGTGGTTCACCCTGGATTGCAACGGGCGCATACTTCTTAGGTATGGCGGCTATCATCGTTTCGGGTATCATTCTTAAGAAGACAAAGATGTTCGCAGGAGATCCCGCTCCGTTCGTAATGGAGCTTCCCGCATACCACATTCCTACAGTTGGAAACGTACTGCGTTCAATGTGGGAGCGTGGCTGGTCATTCATCAAGAAGGCAGGTACTATCATCCTCCTTTCAACTATCGTAGTCTGGTTCACATCATTCTTCGGCTGGGTAGACGGTGCATTCACAATGCTCGATGAATCACAGATGGATTGCAGTATCTTAGCTAATATCGGTAAGGCTATCTGCTGGATATTCGCACCTCTCGGCTGGGGCGACTGGCAGGCAACTGTTGCGGCTGTTACAGGTCTTGTTGCAAAGGAAAATATCGTTGCGACAATGGGTATCCTTTACGGAAGCGGCGACGCTACTGTATGGCAGACGCTTGCAAGCAGCTTCACAGCTGTAACGGGTATGTCGTTCCTCGTATTCAACCTTCTGTGCGCTCCCTGCTTTGCCGCAATGGGTGCTATCAAGCGTGAAATGAACAACGCTAAGTGGTTCTGGTTTGCTATCGGTTATGAGTGCGGTTTTGCTTATGTAATCGCTCTTATGATAAACTACTTCGGCAAGCTGTTCACAGGCGCACTTGCAGGTGCAGGCGACATAATCGGTCTTATCGTTGCATTCCTTATCCTTGCCGCTCTTATCTACCTTCTCGTTCGTCCTTACAAGGAGAGCAAGAAGCTCGGCGTTAAGGTCAAGGTTACAAAGTAAATTCTGAAAGATATTAAAAAGGAGTGATCTTTATGGATCCTGTTGTAGGTTCAATAATCGTAGCGGTAATTTTACTTGCGGTGATCATACTGATCATTCACAAGCTGGTAAGCGACAAGAAAAAGGGCAAGTTCTCTTGCGGCGGCTGCGTCGGATGCAGCGGTCACTGCGCCCAGTGCCACGGCTGTAGTTCAGCCCCTGAGTCGCAGACGAAGAAAAGCAAATAAGTAATCAATAAAAGTATGAAGCGGAGCCGTATGGTTCCGCTTTTGCTTTGAAAAGGAAGATAAAAAATATCCGCACTGCCGTGCAGCATCTGTGGCAGTGCGGATAAATTTATCTTTTTATTTCAGCTTTTCGGCATCGGGTATGGCGTCTGTTACCTCTACCTCAGCCTTCTGCTTGTAGCAGGCGAATATCTCGTCAAGCTCAAGCTTTTTCATCTTAGGTGTGACAAGGCTCACAAGCGGTACAATTATAAGTCCTGCGGCCATAAGGAACATACCGAAGTTTACGGGAGATGCAACGTTGAAGCCGAGTATAGTACCTGCAGGCTTGATTATCATATGCAGTACGGTGCCGATAACGCCTACGCCGAAGCTGACGTAAACGCTTATCTTGGTAACGCCCTTCCAGAAAAGACCGTACATAAACGGTGCTAAGAACGCACCTGCAAGCGCACCCCACGAATAGCCCATAAGATCGGAGATAAGAGCGTTCTTATTGAGGGCGATGATTACCGATATTGCAAGGAAGATAGCTATGAAGGCACGCATTACTATAAGAGACTTCTTTTCGTCGAGCTTATTCTTGCAAAGGGGATTTATAAGGTCGAGCGTCAGCGTTGAGCTTGATGTAAGCACAAGCGAGGACAGCGTTGACATTGATGCGGAAAGAACGAGGATAACGACAATACCGATAAGTATTTCGGGGAGCGATTCGAGCATCTTCGGGATAATTCCGTCCGAGCCTATCTGCGCAAGCTCCTCATCGGATACGAATATTCTGCCGAAGCCGCCGAGGAAGTAGCTTCCGCCCGCAACGACAAGCGCAAAGACAGTTGATACTATCGTGCCTGTTCTGATAGAACGCTCGTCCTTTATCGTATAGAACTTATGTACCATCTGAGGAAGTCCCCACGTTCCGAGCGATGTGAGTATAATTACGCCGAGCAGATTTATCGGGTCGGGTCCGAAGAACGAAACGAATCCGCCGTTGAGGCCGGGAGAAGCCGTGCCCTCCGTGCTGATATGCGACAGCTGATTCAAAGCCTCGCTGAAGCCGCCCTTTGAGGCAAGCGTAGCCGCAATTACCGCAACTATGCCGACAAGCATTATAATTCCCTGCACGAAGTCGTTAAGCGCCGTTGCCTTATAGCCGCCGACAATAACGTATACTGCGGTAATTACCGCCATGCCGACAACACAGAACGAATAATCAATATTGAACGCCATTCCGAACAGTCTTGACAGGCCGTTATAAACACTCGCTGTGTACGGGATAAGGAATACGAACACAATTATCGCCGAGATTATCTTCATAGCCTTGCTGTTGAAGCGTCTGCCGAAAAATTCGGGCATTGTGGCTGATTCAAGATGCTTTGACATTACCCTTGTCCGTCTGCCTAAGATAAGCCACGGCAGAAGCGAGCCGAGTATTGCGTTTCCTATGCCTATCCAGGTTGAAGCAAGTCCGAAGTTCCAGCCGAATTTGCCTGCGTAGCCGACAAAGATAACAGCCGAAAAATAAGATGTACCGTATGCAAAAGCCGTGAACCACGGTCCTACGCTTCTGCCGCCGAGTACGAAGTCATTAACTGTGGAAGTCTTTTTACGGCAGTATATGCCTATGCCGACTACCGACAGAATGTACAGGATGAGTATTGCTAATATCATTTTCTGTCCCCTTATAAAAGAAATAATTATGACCGTTTAAAGTGTTATCGCTTTCAAGTTACGTCACTTTAAACGGCTAAAATGATTATATACGAAAAAACCCTCTTTGTCAAGCGAATGACAGGAGGGTTTTAAATAATTGTTATTTGTTACAAAAGAGGTAAGGGGAAATTATGCAAGATTACATCTTGCTCAGTTTGTAGAAAAAGTCTGTATTTATAAAAATAGAGCAAATTCTCTATCCCTATCCCCAAACCCCTTCCCCTCGGGAAGGGGCTATATTACTGGGGCTACCGCCCCTAGACCCCGTCGGGGGCTTTGCCCCTGCGACCCCATTTTTAAATAAGCAAGAGGTTTATCGACAGACTGATACAAGATTACATCTTGCTTAGCCGTCTTCCCTTGTTACCTTATCAAGAGCGATTGATGTTATGATCTTTTTATCTCCGCTCTTTGTGATAACATAAGTCATAGACTTGCTTGAAACCTGCTCGTTGACAAGACCGGGTATAGATACCGTAGGCGGATAATAATCAACGGTGAGCGTGTATGTTTCACCGACATTGCTTATTTTCGAAACTACGGGGTAGTAGTTCGGGATACGGTTTGTGTCTGCCACGATGTATACCTTTTTCTCGGAATTGTAGGTTGCAAGGTCCTGCACATGGCCTACTGTCTGGTGCTTTACCTCAATACTGCTTCCGAAAACATTCTTTGCCGCAGTTTCAACGTCAAATTCGGGAATATACATTACACCAGTGTCCGTTTCATAGTTGGACGTGTCGCCCGTGAGAAGTATTTTTGAAACTGCTATCTTTATTATAGTTGATTGTGTAAGCGTTGAAGCATCCTCAAAGCTGGGGGGATCGGTTGCGACAACGGGATAAAGGTAAAGGGCGAACTCTTCCTTAAGGTCGGTCTGATTGGATATCCTGCCTATCCCGCCGCTGATCGCTATTACGGTATTTACCGCACCGACTACAGCGAACACGATGATAAGAAGTCCGACAACAAAGTAGGCTATCTTCTTTGCAAGCCCTTTGTGGCGGTGTTCGGGAACATCGACAACGATGACCTCGTCCTGCTCGATCTCGCTCGGATCCTCCGACAGTGCCTCCTCTATAGAGCCTGCAAGTCCGTGAAGAACCTTGCTCTCGCTTTTTGCCTCTATGTGATTTTTATTCTTAATCCTCTTTTTTGCCATTTATAAGCGTTCCTCCTACCCTCTTGTCTGACCGTTGCCGTTGACAAGATATTTGAACGTTGTCAGAGCCTCAAGGCCCATAGGTCCTCGTACATGGAGCTTCTGCGTTGATATGCCTATCTCTGCTCCGAGTCCGAATTCAAAGCCGTCCGTAAAGCGTGTGCTGGCATTTACATATACAGCCGCCGCATCGACTTCACGCTGGAACTTCTCAGCATTACGCAGATACTCGGTCACTATACACTCGCTGTGGCCTGTGCCGAAGCGGTTGATATGAGCTATAGCTTCATCTATATCATCTACTGTCTTTACGGCAATCTTAAGGTCGAGGAACTCTCTGCGGTAATCTTCATCATCGGCTATCTTTTCAAGCGTGATATATGCACTGCTTGCTTCATCGCCGACAAAGGTCACCTTTCCGTTCCACCTTTCAGCGAGCTTCTTCAAAAAGCCCTCAGCTATATTCTTATGCACAAGTACGTTTTCAATGGCGTTGCACACAGACGGACGCTGTGTCTTTGCGTTATCCACTATATCCACTGCCATATCAATATCAGCAAAGCGGTCAACATAAACGTGGCAGTTGCCCTCGCCTGTCTGTATTACGGGTACTGTAGCGTTCTTTATTACGGCGTTTATAAGTCCGCCGCCGCCTCTTGGGATAAGTACGTCAACATATTCGTTTGCTTTCATAAGCTCGGTTGCGGTATCTCTTGAGGTGTCCTCTACAAGCTGTACGATGTCAGGATTGACGCCGTGCTTTTCAGCCGCCGCTCTCATAATACCGACAAGGCACTTGTTTGAATTTATCGCATCACTGCCGCCACGCAGAATTACAGTATTGCCGGCTTTAAGGCAAAGGCATCCTGCGTCTACCGTAACATTGGGGCGTGACTCGAAAATAATGCCGATAACGCCGAGCGGTACGGATTTTTTTATTACGGTAAGACCGTTGGGCAAGGTGTTTCCGCCGAGAATTTTTCCTACGGGGTCGGGCAATGCCGCAACCTGTCTTACACCCTCAGCCATACCGTCTATTCTGGCATCGGTAAGGGTAAGACGATCCACCATAGAAGCCGCCATATTATTTTCGTGCGCCGCAGTTATATCAAGCTCATTTGCCTTTTTTATTTCATCTCTGCCGTTTTCAAGCATTGCGGCGATAGTGGCGAGTATATCGTTTTTAAGCGACTGCGACAGCATTGCCGAGTTTTTAGCCGCCGATTTTGCCTTTTTTCCGAGTTCGTCTATGTAGCTCATATTTTTCCTTTCAGTCCTCGTCTGCGGTGAATACTGTGCAGACAGCCTTATTCTCAAACAGATCGTAAAGTATTTCGGGACGCTGACCGTTGATTATTACAGTCGGTATGCCGTGCTCCTTTGCGATAGTAGCCGCCTCGAGCTTTGTTATCATACCGCCGCTTGCAAACTCACTGCCCTTGTCCTTTGCAGAGCTTATCATCTCGCTTGTTATCTGCTTTACCTCAGGAATCAGCTTTGCACCGGGAAGTTTAGGGTTCTTATCATATAAGCCGTCAACGTCGGTAAGGATTATCAGCAGGTCGGCACTGCACAGCGCCGCCACTATTGCGGATAACGTATCGTTCTCGTCAAAGTCAAGCTCCTGTATCGAAACGGTATCGTTTGCGTTGATTATAGGCACTATGCCCATATCAAGAAGCGTATTGAACGTGTTTATAACGTTCTCTTTTCTTGTCTTATTGCTGATAACGTCACGGGTAAGAAGCACCTGTGCGACCGTGTGATTGTAGTTTGCGAATTCACGGTCATAAATGTGCATAAGCTCGCACTGACCTATAGCGGCGCAAGCCTGCTTTTTCGGCATCTCTTTAGGCTTCGAGTGAAGTCCTGCCTTTGCCGCACCTACGCCCTGTGCGCCCGATGTAACAAATATCACGTCCTTGCCGGAATTTTTCAGATCCGACATTACCTCTATCAGCTTTGAAACACGTCTTATATTAAGATTGCCTGTGTTATGGGCAAGCGTGCTTGTGCCTACCTTTATAACAATTCTCTTTACGCTTGAAAAATCCATCATATATTTCCTCTTGCTTAGTCGAGCAGAATACGCTCGTCACAATATTCACATTCGCATATATCGCCCTGTACCTTGAAGCTGTGGGGGAGATAATGCTCGGTCTTTGTGATGCACTTGGGGTTTGTGCATTCAACATCGTTCTTTATCGTACCTGTCAGCAGCTTAGGCGCACCGAGCCTGCCCTCAAGCACGGATATTATAAGTGCCATACGCACGAACATTCCGTTCTTTGCCTGAGTAAAGTACATTGCTCTCGGATCGTCATCCACATCCATTGCTATCTCGTCTATTCTGGGGAGCGGATGCATAACTATCATATCCTTTGGCGCTTTCTTCATTTTTTCGGTATCAAGACGGAATACGTCCTTCTGCCTGTTGTATTCTTCCTCGCTTGAAAAACGCTCCTTCTGTATTCTTGTCATATAGAGCATATCAAGCGATTCGCCTGTTATCGCCTCGTCAAGAGAATATATCTCCTTATAAGCACAGCCTCTTGCGTTAAGCACGTCCTTGATATATGACGGCAGAGCAAGCTCAGGTGTTGATATAAGTATGAACTCGTTGCCCTCATAGCGTGACAGCGCCTTAAGCTGTGAGTGTACCGTTCTTCCGTAACGAAGATCGCCGCAAAGACCTATCTTCAAGTGGTCAATCCTGCCCTTTTCGTTTTTCAGAGTCAGCATATCGGTAAGCGTCTGCGTCGGGTGCAGATGTCCGCCGTCGCCGGCATTTATAACAGGGCAATCGGCTGTGAGTGCCGCCGCTTTCGCACTGCCCTCGTATGGATTTCTCATTACGAGAATATCGGCATAGCTGCTGACTATTTTCGTTGTATCCTTGATATTTTCGCCTTTGGAAACAGAAGATGTTGACGGATTGTCAAATCCTATTATCGTACCGCCGAGCCTCAGCATTGCAGTCTGAAAGCTCATCTGCGTTCTTGTTGACGGCTCGTAGAACAGAGTACCCATTATCTTTCCGCTGCATCTTGAACGGTAAAGTGCGGGATTCTTCTGAATCTGCTGTGCCAGCTCAACTATCATATTCCACTCATCAGGTGAATATGAATCGAGGTCGATAAGATTACTGAATGTTTCCATTGTTGTCATTTCCTTCCTTGCTTTGCGCATCCTCGCCTTTTTGAAGGGGAGTTATATATCCTTCCTTTATGCCCTCTGTGCTTTCTTCGGGCATAAAGATAATCTTGACGGTTTTAAGTATAAGCAGAATATCTTTGGCTAGCGTATATTTTTCAATATACATAAGATCAAGCTTCAGCTTATCGTAAGGGGTGGTGTTATACTTGCCGACAACCTGTGCGTTACCGGTAAGTCCTGCCTTGACTTTAAGGCGGAATGCAAACTCGGGCATTTCCTTTTCATACTCACGGCTGATCTCGGGTCGCTCGGGACGTGGTCCTACGACCGACATATCGCCCTTGAAGATATTGAACAACTGCGGAAGCTCATCAAGTCTTACTTTTCTTATGAACTTTCCGACAGGGGTCACTCGTTTATCGCCGTCGCTTGCAAGTCGAGCCACGCCGTCGCTCTCGGCATTTACAACCATACTTCTGAATTTAAGGAGCTTGAATTCCTTTCCGTCCTTTGTAAGACGCACCTGCTTATAAAGCACGGGGCCGTGATCGCACAGCTTTATAGCAATAGCTGTTATCAGCATAAAGGGAGAAGCAATAATAATACCTATCGAGGACAGGAGAATGTCAAAGCAACGCTTGAAGAAACGCTGTTCAATACCAAGTCCGTAATTTTTGGAGATGATAAGCGGAGTGTCGAACAGCTCCATATTATCTCCGCCTCTTACGATTATATCGCTTATTTTCGGCACAAGATAGGTTCTTATTGATGTCTTGAAGCAGAACTTCAATATATCGTTCCTTATCTCGTTAGGGGTGTCGCAGATAACCACGCCGTCATAATTCGGTATTTCTGCAGTGATAGCTTCAAGCCCCTCGGAAACATTCATCATCCGGGTAATGTTGTATTTGTCATAACGCTTGCTCATTTTTTCAACAAGCATTCTTGCGGGCTGTTCAAGTCCGTATATCATTATCACATTCTTTGCAGGGTATAAGGCACGGAATATCTTTCCGCTTATAAACGCCCACAAAGCTATGACCACCGCCTGATACAGCGTGCCGACAAGAAGCGGTCGGGGGTCAAGCATAGAGCGTGATATGAGGCATATCTGGATATAGGTTATGAAGTTTGTGCAAAGTGTAGCAAGAATCTGCGACACTATAATATCGGTTGTCTTATGAGAGCCGATCTTAAGTCCCTTGTATATTCTTGAGAAAACATAAAGAATTGCAAAGTACAATCCGAATAACAGCCAGTTTCCTTTTCTAAAGAAGCTGAAAGCCATCTCGCTGTTATAGTAATTCAGCCATATAATGCCGAAGGTGGAGGTTTCCCATGTAAGAAGTACCAGAGCATCTACTATAAGAGCGGTACGTTTGTATTTTTCTTTATCCTTATTCAATACAACACATCCTTGAAACCGCTTTTGAGCGGAAGTAGTTTATAATCGAGTTTAGTATAGCACAATTTGTCGTAATAATCAAGACTTTTGCCGTTATATCACAAAACGCTCATCTTATATATTTCGGAAAACAATAACAGCCCACTGTAAAACAGCAGGCTGTCACCGGGAAATAAGGAAATAAGGAAAATACAAAAGAAAGTGCCGCTTTCTTTTTGTATTGTCTTGAGTATATCATAGCAGGTGGACTATAAAAAGGACAGGTTTAAGCCTGTTTGCCGCAATTTGTAGAAAAAGTATTTTGTTTAATGTGCTTCTGTTATATCGTTCAGCCTTGACTATGATAACAGGCTACCGATAGTTCTTTTTGTCGGACAGCACTTCTCGGGTTCGCTATTCGAGTGGATACACTTGTCAATATGAAAGAGGGAGACAACCAAAGGGATCAGGACAAGGGACTTGACAGCCCCTCTCCCTGTCCCTTAGGTTTTCTCCCTCTTGCTCCTTCTTTCCTTACCCATACCCACACCCCGTCGGGGTGTTGGCTAAACTCGAATAACCGCCTGAACATTGTATATTCTGTCAATGCAGGGACGCTTAACGCTACACGTCCGCAAGTTAGTACATATATCTCAGGTTAGTGGCGTTTTTTTGAAGAGTCAATGTTAGAGCAGTTGCACCGATACACTCACGAAAATATTAATACCTTGTCGATACGGAAACTGTTTTCGGCAGTGTTGGCGATATATTTCACTGTACACTTTAACAATAATAGACTTACCGACAGCCTGTTTGCCAAATACATAAAATGGCCGGTAACCAAAATACTGAAAGGGATTTATCGAAAACGCCTGCCCGAAGAATTTAACAGGCAGCGTATCTTCCGTTTCCCGTATCGGTAAAGTATGATACGGGAAGTTAAAAAAGGAGAATACCTCTGTGCCGAAAAATGATGAAAAACAGCACAGAACTATGTAAACAGTGAACAGATAAAGACCTTTCATGATGGGTTGTCAGGCCATCAGCCTTTAACGTTCATATCCGCCGCAGCGGACTGTAAATTTCGGTTGGCAGTCTGTATTTTGCAGACCGCCGTTTGGAAAGAAAGGTATACAATGTATATCGGAGCATCTGCTCCTCGTAATATTTATAATATCTTCGCTGTCCTATAAAACGGACTTGATAAGTAATTTTCGTATTGCAGATCTGCCCGGAATAACCGATACCGATATTCCGGGCAATTCTGCAATGACCGGGAAAGCCAAGACAGCCAAACACAGAAGGGAGAAGGAGGTAAAATATCGGTTTTATTTCAACATTCCGCAAAGAATGTTCATTGTCGAGGCAACGGCGGTAACAGCGTCACTGCCGTTGCAGAAAAGGAAGGTTCTATGTACACTTTTCGGAGCTTGTCGCTCCTTCGTTATGATTATATTTTAACATCTTCGCTGTCCGATAAAACGGACTGATGATAATTTTTGATTTGCGGTCACCGTAGCCGATGACCGCAAAACGAAAGAATGTGATTATTGTCCGGAGCTTTTCGCTCCCTCGTTATGTTTATATTATAACAGAGGTTGTGTCCTATAAAACGGACTGCTTTTCCAGTTTCCAATAATATTTTCTGTTTGCACGGGGGAAATCACTCATAACACCGTGTTCGGGGTCGTAGAATGTGCCGTCTGCGTACAGCGACCAGTGCCAGCAACGTGGCGTTTCAAGGCTGAGCAGGCAAAGGGGAGGCAGTTGCTCCTTTTCCTGTACCGCTATACGCTCATCGGATATATGAACGCCGTGTTCTCTGAACGTTCTTTTCATCTCGGCAAGGGTGGTTTCACGGTCATTTTGAAGAAATATAACTATCTCTTCTACCGTCTTTCCGAGTACCATAGCAAGCACAGCCTGACCGCACTGTAAGTCTGTAGGCTCGTGAATATACTCTATCATACCGTTACCTATCCTCTTTTCTTGGGAAGAATAATATTCACCGACTCGTGCAATACCTCGATATGAGTATCTTTTCCGCCGTCCGCCTCTTCTCCGTCAAGCGACCACGGCAGAGCCTCGTCACTGTGGATGTCAAGCTGTTTCGTGTGGAAGAAATCAAGAAATTCATTATCGTAATTTCCGCTGAGAAGGGCCTTTGCCATAAGGCTTATCTGGACAGGTGTTTTCGGGCAACGTACAAGCATCACTTCAAAAACTCCGTCGCTCAGATCTACAAGATTCTCGTCGAGCTTGATTATTCCGCCGACAGATGTTGCATTGCAAGCCGCACCGAATATATAATCGCCCTCGTGCAGTATTCCGTCCGAATCATATACGCTCATATGATACGGCTTTATCTCGGCAAGCTCCTTTATTCCGCTTAAGATGTACGCAAAATGACCGAATGCGTTTTTGAGATTCTGCGGTGTGTCGTAAGAGCTTTGAGTAAATGCGCCGAAAGAGGCTATATACATAAATTCACGCTCATTGAATCTTCCTGCATCAAATGCTTTGGGCGCTCCGCTTACAATATCGTCAGCCGCTGTCATAATATCTGACGAAAGTCCTATGCCGTATGCAAAATCGTTAGTTGTGCCGGACGGAATGTACCCGATTTTTGTCTTGTGGCCACCCTTTATCATACCGTTTGCCGTTTCGCTGAGCGTTCCGTCGCCGCCGCAGCAGACAATCACATCATATTCGCCGCCGTGTATCCTTGCGGTTTCGGTAGCGTCGCCTCGTCTTTCGGTAACGTGTACGGTAGTTACATATCCGCCCTTTTCAAGACGGCTGATTATCTCTACAAGCTCACCTGTTATTCTTCTTTTTCCCGAAACGGGATTCACTATCAGTAAGGCTTTCATATTAAAATTCCTCCGATATAATTTTCTTATATTATATTACACGATTTTTAACTGTCGGTCAACTGTGATGCAAAAATAATACCGCACAGCATTTTTACCGTGCGGTGAAATATTTATTTATCAGTCTTTGATTATCGGCTCGGTAGAGCTTCCCGGAAGGGCGTTTTCACGGGCATATACTGCCTCTTTCAGCTTTATAAAGCCGTTGTAAAGGCTTTCTTCGGGCAGTGCCTTCAGCGCCGCTATCTGCTCTTGCGTAAGATATGACGCTAATTTACGGGCGGTTTCAATCGAAACGTCCTTGCTCTGCAATGCGTTTATATCGCTTATGCTCAGCTTTTCGGCAAGCGTTTCAAATGCCAGATTCGCATCGTGATTATCGCTGTAAATTATCGGATTTACCGTTGCTTTGCTTTTCGGCATCATAGTTCCGTTTGAGTCGATAGTATAATCTCCCTCAAGCAAAAGCTCGCTCACGGTGCAAAGCTCAAAGCCCTGTTCCTTAAGACTTTTAAGCACGGTCGGCAGTGCCTGAGTCGTGTTTTCAAGGTCGTTATGGAAAAGCAGTATCGAGCCGCCCGAAATATTCTTTGTTGTACGCTCGATTATTGTTTCGGGGGTCGGCTTATCCCAGTCTATGCTGTCCTTGTTCCACTGAATGACGCTCATTCCCATTCCGAAAAGCGTGGTTACCGCCTTGTCGTCATATTCTCCGTAGGGCGCACGGTAAAGCGTGGGAGCATTGCCCGTTATCATCTTTATCTTGCGTGAGCATTCCTTCGTATCTGCTATGAGGTCGTTTACGTTCATACCCTTGATATGCGGATGCTTGTCGCTGTGGTTTGCTATCTCGTGGCCTGCATCGCTGAGCTTCTTTATATCGTCGGCATATTTATCCGCAAATTCGCCCGTAACAAAGAATGTAGCCTTCGCATCGGCTTCGTCAAGTATCGAAATCAGCTTGTCGGTGTTGCTGTTTCCCCACGCACAGTCAAACGTAATGCTGATTTTATTGTCGGTGCGTTTTACGTTATATATCGGCAGCTTTACGTTTTCCGCACCGGTATCTATAGACGAGAGTATGGCGAATACTCCTATAGCGATGCCGGTAATCAGCACTAACACAAACATGACCGCACGGATCAGCTTACGCTTGGTCATAGTCATAACGAACATAATAAATCCTCCTCGCTTTTTCATCTGAAGAATTATATGTCCGTGTCCGGAAGAAAATGACAAGCAACGGGGATTTTTTTGTTTTGCGGGTAAAAGAAAAGCTGTCATACGTCTTACCGCATGACAGCTTATATTTATTACTGGAAATTCTTTTTAAGATCGTCGCCGAACTTCTTTATCTTATCAAAGAAGCTGGTACGCTTTTCATAGTTTGACGGAGTAAGCTCCTTTTCAAAACTCAGCAATGCGTCCTTCTGCTTCTTGTTCAGCTTCTTGGGTACTTCGATAACTACCCTTACCATCTGGTCGCCCCTGCCTTCACGCTGGAGCTTCTTTATACCCTTGCCTCTCAGCCTGAAAACAGTACCCGGCTGTGTACCCTCGGGTATGCTGTACTTAACGTTGCCGTCTATTGTAGGCACTGTAAGCTCGTCACCGAGAACCGCCTGTGAATATGTTATCGGTATCTCGCACCATACATCGAAGCCCTTACGTTCGAATATCGGGTCTTTGCGTACCGTAATGCGTACATTAAGGTCGCCCTTGGGGCCGCCGTTTGTACCGCAGTTACCCTCGCCTCTTACGCAGAGCGTCTGACCGTTATCTATACCTGCGGGTACATTGATAATGACTTTCTTACGGCGCTGTACTCTGCCCTGACCGTTACAGGTGGGACAGGGAGTTTCTATTATCTTGCCCTTACCGCCGCAACGTGAGCACGGACGTGTGGAGGACATCATACCGAACATACTTCTCTGCTGTACTCTTACCTGACCGCTTCCGTGACAATCGGGGCAGGTCTTGGGAGTTGTGCCTGCCTTTGCGCCCGAGCCGTGACAGCTGTCACAGGTTTCGGCACGGTTTATCTCAACCTCGTGCGACAGACCCTTGCACGCTTCCATAAAGCTGATGTCAAGGCTTATGGCAATATCCGAGCCTTGTCTTGGGGCATTGGGGTTGGAACGCTGTCCGCCGCCACCGCCGAATATAGAATCGAAAATATCGCCGAGGTCTATGCCGTCCGCTGACGAGAATCCGCCGGAAAATCCGCCGAATCCGCCGCCGAATCCGCCTGCACCGCCGCCGTATGACGGATCTACACCTGCGTGGCCGAACTGGTCATACTTTGCACGTTTCTGCGGGTCGGAGAGAACGTCGTTTGCCTCGTTTATCTCCTTGAATTTGGCTTCAGCCTCAGGATTATCGGGGTTAAGGTCGGGGTGATACTGCTTGGCGAGCTTACGGTAGGCTTTTTTTATTTCATCGTCGGTCGCACCTTTCTGCAAACCGAGCACTTCGTAATAATCTCTTTTTTCTGCCATAATGGTCTAACCTTCCCGACAGAATTATCTGCCGTTTTATAAAGTATTGCAAAATCAGCAATATGAGCCGAGAGTTCCCGGCTCATACGCAATGTTATTGATTAGTTGGCATCTGTGTAATCAGCGTCAACTACATTATCATCCGAACCGCCTGCGGCATTTGTGCCTTCGCCCTGAACATCTGTCTGAGCAGCCCCAGCCTGCTGTGCTGCAGCGCCCTGTTCCTTGTAGATTCTCTCGGCTACTGCGTAGAATGCTGTCTGAAGCTCTTCCTGAGCCTTCTTGATAGCCTCAACGTCTGTACCCTTGAGAGCTTCCTTAAGAGCGTCGAGCTTGGGATTTACGGAATCCTTATCAGCCTGTGTAACCTTGTCGCCGAATTCGTTCATCGACTTTTCAGTCTGGTAAACCATCTGATCTGCGGCGTTACGAGCCTCAACCTCTTCCTTCTTCTTCTTATCCTCAGCGGCAAATGCTTCAGCTTCCTTAACAGCCTTATCAATATCGTCCTTGCTCATATTTGTTGAAGCGGTGATGCTGATGTGCTGTTCCTTACCTGTGCCGAGATCCTTAGCGGATACGTTTACGATACCGTTGGCATCTATATCGAAGGTTACTTCGATCTGGGGGATACCACGGGGAGCGGGAGCGATACCGTCAAGTCTGAATGTACCGATAGACTTGTTATCCTTGGCAAATTCACGTTCACCCTGTAAGATGTTTATATCAACTGAGGGCTGGTTATCCGAGTATGTCGAGAATATCTGGCTGTGCTTTGTAGGAATGGTCTTGTTTCTCTCAATCATTCTTGTGCAGACACCGCCTGCTGTTTCGATACCGAGTGACAGAGGAGTTACATCAAGCAGTAACAGACCTGTTACTTCCTTGTTGAGAACGCCGCCCTGCAGAGCCGCACCCATAGCAACGCACTCATCGGGGTTGATTCCCTTGAAGGGATCCTTGCCTGTATATTTCTTAACGGCTTCCTGTACAGCGGGGATTCTTGTAGAACCGCCGACTAACAGTACCTTGTCGATTTCGTTCATTGAAAGACCGGAATCGCTGATTGCCTGCTTGAAGGGACCCATTGTTGCTTCAACAAGGTCGGCTGTCAGCTCGTTGAACTTTGCTCTTGTAAGCTGAACGTTCAGGTGCTTGGGGCCTGTAGCGTCCGCTGTGATATAAGGAATATTTACGTTTACCGAAGGAGCGTTTGAAAGTGCAATCTTTGCCTTTTCTGCTTCATCCTTTAATCTCTGCATAGCGAACTTATCGTTCTTAAGGTCGATACCGTCGCTCTTCTTGAATTCTGCTACAAAGTAGTCGATAAGACGCTGGTCGAAGTCATCGCCGCCTAAGTGGTTGTTACCTGCTGTGGCAAGAACCTCCTGTACGCCGTCGCCTATTTCGATAACGGATACATCGAATGTACCGCCGCCGAGGTCGTATACGACTATCTTCTGCTCGTTTTCCTTATCAATGCCGTAAGCTAAAGCTGCGGCTGTAGGCTCGTTGATGATACGCTGAACGTTAAGGCCTGCTATCTGACCTGCGTCCTTTGTTGCCTGACGCTGTGAGTCTGTGAAGTATGCGGGAACGGTGATAACAGCATCTGTTACCTTTTCACCGAGGTAGCCCTCAGCCTCTGTCTTCAGCTTCTGAAGAATCATAGCTGAAATCTCCTGAGGCGTGTACTTCTTGCCGTCAATGTCTACCTTGTAGTCACTGCCCATGTGACGCTTGATCGAAATGACCGTTCTGTCGGGGTTTGTAACTGCCTGGTTCTTTGCGAGCTGACCTACAAGACGCTCGCCGTCCTTAGTGAAAGCTACAACTGAAGGAGTTGTTCTTGAGCCCTCACTGTTTGTGATAACAGTAGGCTCGCCGCCTTCGATAACTGCTACACATGAATTTGTTGTACCTAAATCAATACCTATTATTTTTCCCATGATAATTATCTCCTTACCGTAAGGTTCTTACAGAACCGTTTATTCTTCGGGCTTAAGCCCATTTGATTGCTTTTTACTTTACGACTGCTACCATCGCAAAACGGAGAACCTTTTCTCCAATTTTATAGCCTTTCTGGAATGTGGCGGCTATAGTGCCTTCTTCCTTGCTGTCATCCTCAACCTGCTGTACAGCCTGATGATACGAAGGATTGAACTGTGCGCCGTCGGATTCAATCACCTCAACGCCTAAGTTCTGAAGAGCCGTAACAAAGCTCTCGTGTATCATCTCAACGCCCTTCTTGTAGTCGGGGTCTTTGCACTCCGCCGCAAGCGCTCTGTCGAGATTGTCCATAACGGGTAAAAACTCCGTTAAGTTTCTTGCCGTAATCTCGGGGGAAAGCTCCATTCTTTCCTTGGCGGTACGCTTTCTGTAGTTATCGAATTCCGCCATAGTCCTGAGCAGCTTATCCTTAAGGTCGGCAATTTCGAGATCCTTGGGATCTACCTTGATTTCTTCGGCTTTTGTTTCAGCCTTTTCTTCTGTCACCTCTCCGGTTGTTTCAGCTACCTTTTCGGTGGCTGTGTCTGCGGTCTGCTGAGTTTCTTCCTTGGTTTCCTTTTCCTTCTTACTCAAACTGAATCCGCCTCCTTTTCTTCGTTCTTTTCTTCTTCGTCATTGCCTGCCGACAATGCATCGGTGACCTTTGACGAGAAATATTCAATATACGGGATCAGCTTCTTGTAATCCAGTCTTACAGGACCTATAACTCCGAAAGAGCCTGCCTTTCGTCCATCCTTATTGAAGCTTGCCGCTATCAGACTGGAATTGGTAACGGCGAATGTATCGCTTTCGGCTCCGAACTTTATCTGTATGCCTGAGAACGTATCGTCAAGCCAGCTGCAAAGCTCGTTCTTGCCGTCAAGTATCGTTGCTATCTGAGTGTTTGAGAAATCAGAACAGGTCAGCAGATTCTTTTCTCCGCTGAACTCTACCTGCTGCTGCATTTCAGCCGATATATCGACTACCGCTTTGAGAAGCGGCGATAACGTCATCATATATCCGCCCATTGCCTGCGTCAGCTTATCTATATATTCATCGGACAGCTCATCAAGGTTTACGCCTTTGAGATTCTCGTTTACAAACTGCGTGAAGAAATTCATCTGCTCGTTTGTAAGATCAAAGCTCAGCCTGCATACCCTGTTTCTGATATTGCCCTCGGAGGTTATCAGAAGAAGAACATACATTCTTTTGCCTGTGGGGATAACGTCTACCTTTGTTATTACCGAAAACTTGTTTACGGTGTTGGTAGAAACTATCGCACATTTCGTAATATCCGCAAGAGCCCTTGACGCATTGTCGATTATCTCGTCATCGGTCGCTCCGCCGATATTATCAAATATACGGTCTATCTCCTCTTTTTCTTCATCGGGTAACTGTGCGGGTGACATTACCTTTTCTATATAAAGCCTCAGTCCCTGATATGTCGGAAGTCGTCCCGAGCTTGTGTGCGTATGCTCAAGATAGCCCTGCTGTTCAAGAGCCGCCATCTCATTTCTTATAGTTGCACTGGAAACTGCATTATCCAGCTTTTCGGCTATCAGCTTTGAGCCGACCGCCTCGCCGGTGCGTATATATTCGTCAACTATCGCTTCAAGGATTCTGAGTGTACGGTTTTCCATATTCCTTTTCCCTTCTTTCAGCGGTACTCCGCTGTTTCCGGCTGGTTAGCACTCACAATTTTTATCTGCTAGCACTCTACCTCTCTGAGTGCTAAACACACTATAACACACTTTCAGCACTTTGTCAAGAGATTTTTAAATAAAATTTGCACAAATTATTATTAATTTTTGGGTACGAATTTGTGCATTTACATTTTTTAGAATTTGCGATAACTTCTGTCGTAATAATGATGCGGATTTTTACGCATACTATTCACGCAACTCACGCAACGCTGTGCCGTTTTAAAACGGCAACCGATTTTACATTATGAAAGGAACAACTATGGATAATAACAATTTAAAAAAGCAAAACAGGCTTATGAAAAAACCTGTCCCAAAAACACCTGAGGAACGCAGTGAAACGGAAGAAATAATTCTTGATAATTTCTGCGGATGCTGTTCCTCATCGGACTGCACGGGGCTTATTCCTTCCGACCCGACGAGCGAAACGGCGGCTGATGAATATCGTAATGTTTATCCCTATGCCGTACCGGACAGTGACGGGGTACCGTATACCAAGAACAAGAAAAAGACTTACGGGAAAGAGGGTACACACGGCGGTGTGTAAATATAAAAGGCTGTCGGCTTATGCGTGCCGACAGCCTTTATTTACTTCATATTTTCAAGTACGTCTATCACCTTATCGAGTGACGGTGCGACCGCATACACAGCTTTAAGCTGTTCTTCCTCAGGCTCAGTAAGGTCGGGTACCATTACGGTGATACAGCCTGCACTGCTTGCGGATTTTACGCCGTTGGGACTGTCCTCAAGAGCCATGCACTGTGACGGTTCAAGTCCCAGCTTTTCGCAGGCATAAAGATAGATGTCGGGACAAGGCTTGCCGTTTTCGAGCATATTACCGCAGATTATCGTTTCGAACTTGTCATAAACGCCTATCTTTTTAAGGTACTCCTCAGCACGCTCGATATTTGTAGCGGTAGCGACCGCCGTTCTGTAGCCGTGTGACGTAAGATAGTCAAGCAGTGTATCAAGCCCCTGCTTTTTCTCTATGCCGTGTACATCGGTATATTCCTTCATCAGCTTTACACGCAGATCGTGTATAGCCATATAGTCGCAATCTTCTCCAAACCACTCCTTGAGCTGCGGTATGGCAAACTTTCTTGAAAATGATCTCAGTGCAAGTGCGTGTCTGCGTTCCATAGGAAAGCCGAGCTTGTTTGCCGCCTCGCACCAGTACTTGACAAGCAGTTTTTCGGTATCGAGCATAAGCCCGTCCATATCAAATATTACAGCCTTTATCTCCATAGTTACTCCTTTATTCATGTATAGAAAAAATCGTTTTTGGTGTAGAAACTTCTCTAACCCTAACCCCAAACCCCTTCCCCTGGGAAGGGGCTGTATTATTGGGGCTACCGCCCCTAATCCCTGTCGGGGGCTTTGCCCCTGCGACCCCTTTTATAACAAAATACTACTCCTTATATCTTAGTCATCTTGGCAAACTTTGCGGCAACCTTCTTGGTGCCTTTATCGTCAAACGCTATTTCAAGCAGCCAATCTCCGCCCATTGCCTTTGCCGAAAGCACGGTTCCGTCACCGAATACCCCGTGACGCACACGCTCGCCCGGCGCATAGCTTACATTCTCGACACGTTTTTCCATTTCACGCTGTCCGGCACGGTACGATCTCTGCTGTTGCTGTAAATAGCTTGTACGAGGTTTCATCTGCTCTGCGCTTCTTGCCGCCGCCGACGCTGTTACAGCCGAATGATCGTCATAAGCCATATACTGTGACGGTATCTCCACCACAAAGCGTGAAACCTTGTTCCTCATAGTCTGACCGTACAGCATACGCTGTTTTGCACAGGTGAAATAAAGATGTCGCTTTGCTCTTGTTATAGCAACATAGGCAAGTCTTCTTTCTTCCTCTATCTCCATCGGGTCAAACTGTGAACGGTAGCCGGGGAAAATGTTTTCCTCTGCGCCTACTACAAATACAGTGTCAAACTCCAGACCCTTTGCTGAGTGCATTGTCATAAGCACTGCCTTGTCGTCATCGGCTTCAAAGCTGTCCATATCAGAAACAAGCGCTACCTGCTCCAAAAATTCCGATAATCCCGCACCCTCGTTTTCCTTTGCGAAGGTTATCATATTTGATTTAAGTTCGTTTATATTTTCAAGGCGAACCTCGCCCTCAAGTCCCTGTCTTTGCATCGCCTCTCTGTAGCCGAAGCGGTCAAGAATATCGTCAATAAGGCTTCCGTCCGAAATATCATCGGTATGCTGTGAAAGCTCGCTGAAGGTTTCACCGAGCGGAACAAGCACCTTTGCCTTTCTTGACAGCGACGGCAGACTGTCGCTCTCGCACATCGCCTGTACATAGGATATTCCCATGCCCGATACGACACGGTTCAGTTCGTCAAGCGTTGCCGCACCTATTCCTCTTACAGGCTCGTTTACGATTCTTCCGAAACGCACTTCATCATAATTATTGTTAAGCACGCAAAGATAGGCGATAATATCCTTTATTTCCTTACGCTCATAGAAACGCACACCGCCGATTATCTTATAAGGTATGCCGCTCTTTGCAAGCGTGGTTTCGACCGTTCTTGACTGGGCATTGTTACGGTAGAGTATAACGTGATCGGCGTACTTCTTTCCCTGCTTTACTCCGTCAAGGATACGCTCTGTTATAAACATTGCCTCTTCCTGCTCGGTAGAAAAGCGATCCATTCTTATCTTATCACCGTCACCGAGGTCTGACCACAGATTCTTGTCCTTATGCTGAGTGTTGTTCGCTATGACCGCATTTGCCGCTTTAAGTATAGTAGCGGTTGAACGGTAGTTCTGCTCCAGCTTTATAACCTCTGCGCCGAACTGCTCCTCAAACGAGAGGATATTCTCAATGGTAGCGCCTCTGAAACGATAGATACTCTGATCCTCATCACCTACAACGCACAGGTTTCCGCTGCCCTCGGCAAGCAGTGACACCAGCTTATACTGTGCCGCATTGGTATCCTGATACTCATCGACCATTATGTATTTGAATCTGTTCTGCCAGTGCGAAAGAACATCGGGACACTGTGCAAACAGCTTTACAGTCAGCATTATTATATCGTCAAAGTCGAGCGCATTCGCCGCCTCAAGCCTTGCCTGATAGTCGGTATAGATAGTCTTTGCGGTAGAAAGCTGATAATCGTCACTGCCGTTCTTTCCCTTTGTCGAAAACTTATCGGGAGTTATCAGCTTATCCTTTGAGCGTGATATTAAATTCTGCACTGCCTTCGGAGTTACCGCCTTGTCGGAAATATTATGCTCTTTCATTACCGTCTTGATAACCTTAAGCTGATCGTCGGTATCGTATATCGTAAAGTTGGACTTATAGCCCATACCAAGTTTCTCTATATCCTGTCGCAGTATTCTGACACAGGCACTGTGGAACGTTGCCGCCCATATACCGTCAACATCTGCGCCCATATTTTCAAGACGTTCCTTAAGCTCTGCCGCCGCCTTATTCGTAAAGGTCACCGCAAGTATGTTCCACGGCTTTACTCTGTCCTCGCCGAAAATCTCCGAAAGACGCTCAGCCGCATCAAAGTTGTCGATTTCACCCGCAAGAAAACTCTGTGCAAAAGCGACATCATCATCGGACAGCTCTCTTACGGTATTGCTGTTATACGCATTACCGAAAAGGAGCATATTTGCGATACGGTTACAAAGCACGGTGGTTTTACCGCTTCCTGCGCCTGCCACTATAAGCACTGCTCCGTTTATGCGGAACACCGCCTTTTTCTGCATATCGTTTGTACGGCTGAAATATTTGTTCAGCACCTGTTTTTTCAGTGTTAAATAGTCCATAATTACCCCTTGATATTATGCCGTTCAAACGGCAAGAACGGGGAGGGTATTCCCCTCCCCTGATATTAAAAAATGAAAAATTGAGGTTGCCCTGTGGGCGTATTTCAAAATTTCTTATTCCGCCTTGCAAGACCGTCAGTTGCTCTTAGATGTACTGTCGCTCTTGTCGCTCTTGTCGCTCTTGCTTTCTGTGCTGTTTGCACTGCTGTCAAGATTTACGAAAGGATTTACACCGTCACCGATTATCTGAGGTAACTGGCCGTTCCAGTTGTTTATCTTCATATAATCAATGTAGTTGGGGCTTGTTTCAAGCTGTTTTTGTACAGCCTGGATAGCGTAAGCCTGTGCGTCCGCTTCGAGCTTTGTGCTGTCAGCCTTTGCCTGTGCGGCGATAACGACCTGCTTTGCCTCTTCCTCTTTTTCCTTTGTCTTGTTCTCCATCTTGAGAGCGTCCTGTGCGGCTATAACCTTAGCCTGTATGGATGTTTCAAACGCTTCGTCAAACGCAAGGTTCTCTATTGCGAATGAAACAACGATTATTCCGCTGGGAGCAAGCGTATTTGTAAGCTCCTGCTGTATAGTCTGCTGAACGTCGGCTCTTGACTGTACAAGCTCCTCCGCCTTTACTTTACCTATTTCGTTCTTTGATATTTTCGCTACGTTCTGAACAAGCAGTTTTGACTCTACATTGTCAATTCCGACATTTCTTATTATATCGGAGAGCTTTGCGCTGTCATATCTATAGTTCAGCTTAAGCTGTAACGACTCTACCGTCTGCGTGTCGCTTGTATAAGCGTCATCCGTTACCGAATAGATCTGCTCTCTTGTATCGACCTGTCTTATCTCCTCTATAAAGGGTATGCAGAAGTTAAGACCGGGTGCAAGATTGTCCTGCGTTATCTTTCCGAATGTGTACTTTACGCCGATAAAGCCTTCGTTTACTATCGAGAAGCAGTTGAACAAAACGATAATCAGTGCTACCGCAATAACAGCGATAACAGCTATCTTTCCCGCTTTCTTCCCGTTGAATTCCTTAGTGTCCGATGAGCTTGTACTGAATTTCATTTCTGCCATAATATTTGCCTTTCTTTTGTCGGGTTTATGTTACATTAACAGAATAACACAAGGTTATTAACTGCACTTAAACATCGAGTGTAGAATATTTATCGTTGATTTTTACCTTTGCTTCCGGTGCGACAATATTTTCTTCTGTCGGGAGCTTCTTCTCACGCATCTGTCTGAATGCCTGCGTCAGCATCAGCTTGATACGGTTGACCTGATTTACCTCCGATGCGCCGGGGTCATAGTCAACGGCTATAATATTAGACTCGGGGTTCTGTCTGCGCAGTTCTCCGATTATGCCCTTGCCTGTAACGTGGTTGGGCAGGCAGGCAAACGGCTGCATACAGATTATATTGTTTACTCCGCTGTGGATAAGTTCTATCATCTCAGCAGACAGGAACCAGCCCTCGCCTGCTATGTTACCTGTCGATACAACGCCCTTGACGAGCTTTCTCATATCGCTTATCTTCATAAACGAGCCGAACTTAGTGCCTTCTATCGCACCCTTATATGACTTCTGCATAAATTCGATCAGCTTTATAGCGATATTGCTCAGCTTATATCTTGCGCCGGAAACGGTAAGCAACTCGTGGCGTGAATTTGCGTGGTCGCAGATAAAGTAGATGAATCCCATAAGGTCGGGTACTACCGCCTCTGCGCCCTCAGCCTCGACAAGCTCTACAACGTTGTTGTTTGCGGCGGGGTGGTATTTTACAAGTATCTCACCGACGATTCCGACACGGGGCTTTTCAATATCAAGCGTGGGAATAGAATCAAAATCGGCAACGATAGCCTTTACATTCTTATTGAAACGTGCAAGCGACAGGCTCTTTATCTCGCCCTTCAGCTTTTCGTTCCACTTCTCGTACATCTTGTTCGTTGCGCCCTTTTCAGCCTCGTAAGGACGTACACGGTATACGCAACGGCTGAGCAGATCTCCGTAAATTACCGATATGAACGCACGGTATATCAGCGGAAGCGTCAGCGTGAAGCCGGGATTCTTCTCCATTCCGACAACGTTCAGCGAAATCAGCGGAACATTGTCAAGTCCTGCGTCCTTCAGCGCCTTTTTGAGCATACCGACATAGTTTGTGGCACGGCAGGCACCGCCCGTCTGGGTGATAAGCACCGCTACCTTGTCCTTGTCATACTTGCCGTGATTGAGCGCATAGAGAAGCTGACCTATAGTGATAATAGCAGGGTAGCAGGCATCGTTGTTGACGTACTTTAATCCCTCGTCTACTACTTCCTTTGAATAGTTCTTCTGTATCTCAACATTATATCCTGAGTAGCGGAATGCCTGTTCAAGCAGTTCAAAATGATACGGCGACATCTGAGGTGCTATAATCGTATAGTCCTTCTTCATTTCCTTCGTGAACAGAGGCTGACGGATATAACCCTTGTACTTCGGTACGGGCTTTATGCCGTTTCTTTCACGCTCCTCCATTACCGAGATAAGCGAACGCAGTCTTATTCTTGCCGCACCGAGATTATTTACCTCGTCTATCTTCAGTACGGTGTACATTCTGCCGTAGCCCTGCAGTATCTCCTGTACCTCGTCTGTTGTGATAGCGTCAAGTCCGCAGCCGAATGAGTTGAGCTGTACAAGCTCAAGCTCGGGAGTCTGGCCTACAAGCGTAGCCGCCGCATAAAGTCTTGTGTGGTACATCCACTGGTCTACTACACGGATAGGACGTACTACCGTGCCTAAATGTGCAACGCTGTCTTCTGTAAGCACAGCAAAGCCGTAGCCGTTTATCATTTCGGGGATACCGTGATTTATTTCGGGGTCAACGTGATAAGGTCTGCCTGCAAGAACGATGCCCTTCTTGCCCTTTTCCTTGAGCATCTTAAGCACTTCTTCGCCCTTTGAGCGTATATCGTCCTTGAAGCGTCTGTCCTCCTCATAGGCGGCTTTGAGCGCAACGCCTATTTCCGCTCCGCCTATACCGAGCGGCATGAACTCCTCGATAAGACGTTCAAGCATTCTGTCCTCGTCATATATAGGCAAAAACGGGTTCATAAACGTTATATCATCTGCACGAAGCTCGGGTACTGAGTTCTTTATAACCTCGCTGTATGTTGCGACAACAGGGCAGTTATAATGGTTATCTCCTCCGCCGCCGTTATCCATTTCATAAGGAAGCGCAGGGTAGAATATAAACTTCACACCCTCGTCAAGAAGCGACATTATATGTCCGTGTGACAGCTTTGCGGGATAACATACCGACTCCGAGGGCATCGTTTCTATACCTCTGTCATATATCTCACGGCTCGATTTAGGCGACAGCTTTACGCTGTAGCCGAGCTTTGTGAAAAGCGTGAACCAGAACGGATAGTTCTCGTAAAGTCCGAGCACACGGGGAATGCCAACCACACCTCTCGGTGCTGTTTCGGGGTCGAGCGGCTCATAGTCGAACAATCTCTTGTATTTATAGTCGAACAGGTTGGGTAAAAGCTCCTTGCTCTTGCTTCCGAGACCTGCGCCACGCTCACATCGGTTGTTCGTTATGTATCTTGTTCCGTCAGCAAACTTACTGATAGTAAGCAGGCAGTTATTTGAACATCTGCCGCAGCGTGCGGTTGTTTTCTGAATAGTAAAGTTTTCGAGCTTTTCAAGCGGGGCTAACGTACTGCCCTTGCCGTCGTCACGGGACAGAGCAACAAGCGCACTTCCGTATGCACCCATAAGACCAGCCTTATCCGGACGTACTACCTCACGTCCGCAGGTAAGCTCAAAGGCACGAAGTACCGAGTTATTAAGGAACGTACCGCCCTGTACTATTATCTTTTCGCCCATCTGCTTCGGGTCACGGATCTTGATAACCTTGAACAGAGCGTTCTTAACTACAGAATAGGAAAGTCCTGCGGATATATCCGCAACGCTTGCGCCCTCCTTCTGAGCCTGCTTTACACGGCTGTTCATAAATACTGTACAGCGTGAACCGAGGTCAACGGGGCTTTTTGCTGAAAGGCCTATCTGGGCAAATTCTTCGGGCTGCATACCGAGTGCATTTGCAAAGTTCTGGATGAACGAGCCGCAACCGGATGAGCAGGCTTCGTTTAGAAGTATGCTCTCTATTTCTCCGTCCTTCACACGCATACACTTCATATCCTGACCGCCTATGTCGAGGATAAACTCAACGCCGGGCAGAATCTTCTCAGCGGCCTTGTAGTGCGCCATTGTTTCGATCTCGCCGAAATCAACACCAAGCGCCGCCTTTATAAGATGCTCGCCGTAGCCTGTAGCGGTTGATTTTGCTATATATGCCTTTTCGGGCATTTTCGAATATACGTCTTTTACTATCTCAATCACGGATTTGAGCGGATCGCCCATATTGTTTCCGTAGTGGGAATAGAGAATATCGCCGTCTTTATTTATAAGAGTAGCTTTTGTTGTGGTAGAGCCTGCGTCTATACCAAGATAGCAGGGGCCTTCGGCTTCAGACAGTTCTTTTACAGGGATAACCGCCTTTGCGTGCCTGTCGCAGAATTCTTTAAGCTCCTGCTCGTCTTTGAACAAGGGAGCAAGTCTTTCTACCTCGTGTACCTCGACATTAGCTAGCGCCTTAAGATTGTCCCTCAGCTTGTCCACAGAAAGCTCCTCACGGTTTTCCGCAAGAGATGCGCCCATAGCGACAAACAGATTTGCGTCGGGCGGGAACACTATATGTTCATCGTCAAGCTGTAACGTTTCGATGAAACGCTTTCTAAGCTCCGAAAGATAGTGAAGCGGTCCGCCGAGAAACGCAACGTGTCCTCTTATCGGCTTGCCGCAGGCAAGTCCGCTTATCGTCTGGTTTACGACCGACTGGAATATTGATGCGGCAACATCGCTCTTTTTAGCACCGTCATTAAGCAGCGGCTGTATATCCGACTTTGCGAAAACACCGCAGCGTGACGCAATGGGGTATATAGTTGTGTAGTCCTTTGCAAGCTCGTTTATGCCTGTTATATCGGTATTCAGAAGCGAAGCCATCTGGTCGATGAACGCACCTGTACCGCCTGCGCACGAGCCGTTCATACGCTGTTCGATACCGCCTGTGAGATATGTAATCTTTGCGTCCTCGCCGCCAAGCTCGATAGCTACGTCTGTCTGAGGAATGAATGTCTGTATCGCCGTTGTTCCTGCGGAAACCTCCTGTACAAATGGTATTCCGAGCCAGTGCGATACCGAGATACCGCCGGAGCCTGTTACCGCAACGGTCACATTCTTCTCGTCTATGGTTTCAAGGCATCCGCCGAGAACCTCTGCAATTGTCTTTTTTATATCCGAATAATGCCTCTGATAATTCTTGTATACGGCATTATTTTCATCGTCCAGCACCGCAATTTTAACGGTAGTTGAACCTACATCAAGTCCTATATGCAACATCTGTTTTTTTCCTTCCGGGAATTTATACGGCTATATGCCGATTCTGACTGTAATTATGCCACGTTCCGTTTAACGTAATATTAACTTTTCGGGAACGCCACACATTCAAAATTATACACTATTTACGCAGGAATTTCAAGATGTATCGCAGAAATTATATTAAATAAGTGTAGTTCTGCCCGCATTTTCTGAATTTTGAGTAAAATTACCGTAAAACGCTCTTATTATTTGGATAGTTTTAAGTGCCGTTATTTCTTGACTTTTGAGATTACAGCGGATATAATGATATTGTGTATATCTGTGTCGATATAAAGACACACCGATTACAGAAAGAAAGGAAACTTAACGCAAATGGCAAAGATGAATCCGGGCTTTTTAAATCTCAAGAAAAGCTATCTTTTTATCGAAATAGGCAAGAGAGTAAGAGAGTACATTGCCGCTCACCCCGATAATAAAATTATAAAGATGGGTATAGGCGACGTTACACAGCCTTTGGCTCCCGTTGTAGTTGCGGCTATGAAGAAGGCCGCTGACGAAATGGGCGTAAAGGAAACATTCAGAGGTTACGAGGACAGCGGTAAGGGCTACGCTTTCCTTCGTGAAGCGGTTGCAGGCTACTATAAGAGCTTCGGCGTAACCATTTCTCCCGAAGAAGTGCTGATAAGCGACGGTGCAAAGAGCGACTGCGGCAACATAGGCGACATCTTCAGCGAAAACGAGGACGTTGTCGTAACAGACCCCGCATATCCCGTATATGTTGACTCAAACGTAATGGGCGGAAGAACAGTTCACTATGTAAACTCTACGGAAGACAACGGATTTGCCGCTATGCCCGACGAATCCATGAAACCCGGTCTTATCTATCTTTGCTCACCCAACAACCCCACAGGTTCTGTTTATACAAAAGAACAGCTCAAGGTATGGGTAGACTATGCTATAAAGAATAAATCGGTAATCATTTTCGATGCGGCTTATGAAGCATTTATCTCCGATGAAACACTTCCCCGCTCGATTTTCCAGATAGAAGGAGCAAGAAAGTGCGCTATAGAGATATGCTCGCTTTCCAAGACAGCAGGCTTTACCGGTACAAGATGCGGTTATACCGTTATCCCCGAGGAGCTTATGCTTGAAACTCCCACAGGCGAAGAAATCAGCTTTATGCAGTTATGGTGCAGAAGACAGGGAAGCAAGTTCAACGGCGTTTCCTATCCTGTTCAGCGTGCCGCAGAGGCTGTATTCACAGAGGAAGGCTACAAGCAGACAAGAGCTACAATAGCTTACTATATGCAGAACGCAAAGGTTATGAGCGAAACGTTTGACGAGCTTGGAATCAAGTATACAGGCGGCAAGAACAGCCCGTACATCTGGTTCAAATGCCCCGACGGAATGGACAGCTGGACATTCTTCGACAAGCTCCTGAACGAAGCTGAGGTTGTCGGCACTCCCGGCGCAGGCTTCGGCAAGAACGGCGACGGCTGGTTCAGACTTACTGCATTCGGCACTCACGAAAACACGGTTGAAGCTATGCAGAGAGTAAAGAAGCTCCTTTCAAAGTAAGAGGCGATATGGTCAGAATATCGGACTGCTCATCCAAACCGGTAAGGATACTGTCATATACGCTCATCATCACAGGTGCGGCGGTACTGGCAATGTTCATAATACCGCTTTTCAGCGGAACGCTTAACACAGGCTCTTATTTCGGGTTTGTGATAGGCGGTGTAACTGTACTTCTCGGCATATTCACCCCGAAGCTGTTCAGCAACGCAAAAAAAGCTGTGAGATATATCTTCCGTGCCGTGCTTATCATATACGGTGTGCTTGCGGTATATGCGATAACGCTCTCGGCTTTTATGGTCGCAAATATGAACGACGCACCCGAAAAGGACGGCTCACGCACAGTAATAGTGCTTGGCTGTCAGGTAAGACGTGACGGTCCGAGCCTTATGCTCAGACGCCGCCTTGACGCAGCCTACAGCTATCTGTCGGCGGATACTAAAGCCGACTGCATCGTTTCCGGCGGTAAGGGCGATAACGAGCATATCAGCGAGGCTGAGGCGATGTATGAGGCACTCGTGAATGACGGCATATCGGAAAACCGTATCACAAAAGAGGACAAGTCTTCAAGCACCTACGAAAACCTGTTGTTTTCAAAACAGATACTTGAAGACAGTGGGAAGCCGCTCAGAATAGCTATCGTGACCGACGGCTTTCATCAGTGGCGGGCGAGGCTGCAAGCCGAAAGTCTGGGCTATGACGTTAAATGCGTCAGTGCCGCTACGCCGTGGTATCTTGTTCCTGTTTACTGGGTACGGGAATGGTTTGCGCTGAGCTATCTGTTTGTATTCGGCGTTTAAAACGGGTAAATATTATTATGATATAAATTCAGAGGTCAGGAAGGAAAAGAAATATGGAAAAAAATATTTCAAAAGCAAAGGTTCTTGTATGCGATGACTCAATGATGGTCAGAAACAAGATGAAAAAACTTCTTACCGCATACGGCTTCACTCAGATTTTTGAAGCAAGCGACGGTGCGCAGGCAGTTGAAAAGTTTGCAGACATCGTACCCGATGTTACTTTTATGGACATTGTAATGCCTGAGCTTTCGGGAGTTGAAGCACTCAAGCTGATCAAGACAAATTCGCCCGACGCCGTTGTTATTATGGCTACATCGGTCGGCACCGTAGGTAATCTCTCCGAGGCTATCAAGCTCGGCGCTAACGACTTTTTACAGAAACCTGTTGACGAAGAACAGCTTTACAAGCTCCTTGACAACTATTTCAAAAAGGAGGCTTAAGCGATGTTCACACAGTTTTTCGGCAGCTATCTGTTAAACAGGAAAATCGTTTCACCCGCAAATCTCCGTGTTGCACTCGAAAAGAAGGACACAACAAGAGTAAAGCTGGGCGTGCTTGCCATCAACGCTGGCTATATGACGGCAAAGCAGGTTGATGCAGTACATAAGAAGCAGGCAACAGTAGACAAGAGAATAGGCGATATTGCCGTTGATATGGGCTATCTTACCGAAGCGCAAGTCGAAGAGCTTCTTTCGAGCCAGAAGACCGGATGCCTTTTACTCGGACAGGCGCTCGTTGATATGGGCTGTCTTACAAACGAGGAGTTTGAAACCGTTCTCAACGACTACAAAAAAGAAAACAGACTTACCGACAAGGACTTCAGCAGCGAAAGCAACGAAAAGACAGAAAACGTTATTTCTTCTTTCTTCGCTATCGAGGGCGAATACAAGGATTATTGCTCTGAATATGTAAATGTTCTGTTCAAGAATCTTATCCGTTTTGTAGGCGATGATTTTACCCCCTTACAGTCAGCCGTTACAGACAGCAACGATACGGCGGTTATACAGGAGTTTTGCGGCGATTTCAACGCAGTATCGGCTATAACAGCCGACAACAAGGCGGCCGCAGTATTTGCAAGCCGTTTTGCAGAGGAAGAAATAACCGATATGGACTATGCAAATGACGCTATCAGCGAATTCTTAAACCTCAGCAACGGTCTTTATAACGTCAATATTTCCGAAACTACAGGCAAGGAAATAGGACTTAATCCGCCGGAAACGGCCACATCATCGGCTGTAAACGGTATAAAATCGAAGTTCACGCTTACAATACCCGTAGAATATACGTTCGGCACAGTTGTATTCACGCTTGCCGTAATATAAAATCTGATATAAAGCGGACCCCCGTATAAGACGAAAACCTTATTCACGGGGATAAGTCTGTGTGTTTTAAGTAAAGAAGCTGTAATCCGGCTGTAATATCGCTGTTACAAAGATGTAACGGCAAAGTAAGACGGATACGGCATAAGAACAAAAGAAAACGCTTGCCGCATATCCGACGGCAAAGCAAAAAAATCAAAAGAAGACAAGTCTGGAAAGGAAAACTATGGATATTTTCGGCATTCTGACTATGGTCGGAGGACTTGCGCTGTTCCTGTTTGGTATGAACGCAATGGGACAGGGCCTTGAAAAGCTATCGGGAAGCCGCCTTGAGCGAATTCTCGAAAAAATGACCTCCAACCCTTTCAAAGCCATCATGCTCGGAGCTTTAGTCACAGCGGTAATCCAGTCATCATCGGCAACCACAGTAATGGTAGTCGGTTTTGTAAACTCGGGTATTATGAGGCTGTCGCAGGCTATCGGTGTTATTATGGGTGCCAATATAGGTACTACTATGACATCGTGGCTGTTGTCACTGACAGGAATACAGGGTGAAAGCATTTTCATGCAGCTGCTCAAGCCCACATCTTTCACGCCTATACTGGCGATAATCGGTATTTTCTTTATAATGATGTCAAAATCCAGCAAGAAAAAGGATATAGGTACTATCCTTATGGGTTTTGCGATACTTATGTTCGGTATGGAAACAATGAGTTCCGCCGTTGCGCCGCTGGCTGACAACGAACAGTTCAAGAGCATTCTCACTATGTTCTCAAATCCCGTGCTTGGCGTTATTGCAGGCGCTGTGCTTACAGCCGTTATTCAGAGTTCGTCTGCGTCTGTCGGCATACTGCAGGCTATGTGCGCTACGGGAGCGGTTACTTACAGCACTGCCCTGCCGATAATCATGGGACAGAATATAGGTACCTGCGTTACCGCACTGCTTTCTGCAATCGGTGCAAACAAGAACGCAAAGCGTGCCGCACTTGTTCACCTTTACTTCAACCTCATCGGCACTATAGTATTTATGATACTGTTCTATATAATAAACGCTATATTCCCCTTCGAGTTCTTTGAACAGTCTGCAAACCAGGCAGGCATAGCGATAATGCACAGCGTATTCAATATCTTTGCAACGATAATCTGGTTGCCGTTTATGAAGCTGCTCGAAAAGCTCGCATATATCTCAGTGCGTGACAAGAAGAACGATAGTGCTCCGGCAAACGAGTTCCAGATACTTGATCCCCGTTTCCTTGCAACTCCCTCAGTTGCTCTGGAGCAGTGCAAGTCAATAGCTGTAAGAATGGCAGACTGTGCAAGAGATACATTGAAGCTCTCAATGGGGCTTATGTCCAAATATAACGATCGCGATGTCGAAATAGTAAACGAGAACGAGGAAAAAGTCGATGTCTATGAGGACAAGCTCGGCAGTTACCTGTTACAGCTGGGTTCCAAGAACCTTACCCCCGGCGACAGCCAGACGGTAAATATGCTGCTGCACTGCATCAGCGACTTTGAGCGTATATCGGACCACGCTGTCAATATTAGTGAATGTGCAAAAGAAATGCATACAAAGGGCCTTTCGTTCTCGAAGAAGGCTATTGAGGAAATACACATTTTCAACGGTGCTTTAAACGAAATACTCGATACCGCCATTACGGCGTTCGAGCATGGCGACATTGAACAGGCAAAGTCGGTAGAACCGCTTGAAGAAGTAATCGACAATCTGCGTACCGAGATTAGAAACAGACACGTCAAGCGTCTGCGTAAGGGAAAATGCACCATTGAAATGGGCTTTGTACTTACCGACCTTATCACGAATTACGAAAGAGTGGCAGACCACTGCTCCAACATCGCCGTCTGTATGATACAGATACACGACAACAGCTTTGACACACACAGCTATATCAGCGACCTCAAGGCTACAAACAACGAGGAGTTCCGCAAAAAGTTCACTGTTTTCAGTGAGAAGTATATGCTCCCCGACGCAAAGAAAACAGATTAATGCTTACCGCCGTGATTTTTTCACGGCGGTAAGTCCGTAAAAGAAGTCTGTTTTTGAAATAAACTTCTGACTTACTATCCCTATCCCCCTTGCCCCCTTTCCCCGGAAAGGGGGATTTTACTGGGGCTACCGCCCCTAGTCCCTGTCGGGGGCTCCGCCCCTGCGACCCCACTTTTTAGTAAACAAGAGGTTTACAACAGACTACCGCCGTGATTTTTTCACGGCGGTTTTTCATATTTATACCTGCTGTTTTCGATTGACAAAAGGGCAGTATTTGTGTTATATTAGACTTGATATAAGCTCAGCCCTATTTCAGAAAGGTTAAACTATGGAAAGACGAGATAAGATAAATTACTACCTTGACATAGCCGAAACGGTATGTGAGCGTGGAACCTGCCTGCGCAGGAATTTCGGTGCAATAATAGTACACAACGATGAGATAATCGCCACAGGATACAACGGTGCGCCGAGAGGCCTTAAAAACTGTTCCGACCTCGGAATATGCACCCGTGAAAAGCTGAACGTTCCGAAAGGTCAGCGTTATGAACTTTGCCGCTCGGTTCACGCAGAGGCAAACTGCATAATCAGTGCTTCAAGGACGGATATGATAGGTTCTTCGCTTTTCCTTGCCTGTCACGATATGACCTCAGGCGGCACGCTCTGCGGAGAGGTTGAGCCTTGCTCAATGTGTAAGCGTCTTATAATAAACGCAGGTATCAAGGATGTATTTATCCGCACCTCAGCAAACGAATACAAGGTCATCAATGTTGAAAGCTGGATAGAAAATGACCCCAGCCTTGACGGCTCTGGCGGATATTAAGAGGTGATTTTACGCTCACAAAAAAGACAAAGAAAAGAATAGCTATAGGCTGTGCCGCAGGCGTTGCGGGAGCGGCTCTTGCCGCTTTTGGACTTGTCGCCTGTGATATGCGGCTGCAGACAACGACCTACGAGATAAAAAGCGGGAAAGTATCATCGCCTGTACGCATTGCATTTGTTTCGGACCTGCACAACAGCCTTTTCGGGAAAAGTCAGTCGGAGCTTAAAAATGCGATAGACGGTGCAAAACCCGATATAGTCGTATTCGGCGGAGATCTTGCGGATAAAACGCAGGACGACCTGCCCGAAAACTCATACATTCTTGTGAAATATCTCGTAAAGCGTTATCCGTGCTTCTACACTATCGGAAACCACGAAAATGCAAGGGGCGACAGCGCAAGGATAAAACAGCAGATGTCGGACTTCGGAGTTACCGTGCTTGAAGGAAACGGTACGGTCATTAATATCAACGGAAACGAAACCGAAATCTGCGGAATATACGACGCTCACACCTATGACGAGGTAAACGGCGAGCTTGTAAACCAGCTTGATGCCGTGACTTCGGAAAAAGACAGCAAGCGTACAAGAATACTTATCGCTCACTTTCCCGAACAGATAGACGAATACTTAAAGGGCAACTTTGATATAGTTCTGTCGGGTCACGCTCACGGAGGTCAGTGGAGAATACCCGGACTTATTGACGGCGTTTTTGCGCCCGGTCAGGGAGTATTCCCAAAATACACGGCAGGCGTTTATATGCACGGCGACACCGCCCATATTGTCAGCAGAGGGCTTTGGAAGCCGTCAACATTGATAGCGGTGCCGAGGATATTCAACCGACCGGAGCTTGTGTTTGTTGATATTAAAAAATAGCATAAAAAAACGGATACTCTTTTGAGAGTATCCGTTTTTATGTCAATAGAGTATCTTGGCGCTTTTATCAATCTCCGCCCTCGGCGGTGCCGTTATAAATCTTCACCAGCTTTTCGCCGATCTTCTTTATATCCATATTTTCAACAGCCTTGCGTCCGTTCTCACGCAGTGACGGGAGCTTGCCCTCATAAATCTCCTTTATCATACGCTCGAATTCGTCCTTATCCTTTGCCTTATAGCAATCTGTACCGCCGTTTAACCAGTCAAATACCGGTATGTCACGGACAATAACGTTTGCCTTTGCCGCAAGCGCCTCAAGAAGCACTATGCCCTCTGTTTCCTCTAAGGTAGGGAATATATACACGTCACAGCCGACATAAGCCTGTTTCAGCTCATCGGGCTGTACATAGCCAGCAAATGTCAGATTCGGCAGCTTTGTCTTTACCGCCTTTCTTATCTTGTGCGGTACGCTGTAAAGCGGAGTTTTGCCGAACCAGATAAACTTATAGTCGGGCATATCCTTTGCCATCTGAACAAAATCGAGAAGGCCCTTACGTTCAAAGTAAAGTCCTACGGAGATTACGACCTTGTCATCGTCCTTTAAACCGAACTTTTTGCGGAATGCTTCCCTGTCGTTTTCCTTAGGCTCATATCTCGCAAGGTCAATACCGTTGGATACGGCATAGATCGGAGCGGTCAGCCCGTAGCCTCTTATCAGCGACTTTGAATACTCGGTCGGAGTCACTATAACATCGCCCCTGCGATAGCAGCTGCATATCCACTTCTTGAAAAGTCCCGAAATAAGATTAGAGCCGATGAACGAATTACGGAAATCCTCCTGCGTTGAGTGAGCGTGGTACACCACTCTCTTGCCCGCCTTTTTTGCTTTTTTCGCAAGATGCTTAGATTTCAGTCCGAGCGTGTTTATGTGAACAACATCATAGCTGTCCTTAGGGTCGAGCGTATATTCTATGCCGTTAAGCTCCATTGCTCTCTGCTGGTGCATAATCGCTCTGCCAAGGCCGGATATTTTGATAAGGTTCATACCTTCTGAAAACAGGAGTACCTTCATATTAGTTTCCTTCCATATAATTACTGTGTGCGTAAACGTATAACAGATATTTTATCATAATTGCCGGGTATCGTCAAGTAATATCAGGAATGATACCTTTCAAGGAACTGACGTGTACGCTCGTTTTGGCTGTTGTTGAATACCTCGTCGGGAGTGCCGTTCTCAATAACATATCCGCCGTCCATAAATATTACACGGTCGGAAATCTCGCTTGCAAACTGCATTTCGTGAGTTACAATAACCATAGTCATCTTTTCTTCCGCAAGGCTCTTTATTACCTTTAATATCTCGCCGGTAAGCTCAGGGTCGAGCGCAGATGTCGGCTCATCGAAGAAAAGAAGCTCGGGGCTGAGTGCAAGCGCTCTTGCGATAGACACACGCTGCTGCTGACCGCCCGACAGATTGCACGGGTATTCGTTTGCCTTATCCGCAAGTCCCATTTTGCCGAGCAGCTCCATAGCCGTCTGTTCCGCCTGTGCCTTATCCTGCTTTAATACATGGACGGGTGCCTCTGTGATATTCTTCAGCACCGACATATGCGGAAACAGGTTGAAGTTCTGGAACACAAGACCGATTTTAAGCCTTATATCGTGGAGCGTTTTGTTATCGGCATATAACGCCTTGCCGTTTTCATCGTTTCTTGTCATAGTGATGCCGCATATCTCGCACTCGCCGCTGTCTATCTTCTCAAACTGATTTATACAGCGCAGGAGCGTTGATTTTCCGCTTCCCGACGGGCCTATTATAGATATTACCTCGCCCTGCTCCACATTGAATGAAATATCGTTTAAAACTTCGAGCTTTCCGAAGCTCTTTGATAGATTCTTTACACTGAGTATTGACATTCCGCCTGCTCCTTATCTGTAGTAGTTCAGTTTCTTTTCGATAAAGCCGAACAGCGCTGTCAGCACAGTAGCCATTACGAAATAGAAAACACCTGCAATAAACAGCGGAACAAGCGAGCTGTAGTTCATCATCTGCTGTTTTGCCGCAAGCATTATTTCCGAGTAAGCAACGACATTTGCAAGCGACGTATCCTTTACAAGCGTAATTACTTCGTTTGACGACGCAGGAACGATACGCTTTATTACCTGCGGGAGAATTATCCTGAAGAACGTCTGTGCCTTTGTCATTCCCAGAGCCGCCGCCGCTTCATACTGACCTCTCGGTATAGATTCTATGCCGCCTCTGAATATCTCGGCAAAATATGCCGCATAGTTCAGCACGAATGCGATAATTACCATAGTGAACATAAAGCTCTCTGCGGCAGGATCTACGCCGCTCAGCAGACTTTCCACGAAACCGCCCGAGCCCTTGGTAGCCGTCTTTAAAAACGGCAGTGCATAGTAGACAACTATGATCTGGAGCATAAGCGGTGTTCCACGCATTATGAGTATGTATAGATTTGTAAGCCACGATATTGGCTTGAACCTGCACATCTTCAGTGCCGCAACGATAAGTCCGAGCGGTATTGAAAAAAGCAGCGTAAAGCCGAAAATCTTAATTGTGGGGATAAGGTTTTCCAGGAGTATCCCCGTAACCTTCATTATCTGTTCGCCGGTCATATTTAATTCTTCCTTAATCTTCCGATAATTTATCATAGTAAAGCGATAATTCGCTATTACGGCAGTATATTATTATTGTACCATAAGTAAAGGGGTATTTGCAAGTAAAAGATGAAAAAACCCGTAATTCACAGCATTTTATCGTTGACGGAAAATACAGCAGGTATATCCCGCCTCAAGCAATATTACAGCCTGTACAAACACAGCGGCTGAATTTACAAAAAATTGTGCAAGTTCCACTATAATCTTGACTTTGGTACTATTTTATGGTACAATTATCTATGTGTAATCAGAAAAGAAATACAGACAGGAGGTGGATTGCTTGTACATCGGCAAATTTCATAAATACGCAGTAGCAGGGATATGTCTTGTGGGAATGCAGAATGACCACGCTGCACATATTGTAAAAGTAGCCTCGGACGCTTTGATAAAGAAAGGCTTCAAGGTTATGATATTCAACGCATTTACAGATATGTTTTATGATACACCGTATTCAAAGGGAGAGGCAAGCGTCTATCATCTTATTAACCTCGATATTGTAGATGTTCTTGTCATTATGCCCGAAACTATAAAGAGCGAATGGGTAACCGACACTATCATAAGATATGCAAACGCCGCAAAAATACCCGTAATAATGCTTGACGGCAGTCACAACGGCTGTACGAATATAACATACGACTACGGCAGGTCGCTTGAGTCGGTAGTGGAACACGTCATAACAGAGCATAAATGCACCGACCTGTTTTTTATGGCAGGCACAAAAGGCAACTGCTTCTCAGAAGAAAGAATAGAGGCTTTCAAGCGTGTTCTTGCACGTCACAATATTGAATTTAACGAGAAAACAATGCTCGGCTACGGAGATTTCTGGGAAGCGCCGACAAAAAAGACCATCTCGGATCTTATTGTCTGTGGAAGAAAAATGCCTCAGGCTATAATATGCGCAAATGACTCTATGGCTATCATCGTAATGAAAGCTCTTGAAGAACACGGCATGAAAGTTCCTGAGGATATAATAGTCACCGGATTTGACGCTATATATCAGGAGCGTATTTATTCAACCACCAGACTTACCACCGCACAGATGGACGCAGATGAGCTTGCGACAACCATTGCCGACACCGCATACGGATATATCAATGGCAGTGAAAAACCGTCCGATAAGCATATCCATTTCTCTATGATACTCGGTCAGAGCTGCGGCTGCGGCGATTTTGACGTAGCTTATACCAATGAAAAGCTGGAGCATATGAATAAATATAATCTCGCCCTCTATGACGCAGAGATCAAGATGGCTTCGCTTTATACACATACGGTAAACTGCGACAAGCTCGACGAGCTTACAAAGGCTATGGGCAGATATTTCAACTACCATGCAGCACTGTGTCTGAATGATGATTTTCTGACCAAGGAATCAGCCGTCATACCAAAAGCGTATCACAGCGTTTTTACCGAAAATATGACCGCACACGTCATAAGGACGTGGAGCGATTACAGCTATAATATAAATTATCCGACAAAGAAGGTACTTCCCAATCTCAACGATCTTATCAAAAGATATAATACCATTATGTTCTGCCCTCTGCATTTTCAGGAGCATGTCATAGGCTATTATGCCGCCATTGCGGACGATCTTCTTGTAAATCCCGGCAGCTTCTACTATGTTCAGCGACTGGTGGAATCTATAAACCAGGCGCTTGAAAACTTCCGCATAGAATATCTTCTGAGAAACGCAAACAACGAGCTTTCGCTCACGCACTTGATAGATCCGCTTACAAACATCTATAACCGAAGGGGATATTTTGAGCGTATAAACGAGCTTATGCTCGGAAACGAAAAGTGTAATGTTATCCTTGTATCCTGCGATATGGACAGGCTCAAAGAGATAAACGATACATACGGTCACTCTGAGGGCGACATAGCTATAAAAGCGGTGGCTGACGCTATAAAGACAGGCTGCGGAAAAGACGGTATATGCGCCAGATTCGGCGGAGATGAATTTATACTGACAGTGCCGTATAACACCGATAAACAGCGTGAGCTGTCAAGGCTTGTCGGTGAGATACAGACGGAGATCGACAAGTTCAACCGCAGTGCAGGAAAGCCTTATGAGGTGTCTATAAGCGTAGGCGGATCATACGGCACGGTGAGCAGTGTTGAAGAAGTGAACGAACTTATGCGCAATACCGACCGGCTTATGTACGAGCAGAAAAAGGTGAAGAAGGGCGAGCGTGTTCCTGCCTTTCAGCCCATACCCGAGGCTCAGAAAAAGCCCGATGAGGTGCTTGAAGGTTATCGCAGCAGAATACACAAAATATTCTCGCAGTTTGACAAATGCACCTACTTCTATATGGACTATCTCAACTTCAAGTGGTACATCATAGAGAACGACCATATGCCAAAGTGCCTTAAATCTTCCTCTGTCGGTCCTCTGCGTGCGATATGGCTGAGCGGAGCGGTACACCCCGACGACAAGCTCATCTATGAAAGCTTCTGCCGTAAAATAAAGAACTCCTTTGACGATAAGATTACCGATTCCTCATTGAACGTAAACATACGTCTGTGCGAAGGTGACAAGCCTGTATGGTACGGTATTTATGTACAGCTTTCGGGCAAGGACGGTAAAATGGAAGAGATAGCCGGTTCTATCAAAAAACTCGAAATCAACGAAATAATGAGCATAGACATTCTGGATTATTACACCACTACCGATAATCCGATAATGTTCAACGATATGATCTCGCAAAGGCTCACGGCATATCCGGACACAAAATTTGCTCTTGTGCAGTTTGATATAAAGCGTTTCAAGCTGATAAATGAAAACTACGGCGAAGACGCAGGAACGGAAATGCTCCAGTTCATATCACGTCAGCTCAGCAACTTCTGCGGAAAACAGCAGATGGGAGCAAGAATGAGCGGTGACGTCTTTACACTTCTGACCCCTTACGAAGATAAGGACGGGTTGCTCTCCATTGTATCCGAGCTTCAGCGTTGTCTGAAGAATTTCCGTCAATACAGCTATGAATTCGTGTTCGGTATTTATCTTATAGAGGACAGGAGCGTATCTGTCAGAACGATGTGCGACTGTGCCGCTATGGCAAGACAATCTATCAAGAAAAACGCTCTTGAAAGCGTTGCATTCTATAGCAAGAATATGCAGAAGGAGATAAAGGAACGTAAGTTTGTCGAATCGCATATGAAAAAGGCTTTGGACAACAACGAATTTATCATCTATCTGCAGCCGAAGTTCAGCATATCAAGCGGCGAAGCTGTCGGCTATGAAGCGCTTGTAAGGTGGCAAAGTCCCGAAAGGGGAATGATATACCCGGGCGGATTTATACCGCTGTTTGAGGAAAATGGATTTATCACAAAGCTGGACGCTTATGTTTGGGAATGTGCCTGCATGGTACTGCGTGACTGGATAGACAGGCATTTCACGCCGCTTCCGATCTCGGTCAATGTTTCCCGTGCGAACCTTGACGATGAATCATTCCTCAATGTCCTTGACGGGCTTATTGAGAAATATCGTCTGCCGAAGCATCTGCTTGAGCTTGAAATAACCGAAAGCATAGAAAATGACACAACACTGCGTATGACCGAAAAGATAAAGGAACACGGCTACATTCTGCTGATGGACGATTTCGGCTCGGGCTACTCCTCACTGAACACGCTTCAGGATACAAAGTTCGATGTGCTGAAGCTAGACCGTGAATTCTTCTCGACACATATGTCAAACGATCGTGGAAAGAAGATAATAATGCACACCATCTCAATGTCCAAGGACGTAGGTCTGGGGCTTATTGCTGAGGGTGTTGAAACCGCAGATCAGGCGCAGTTCCTCGAAAGTTGCGGATGCGATACGGCGCAGGGTTATCTTTATGCAAAGCCTATGCCCGTGCAGGAGGCGGAGAAATATCTGAAAAATGCTTCGCAGAGTAAAACTGATAATGAAGGCGTAACGCCATAGTAAAAATCACCCGATGCTAAAATGCATCGGGTGATTTTTTGCATAATGTGATTACCGCATACTTTGCGATAATATTTTTTCCGCCTCGTCTTTCACCCTGTCTTTCAACCACTGCGGTGAAACGACCTCGCAGTGACTTCCGAACCCCATCACAAAGCACATGATATTCTCCTCATTCTGCATTGTGCAACGAAGCTCTGTTGTATCTTCGTCTATCGGCGTAACCGTCTGATCTCTGCCGTAGATACGTTCACGGGCGAGCATCGCATATCTGCCGTGCAGCAGCATAACTATATCATACCATTCGCCGTTCTTTTTCATACCGAAATCGTCAAGATAGTCGCTTTCCTTGTATGTCGCAAGAACTGTGAAGCGGTTTTCCGTGACAACCATCGACTGAATACGGCTCAGCTTGAAATAGCGGATCTCGTATGACTTTTTATCATATCCCAGCATAAACCAAGCATTGTTATACATAAACAGCTTATACGGATCAAAGCGGCGGTGCGACACCTTGTTTGACAGCGACAGATAATCCATCTCAAGCTCTTTTCTGTGAGCGATACACTGTGCCACAGTATCATACCGTCTGCTAAGCTCCTGCTCGTCAACGGCAAGCGGAAAACGGTTGGCAACGGATATTTCCTGCGGCTGTTCGTGCTTTACCGCCGCAAAGACCTTTCCCATCGCTTTTTCATAATCGCTTGAGTAAGGAAAATCGTTGCGGCTCTTAAGATATTCCGCTCCGGAGGATAACGCACGCTGTTCGGCTTCATTGAGCCTTACCGTAGGAATCACGCTCTGCGTTATCAGACGGTATCCGCCGTATTTGCCGGGGATACCCTCTATATAATAGCCTGCCTTTTCAAGTTCTGTGCGGTACTCGGCTATATTGCGGACGTTTGTTTCAAGAATATCAGCCAGCTCCTGACCCTTGTACACTCTGCCCGAGCTTAAAATCTGCAGCATTTTAAGGCAGTTTGACGTTTTCCCCATTGCCGTTCCTCCGTTTGTGTATATCATAGTATATATAATTATACACTATTTATGGCAGGAATTCAATCGCTTACAGTCGTTCAAGGAACTCCTTCTTCTTTTCTGCAAACTCTTCTTCCGTCAGTATACCGTTTTCTTTCATTTCGTGAAGCTGTTTTATCTGCTCCATTATCGCTTTCGGATCTTCCTTCTTTGCAGACGCTGTGCTTGAATGATTCTGCATATTTGCCGCCGCCTGTGACGCTTTATCCTTGAGATTTCCTGCTGCACCTGCGATGCTTCCTGCGGCATTCTGTGCCATATTCTTTATGCTGTCGGCATTCACTGAACCTATCGCCGATTTTATTCCGTCAGTGTTTATTGACGGCAGAGATACGCCCGCAGTGCCGTTTTCATCTTCGGCTGAGTTTACTGCATCAAATACCTTGTTACCCTTAAGTCCTAAGAACTGTATTACCGACATTGCTATAAGGGCGAGCATAAGAATAAGTATTATCCAGAAGCCTATCAGATAGTTAAGTTCTACCTTTGCGGATACTCCCGTGCCTGCGGTCGCTCCGCCTGCCGCCGCAATTACTGCCGATGCCGCCGAACCGGGCGCTATGAACAGGCAGACGATACCTGCAACCGAGCCTATAGCGGATATAATCTTTCTGAAAGGCTTCAGCTGAGGGATATAACAGCTTGCCGCTACTGCCACAAGGCAAAGTATAAACGCAAAGCCGAAAAATCCGCCGTCCGTCACAAGCGAAAAGCCGTTCATCGACTGATCGGCGCTTCCGCCGCCGAATCCTCCGACAGAAACCTCCGCCTTTACCGACATAAAGGGAAGAAACAGTGCAAGAATTATCACGGCACATATAATTCCCATAAGATTTTTAAGTATAAATTCTTTATTTAGTTTCATAACAATCTCCTTTTGAATTAAAGCTTTTCACTGTAGTATTCCTGTTCCTCACATATTACTATATTTCCGTCACCGATGAGCGTTGAAGAAGATATTTCAGCATCTGAATCAAAAGTGAAGTATATAACATATTTTCCGTCATCATATAAACCAAATGTACCGTCATCTCTGAGTGTTATATAATCGCCGTAGTTTTTATACAGATAATTGCTGAAAGCTCCATATGTCACATAACCGTCAAAATCTGTAAAGAAAGATATTATAGGACACTCGACCATAATTGCCTTGCCTCGTCCTAAGATCGGGTGGTCTTGAATAAAGTCTTTTCTGCAATAGTAGATATCAAGACCGTCCTTTTCGTAGCAGGCATAATATCCGGTATAAATGCTGGCTGTAATTCCCCATACGTCGGCAAAATCCTTGTCAAAATAATACTGTATATAGTCCGGAAGTGCTATAGTTCCATTGGTAACGGCAGGAGCTTCTGGTTGTGTTTCGGCAGGTGTTGTTTCCGGTGCAGGTGTTGTCTGCACTGTAGTTTCGGGTGTTGTCTGTGCTGTTGTGACCGCTGTTGTCTGTGCCGATGTGGTATCAGGTGCTTCTGACGGTTCATCATCTGAAATATCGGGTACGGAATAATCCGCTCCGTCCTTGTCGTAGATACCGCCGAAAAGCCCACTGCCGTTTGCCTCAGTCACGAGCGACATCTGCTTTTCGTTTACGTTTGCTATGCAGGTGTCACTGTAGGTCTGACCGCCTGCAACTATTGTAAGTATCAGCTTTCCGTCCGCAATATCGTATGTACCCTCGTCGGATTGTGCCGTGACCGTGCCGTCTGCCGCCGTCTGCTTATATGACAGCTCCTTGCTGTCCTTGAATCTCAGTTCGTATGTGCTGTCACCTGCTTTCTTGTACCAGGCACCGTAAATGTTGACGGTGTTCAATTCCATTGTTGCACTGACCGCAGGCTGACCGTTATCCTTCTGACCGCTTATTACAAAATAGGCAACCAGTGCGACAGCTATTACTGCAATAACCACACACAGTACGATTATGTTGTTCTTCTTCGAACTTCCCTGTTCCATACTTATTCCTCCTCGTTTTTCTTTTTCAGAAGTTTTCTTATAGTCCTCTCCGAATAGTTATACTCGGTGGCTATCTTATTAAGCGAATCAGATGAGCCGTCATAGGTTTTTTCCGCCTCCAGTGCGACATATTCCTTAGAATAAAGCCGTGTGGGGAAATTTATCTGACTGCCCTTCATCTGATTGTACAGCTTAACGGTGTTTTCAAAGCCGATAATTTCACATATCGTCCCATACACACCGTTAAGCGATTCCGATTTGTTATTCTTATCCATGACATCTCCCGAAATCTGTAATTTATAACTTTATTATATACTGTTGACCGCATCTTTTCTTCTGCCTTTTTCCACGCAAAAAGACTTGGAAAAAAGCTTTGAAAACCGCTTGAAAACACATTGCAATGTTCGTTTTTCAAGTATATTAAAACACCGTTTGCAACATTATTTATGTATGGATAGAAAAATGTTTGGAAAAAAGGATAAAAAAATTCCCGACCTGCCATAAAACAGATCGGGATGTATATCGGGTTTTACTTTGCCGCATGTGAGGACTTTATCATAATCAGCATACTTCTGAACTGAACGCTCAGCATATCCGAAATCTCGTTTTCGCTGAACAGACAGATGTTGGATGAAAGCAATACACCTATACCGTAGGTGAATATCCAGACGTGTCTGAACAAAGTCATTGCGTCCTCTTTTGAAAGTGAGTAATCGTTCATTATATACTCAATGCACTTGTCAGCCGTAACGCCGAGCATAGACGAGAACATTCCCTCGAAATTGAAAGTATGAGCCTGTTCCTTCATAAAAAGAAGTCTGAACAGCTTCGGCTTTTCCTTTGCAAAAGTGATCATCTGTATGCCGACCTGCTTGAATGCAGGCATATCGGGCGTTTCTTTTTCCGCAAACTGTCCGAATACCTTCATAGCGGACTCACGGACAGCGCTTTCAAGCTCCTCCATATTTCTGAACGCTGTAAAGATAGGGCGTGTCGATGTTCCCATAGCTTCTGCAAGGCTTCTTGCATTCAGCGATTCAACACCGCTCTCGGCAACTATTCCGAGCGCTATTTCGGTTATTTCTTCTCTTGTATATTTTGCCCTGGGTGGCATAATATCACCTCGTGATATGGGTTTTTCTGTAACACTTGTTGTGCAATGCTCATATTATAGCATTATAGCACCGGTTTTTCACTATGTCAACTGTTTCGGATAAGAATGATATTTTTGCCTATTGCGTTTCGCAGATTTTTCTTAAAGATTAATTTTATTAAATTAAATTATTGACATCAGTCTAATATTGTGCTATTATTAAGAAAACTTTCAGGGAGGTATAAATATGAACGAACAGAACAATTATCAGCAGCCTGTTGAACAGAACTTTCAGCAGCCTGCACCGCAGTACCAGCAGCCCGCACCGCAGTACCAGCAGCCCGCACCGCAGTATCAGCAAAGCTACGGACCGGTTAGACAGCTCAATACACACAGAGGTCTGATTAAGCTGATTCTGTTAACAATTATAACTTTCGGAATTTATCCGTTAGTTTTCTTTTCCGGAATTTCAGAAGATATAAATCTTATCGCAAGCAGATTTGACGGAAGAAAGACAATGCACTACTGCCTTATGGCGTTTATCATCGGGCCGCTTACATTAGGTATCGGTTTTATCGTATGGTTCCATAACCTTTCTTCAAGAATGGGCAACGAGCTTGCAAGACGTGGAATAGCATATTCTTTCGGTGCTTCGGATTACTGGCTATGGAACGTTCTGGGAAGCCTTATCATTATCGGACCGTTTGTTTATCTGCACAAGCTCGCAAGAGCGTCTGTGCTTCTTGCAGAAGATTATAATATCAGAGGCTGAGCCGATACATATTTACATATTCAATGCCGGGCTGAGAAATATCATCCAGACGGCCAAGGAAGGGGCTGACATAAGTAGCACCTGCACGAGCGGCAAGAAGTGCCTGGTTTGCGGAGAAGATCAACGTGCAGTTGGTCGGAATTCCTTCGGAGGAGAGAACCTTGATGGCTTTCAAGCCTTCAACGGTCATCGGATCTTAACGACCATGTGCTTGGGGTCGAGCGCATAGATTGCTCTTCCCTCTTCGATCATGCCTTAAGCGTCCTCAGTGGTCGCTTTGACCTCGCCGGAGATCGGGCCGTCAACGATCTGGGCAATTTCTTTCAGAACGGTCGCATAGTCGCGGCCTTCTTTGGCGATCAGAGAAGGATTGGTGGTAACGCCAGCGATAACGCCCATGTCGTTTGCCTTACGGATTTCTTCAATATTGGCGGTGTCGATAAAGAATTTCATGATAATTACACTCATGTCATTTGGTCAGAACGCTTGCGACAGCCGCTTTCCAGCCGTCATAGCGCTTTTTACGGGAAGATTCGTCCACCTTCGACAGATAGCGGGTGCGTTCTTCTTTTTCATAAACAGACTGATCCCACAGCCCCAGAGCAAAACCGGCAGCATAAGCTGCGCCGATGCCCGAAAGTTCTTCGTTTTTCGGAACTGCAACCGGGATCGAAAGCATATCCGACTGGAACTGCATCAGATATTTGTCTTTAGTCGGACCGCCGTCTACCCGGATCTCAGTGATCGGCAGACCGGACTCCTGCTGCATCAGCAGAACAAGATCGGTGATCTGATACGCAATGCATTCTTCCGCCGCCTTTACGATTTCGGCTTTTCCGGTGCTGCGGGTCATACCGACGATTGCGGCCTTTGCCTCACTGTCCCAATAGGGGGCGCCCAGCCCGGAGAAAGCCGGAACGAGGTAGGTCGTATCCTCGGGATTGGCCTTTGCAGCAAATTCGCCCGATTCGCGGGAAGCACCCAACAGCTTCACATCATCGACCAGCCATTTGATAACCGAGCCGGTATAGTTGATGTTGCCTTCCAAGACGTAGTTTACTTTCCCGCCCATGCTCCATGCCAGCGAGGTTACGATACCGGCGTCAGAGAAGATCGGTTTTTCGCCAATATTCATCATAACGGAGGAGCCGGTTCCGAAGGTCGCTTTAATCATGCCAGGAGTCAGACAGCCCTGCCCGAAGAGAGCGCCGTGACTGTCGCCGAGAACGCCGTGAATCGGGATTTCTTTGGAAAAGTACCCATCAAGATCGGTATAACCGTAAAGACCGTCGGAGTCGGTCACAGTCGGAAGCGTCTCCGGGTCAATTCCAAAGATCGAGCAGATCTCACTGTCCCAGGAAAGGGTACGGATATTGAAAAGCTGTGTACGGGAAGCATTGGAGTAATCGCATCGGAATTCTTTTCCGTGGGTCATCTTAAAGACGAGCCACGAATCAATCGTGCCGCAACAAAGGTGTCTGCCGGAAAGGTCGCCAGCGTTCTGTAGAACCCATGCGATCTTTGCCGCAGAGAAATATGGAGAGAGCCGCAGACCTGTGTGCTCGCGCACCATTTCGGCATAATCAGACAGTCCTTCACAGATCTTTGCACCGCGTGCGCACTGCCATACGATCGCATCATAAACCGGAAGGCCGGTATCGCGATCCCAAACCAGAGCCGTCTCGCGCTGGTTGCTGATGCCGATGCCAATGACTTCGTCTTTGTTGATGCCGGTTTTTTCAATAATAGCACGGGCAACGCCTTTGGTGTTCTCCCAGATTTCCATCGGATCATGCGCGACCCATCCGTTTTCTGAAATCTTCTGTTTATGCGGAAGGTCGCTTCGGCCGATCAGCCGGGCGTCTTCGTCAAAAAGAAGGGCTTTGGTTCCGGAAGTGCTCTGATCAATCGCCAGAATATATTTCATGCTGAAAACCAGTCCTTTCCCCTCCCGCACCGGATATGTCGATCCGATGCGGGAGGAACAGTCGCTTATTTTAACAGTTCTTTTGCGGCAGCAATGATACCGTCTTTATTCAGATGATAATAGTCAAAGACCTCGCGGGAATTACCGGTGATAACAGGAGCATCGGGCAGGCCCATGCAGGTGACTTTACGGGGAGCATTGGCTGCGACAATCTGGCAGACCATTGAACCGAGTCCGCCGATCCGGGTATGCTCTTCGATTACGATCACAGCTTTTGCTTTTTCAGCTGCACGGATAACTGCCTGTTCATCCAGCGGCTTGACGCAGTACATATCGAGCACACCGGCGGAGATCCCCTGCTCATTCAGTTCTTTGGAAGCGGCAACGGCTGCTTCTACCATTTCACCGCAGGCGATGATGGCAACATCCGTCCCTTCGCCGATAACGGTCGCTTTATCCATCTCAAAGGGGCAATTGTCCTCCGAGTAAACATCCGGAACGGCGTAGCGGCCGACGCGGATATAAGCGGTCTGATCGTCCTGATAAAGCGCTTCCATCAGCTTACGGGTCTGGAAACGGTCGGAAGGAAGATAAACGCGCATTCCGGGGATCGATGCCATGTCAGCAATATCGGTCGCCGAATGATGGGTCATGCCGAGCGCGCCGTAGGAAACACCGCCCGAAATACCGATCAGCTTAACATTGGTATGGGAATAAGCGCAGTCAACCTTCGCCTGTTCCATGCTTCTGGTCGAGAGGAAGCATGCGGGAGAAGCCGCATAGGCTTTTTTGCCGCATTTAGCAAGACCGGCAGAGATCGAAACCAGGCTCTGCTCAGCGATGCCAACTTCAACAAACTGGTCGGGATATGTATCGGCAAACGGAGTCAGCGAAGCGCTTCCGCGGGAGTCGGAGCAGAGAACAACAACGTCTCTGTCCTCTTTAGCCTTTTCCATCAGAACTTCGCAGATCACCTGCTTATTCGCAATCTTATTCATTTGCCGCAGCCTCCTTTGCTTTCAGTTCCGCCATACCCTGTTCGTATTCTTCGGGAGTCGGAACTTTGTGATGCCATGCAGCTTTATTTTCCATAAAGGATACGCCGCAGCCCTTCGTGGTGTTGGCAACGATCAGGGTGGGTTTGCCTTTGGTGGCTTTTGCTTCGTCAAATGCACGATCCAACGCATCAACATCGTTTCCGTCGATCGAGATGACGTGCCAACCGAAGGTCGCCCAACGCTCTTCCTGGCTTTCCTGGTTCATAACATATTCGGTCGTGCCGGAGATCTGGAGACGGTTTCGGTCAATGACGGCGCAGAGATTGTCCAGCTTATAGTGACCGCCGGCCATGGCGCCTTCCCAGACGCTTCCTTCGGCAAGCTCACCATCGCCCATGACAACATATACGCGGTAATCGCGCTTGTCCATCTTACCGGCGAGTGCCATACCGATCGCGACCGACAGACCGTGGCCGAGAGAACCGGAGTTCATCTCGATACCATTGACTTTATTGTTGGGGTGACCGATGTACTTGGAGAGATACTGGGAAACCGTTTTCAAATCCTCGCGGGGGAAGAATCCTTTCTGGCAGAGAACCGCGTAAAGTGCCTCAACCGTATGACCTTTACTGAGGATAAAGCGGTCATGATCGGGATCATGAAAATTCTCGGGAGTAACATTCATCTGCTTGTTATACAGGACGTTGAGCGTATCGATTACGCTCATGTCACCGCCGATATGTCCGCCCTTTGCGTGGTAGACGATATCGAGGATATCCTGACGCAGTTTGTAAGAGTTTGCTTTCAGGTTCATAAGTCTGTGTCCTTTTCTGATCAGGAGTCGGAAGAGATACTCTTTTCTCCCGGCTCTCCTTCATTTATTCGCCGCGAAGATATGCTTTGATTTCTTCGTCGTTATCGTCATAAAGGTCGGGCTTGACGCCGATGTATTTGCAGGCTTCGTAAAGTCTCGCGACAACATCGCCGTGAATACCGGCACAGTGATGAATATAGGGGCCTTCGACAATCTTTGCCTCCAACTTCTTCCAGTTTTTGACCTCGACCCAGAGATAGGTACCCTTGGTGTAAGGACCGTCAATACCTTTAGCGGTACCGAGCAGCAGGCTGTATTCGCCGTTGTCGCCGTCAAAACGGCAGAGGGTAACGTTGCCGTGTTTGCACTCGGCAGCAACCGCACCGGGGTAATCAAATGCCAGCGGATAGGTCAGCTGAGGACGCTCTTTAGCAAGAGAAAGGGGCCAGGGGCCGCAGTGCTGAAGCAGCTCAGCGTTGTCGTTGGTAGGATGGCGAACCGTCCAGTCAGCAAAGAATACGGGATGCTCGTCCATACCGGCAGCCTGAATCAGCAGAGAAGTGATCGCACCGTGGATATCGGTCTCACAGACGACCGGGAAGCCTTCATCAAAGAGCAGGGAGTTTGCACAGCAGGGCATAACGCCAAGTTCATCCTGAAGGGCGTTCCAACACTGAATAACAGCGGCGTTGCAACCGTATTTCTTTGCCATCGTTTCGATCGCAACTTTCATAGCGGCTACATTGTAAAGCTCGTCCTCGGTGACGTGGATGTCCATCTTCATTCGCATATAAGCGACGCAGGCTTCGACCAGCGTTTTTTCCTCTTTTGCCTTGTTGACGTTCTGAACCAGTTCGGTCATCGGAACGGGCGAAAGCTGGATGTTGAATTTCTCAAGCAGCTCACCTTCGTTGCACATCGTGCTCCAGAAGTCAAACGGACGGGTCGAGATCTGAAGGATGCGGGTATGACGGAAGGTGCGGACGATATTGCAGACGGCAAGGAAGTCCTTGATTCCCCGCTCAAATTCGGAATCGGTCAGGTTGCAGTTGGTCATGTAGGTGAAAGGTACGCGGAAACGGCGGAGAACCTTACCAGTCGCGAACAGGCCGCACTGGGAATCTCTCAGGCGGACGCCGGTTTCGGGATCGGGACATTCATCGCGGGGACCCCAGAGCAGAACCGGAAGATTCATTTCCTTGGCCAGTCTTGCGACCTCGTACTCGGTGCCGAAGTTTCCGTGAGGGAAGAAGATACCGTCAACCTTCTCGGCTTTGAATTTTTCCACAATTGCGGGCAGATCGTTGTCATCGTAGAGAAGCCCTTCTTTATTGATATCGGTGATGTCAACAAAATCCACGCCCAGTTCGCGCAGACGATCTGCGGTCAGATTGCGGTATTCAATAGCTGCAGGCGCGGAAAAGATACTGCGTCTGGTCGGTGCATAACCGATTTTGATTTTTGCAGGAGTCATAAAAATTCCTTCCTTTCTGAAATTAGAGACTGTCGGCATTTATCATAAGCGGTCAGTCAGTGCGTTTGCACACGCTTCCCCGCTCAACAAACTCAGTACAGATCTGAGATTTGGTCACAAACCGGTCGCCGTTCCGGATCAGTTCCAGAAGCCTTCGGACGGCTGTGCGTCCCATTTCCTGTTTATAAACATGAATGGTGGTCAGGCCGGGGGTCGTGATGCTGCAAAACGGAAGATCATCAAACCCGATGATCGATACGTCCTCAGGGATCCGGATCCCGTGATCCTGCATGGCCTTCATCGCGCCCAGAGCAATGATATCGTTATCGGCTAGGAGTGCTTCGGGAAGCCTGATCCCGGCGGAAAGCAAACGGTTCATCTGTACTCTTGCCCCGTCCATCGTCGGAGGCAGAGAAATCAGCCCGTTTTCCGGGATCTCAAGTCCATGTGCTTTAAGCGCCCGTTCATATCCTTCCTGGCGGTAGAAGAAGTTTTTGATGTTAATGTTGCTTTTCAGGTATCCGATCTCCTTATAACCATTTGCGATCAGATACTCGGCTGCGGCACAGGTCGAATCGGTGTTGCTGATCAGGACAGAGTTGAAAGAGGAGTTTTCAAACCAGTTATCCAGTACAACGACCGGTGCCAGTGCGCTTTTGAACTTAGCGGCTTCTTCTTCATCCAACTCGGTTGCCAGAAGCAGGATACCGCTTGTCGGATCGGTCAGAAGCTGTTTTAAGCGTTCGTCATAATCCGGCGCAGACCGGTTCAGGTTCCAGATCACCGTTTCAAAATTCCCGACCCGGCTTTCCATCTCGACTCCTTCGATCAGGGCGGAGAAAAAAGGCGTATCGGAAACGACCTGTCCGCTGTCTTTATAAATGACGAAACGAATGCTGTGGATATTTCCGCCTTCTGATAAATATCCGCAGGCATGGGCGGCTTCGAGAATCTTTGCGGCGGTTTCATGGTTGACGCCGCGTTTATTGTTAAGCGCGTTGGATACAGTTGCCGGAGAAAATCCGGTCATTTCGCTGATCTGTCGGATACTCGCTTTCATCTCGTTCCCTCCTTTGTTTTCATTATAATACGTGTGTTGCAAAAACGCAAGTGTTTTATATAAATCTTCATATAAATTTTTAGATTTCGTCTTTATGCAAATTACTCAACCGTTCCGACTCCGTCGCCGTCTTTACGTCTGAATTCCAGTGGCGTCATCCCTTGAGAACGTTTGAACTGGCGCGCCTGCTTTGAATAGACAACCGCCGTATACTCTTCGCCACGCTGTGAGGTGCGTTGCCTTGTTTCTATTCCGAGCTTTACACCCTGCTCAGTAGGCAGTCTGGTTTTTCTGCCGCTTGGAAGCTCGGTGTTTTCAAGTACGCCTTGTTCTTCGAGCCATTTTGATACAGAGCCTGTTTTAAGCGTACCCGACTTTTCTTCATCGACATAAGAATTGATATTCTGCGTTATATCTGTTGCCGTAACGAATTTCTCCGTGGAAGTAAGCTTCTGACGCATTTCGTCTGTGACCTCAAACGGCAGTCTGTTACGTTTTTCTCTCGGCAAGCCGTTCATTTCCGCTATTGCGTCTATGTTGTCAAGCACAAACTGCTGTGCCGCAGGGCTGAGCATTATTGCGTATCCCGGAAAACCGCCCGGAGTGAAGTATTCATTTAGCCTTATGCCCTCGAAAATGCCGTTTTCGGTCGGCACTCTTTGAGCTTGCCGTTAGGCAGTGTTTCTTCCGTCAGCATACCTATCACGGTCAGCCAGTCGGCAATTGCACAGCCTTTCAGCTTTACAGAAACATCGCTGTCAATATGCTTGTTTATCATATCGGTAAAGGTTGACAGCGACACTTCATTTATAAAACATCTGAATTTTGCCCGTGCCTCGTCGGTTATTACCACACTGCCACGCTTATGCGGCCTTACAGCTTCGGCGACTTGCGGCTTAGCCACCTCTCCGCCGTTTTCAATCACCTTTTCAAGTATTCCCGAAATGTAGAAAAAGCATCGTGACAGCTTGACGTTATTGATAATATCGCCGTCCGGCACAGGCTTATCGCTAAAAGGGCCTATTCCGTTTGCGAGCTTGTCTATGTATTCCTTGGCGTGCTTCATGGTTTCGAGTTCTGAGGCATAGCGATTCCTCCGTAAAAATATGTTAATTAATTTTAACACAGATGAATTCTGATTGCAATGTCATGTGCAAAATCAGAACGGTTTGCCGTATTTTCTGCGTTATGATTTATCACCAAAAATTTCATCTGATATTTAAAAAATCTCCGAACATAATAATATTGCAAGGTCAAAAGGACCTGCATAACAAATACGGAGGAAAACAACAATGGCTAGTACCAATAAAAAGAACAAGGCAGCATTAAACAGCATCAAGATGCAGGCTGCAAGCGAAGTAGGCGTACCCCTTAAGGACAACGGCTACAACGGCGACCTTACTTCAAAGCAGGCAGGTTCAATCGGCGGTCAGATGGTCAAGAAGATGATCGAATCCTACGAAATGTCAAACAAGCAGTAACCTGAAATATTGCGATCGGTCCGGTGCCATTCAACAGGCATCGGACCGATTTATTTGCATAATAATATACGCACGGACTTTTGATGAAAGAAATCCGCTCAAAAAATTCAAATAATGTGAAAAAGATATTGAACTTTTGCAAGAATAGTGCTATAATTTTCTTTGTACAATTAGTCGGTACTGCAAGCATACATAATTTTCCTGTGCTTTCATCGGACAGATGCTGAAAGGAAACGGTATTTCGCTTGCATAAGGCAGACGAGCTGCCGCTATGGCGGAAATTACGGCGAGAAAATCGCTTTCAGGAAGGAATGTTTTTACAATGGAAATCAAAATTGAGAAAACTAAAACACCTAAGGCAAAGCCCGTTGACGAAACAAAGCTCGGTTTCGGTCACATCTTTACCGATCATATGTTCGTTATGGAATATGACACGGGCAAGGGCTGGCATGACGCAAGAATAGTTCCCTACGGGGATATTTCTATTTCACCTGCCGCTATGGTTCTTCACTACGGACAGGAAATCTTCGAGGGTATGAAGGCATACAGAACTCCCGACGGCAGCATTCAGTTCTTCCGTCCGGAAGAAAATTTCAAGAGAATGAACATCTCCGCTGAGCGTCTTGTTATCCCTCAGTTAAACGTTGACGATTGCTTACAGGCTCTCCACGAGCTTGTAAAAATAGATGCGGACTGGGTACCTCATACAGACGGTGCTTCGCTTTACATACGTCCGTTCATATTTGCCGCTGACCCGTTCCTCGGCGTTCGTCCCGGCGACAAGTATTACTTTATGATAATCATGTCACCCTCAGGTGCATATTACGCTTCGGGTCTTGATCCCGTTAATATCTATGTTGAAACAAACTATGTCCGTGCGGTAAGAGGCGGTATGGGTTTTACAAAGACAGGCGGTAACTACGCCGCATCGCTCATCGGTCAGGACGAGGCTCACAAGCAGAACTACTCACAGGTACTGTGGCTTGACGGTGTTGAGCGTAAGTACATTGAAGAAGTAGGCGCTATGAACATCTTCTTCGTAATCGACGGCGAGGTTGTTACTCCCGCACTCCAGGGCTCTATCCTTTCGGGTATCACAAGAAAGTCATCTATAGAGCTGTGCAAGAAGTGGGGTCTTAAGGTAAGCGAAAAGAGAATCACAATACAGGAAATCGCAGACGCTTACGATGCAGGCAAGCTGAATGAAGTATTCGGTACAGGTACAGCCGCTGTTATCTCACCTGTAGGTCACTTAAAGTGGGGCGATAAGGTTATGCTTATCAACGACAACAAGATAGGACCTATCTCTCAGCGTCTTTACGACACAATGACAGGTATGCAGTACGGCAAGCTCCCCGATGAAATGGGCTGGATTGAAAAGCTGTAAGGTGCTGTAAGTTCCGACCTTTCTGTACAGCAAAACGGTCGGAGGCAAACACTATTTAAAACGAATTATACGGCAGACAAGCACGACAGCGCAGATACGTTGCCGTGCACTGCTTTTAAATGCAAAACATGAAAGGAAATTTCGTACATGAAAAACACAGAAAAAACCATGGATAAGCTGGTTGCTCTCTGCAAGGGCAGAGGCTTTATATATCCCGGCAGTGAGATATACGGAGGACTTGCAAATACATGGGATTTCGGACCTCTCGGCGTTGAGCTGAAGAACAATATCAAGTCCGCATGGCGTAAAAAATTCATACAGGAGTGCAAGTACAACGTAGGTCTTGACAGCGCTATCCTCATGAACCCTCAGACATGGGTAGCATCGGGTCATATCGGCGGATTTTCCGATCCCCTTATGGATTGCAAGGCTTGTAAGACACGTCACAGAGCGGACAATCTTATCGAGGACTTTGACGGCACAAACTGTGCGGGCTGGTCAAACGAGCAGATGATGGATTATATCCGTGAAAAAGGCATCACCTGCCCCAACTGCGGCAAGGCTGATTTCACAGACATAAGACAGTTCAACCTTATGTTCAAGACATTCCAGGGTGTTACAGAGGACTCGAAGAGCGAGCTTTACCTTCGTCCCGAAACAGCGCAGGGTATCTTCGTAAACTTTATGAATATCCAGCGTACTACCCGTAAAAAAGTGCCTTTCGGCGTTGCACAGGTAGGCAAGTCATTCAGAAATGAGATTACGCCCGGCAACTTCATCTTCCGTGTAAGAGAATTTGAGCAGATGGAGCTTGAATTCTTCTGCAAGCCCGGCACAGACCTTGACTGGTTCTACTTCTGGAAGGACTACTGCAAGAAGTGGCTCCTGTCCCTCGGCATAAACGAAGAAAACTTAAGACTGCGTGATCACGATCAGGAAGAGCTTTGCTTCTACTCAAAGGCTACAACCGACTTCGAATATCTGTTCCCGTTCGGCTGGGGCGAGCTTTGGGGCGTTGCGGACAGAACCGACTACGACCTTACACAGCACATCAAGACAAGCGGTCAGAAGATGGAATATTTCGATCCCGAAACAAATGAGAAGTACGTTCCTTATGTTATCGAGCCTTCACTCGGTGTTGAGCGTCTGTTCCTTGCAGTTATAACTGAGGCTTATGACGAAGAACAGCTTGAGGACGGTACAACAAGAAACGTTATGCACTTCCACCCCTACTTAGCTCCTGTAAAGGCGGCAGTTCTGCCCCTGTCAAAGAAGCTTGCAGACAAGGCGGGTGAGATTGCAGACGAGCTGTCAAAATACTTCTGCGTTGATTATGACGATGCAGGCGCTATCGGCAAGAGATACAGAAGACAGGACGAGATCGGTACTCCCTTCTGCATCACATACGACTTCGACAGCGTTGAGGACGGTTGCGTAACAGTCCGTGAGCGTGACTCTATGAAGCAGGAAAGAATGCCTATCACAGATGTAAAGAAGTACATCGAGGACAGAATTGCGTTCTGATAAGATAGATGATATGATATAGCAAAACGAGGTGCCAACGCACCTCGTTTTTTGGTTTGTATGTATAGTGAAACGACCTTAAATCACGCTCTAAAACGTGGTTTAAGGTCGTTTACTTTTCAGCTTGTTTTTCTGACGTGTCTTGCCGTAAATTTATGTTGTTGTTTTTGCAATATTGACAAGCTAATCTCGCAAAGTTGGCAAGCGTCAAGCCTTGCGATTCAGCATAAATGCGTAAATCTTCTGCTTTTTCTTTTCTATAGGTGAATGAAACAGTTCTCATATTTTCGCTATTCCATTTTTTATCAGCTTTTTTCTTTGCTTCTGATTTCATAATTCCACCTTATCATTATCAGACTGTAAATTTATGTTGTTATTCTTACAATATTCCATTGCACGCCTTGCGTAAACCCCTATAGTTAAACCTTGTGAATCCGCATATTTTCTTAAATTTTCGGCTAATTCTTTTCTTACTTTGCAAGATAAAGTAATCATATTTTCTTTATCCCATTTTTTGTTAGCTTTTTTTCTTGATTCTGTTATCATAATTCCACCTTATCATTATCAGGCTGTAAATTTATGTTGTTATTTTGTGATATTCCATTGCACGCCTTACATAAATCTCCATAATCAAGCCTATTGAATTCGCATAATTACGCAAATCGCCGCATTTTCACGTCTTAATTTGCAAGATGCTGTAACCATATTTTCTTTATCCCGTTTTTTGTTGGCTTTTCTTGATTCTGTTAACATAATTTTCGCCATAAAAAACACTGGATTTTTCGACTATAAATCTGATAGTATTTGTACGAATTTTGCCTAACCGTATACCTGTCGTTGTATTATAAGTTCACCCGGTAGCCGCAAAAGCAATGTGTACAAAACAAACCCGAATATACATATAAGCCTATCAACTCAAAGCAAGATTAAACCTGTTGATAAAGTGATAGGCTTATAAAATAACAAGAAAAGGATGAACAAAAAATGTTAAACATTGTAATTTTAATTACTGTTTTAACAGTGGTTATCTTATTTGATGCACCTAAAGCAATAATACATATCATTAAGCATATTCTTAAAAAGTAACCGCTTTGTGTCGCTTGAGTACCCGCTTGAGCGGCACAACATCCTTTGTTACTATTATAATCTTAAAAAAGTCTTTTGTCAAGTATTTTGGGTAATGTTAAAAAATTAATGCTTCGCTATTCATATAAATACGTTCACCATATTACAAATAGAAATGTAACAGTCCGTGAGCGTGACTCTATGAAGCAGGAAAGAATGCCTATCGCAGATGTCAAGAAGTACATCGAGGACAGAATTGCGTTCTGATGGATAAATAATATGATATAGAAAAACGAGGTGCCAACGCACCTCGTTTTTTATTTTCATAATACTTCTCCCCCTCTTGCATTTCTTCCCCCTTTATGCTATACTTATCCTTAACCGAATATCGAGAATACGGTACGAAAGGCTTTTTGCCCGGTAGGTAATAGGGAATCCGGTGGGAATCCGGAGCAACCGTCATTACTGTATCTGAGCCTATGCTCACAAGTCAGAATACCCCCGTATTTTTCGGCATTGTCTCTTGGACGAGGAAGAAGTACAGCCGATCTTCAGCTAAGGCTGTACCTTTATGCTTTTTTTGGCATATCCGTATGGCTTATATTTGCTGTGCTTAAAGATCAGTTGTGCTTTCACTTTTTTTGGTGAAGGCATTTTTTATTGCCGTTTTTCGTATTTGTTTACGGAGGTGACGTTATGGCAGACGAAAAATTCAGCAAGGCTGTCGCTATGCTTTGCGAAAAGTATGAACAGCTTGGCACTCTGCCCAAACGCTCCGATTTTACTCCAAGCGAAGTCTGCTTTATAAAGCAGAAGCTGGGACCGTGGACAAGGGCGCTTGAAGCCGCAGGGCTGAAAGAGCCTCCGGCGGTTTCAGCAAAGGAGAAAAGCCGTGAAAAGCGTGAACGCTCCAGGCAAAGAAGAAAAGCGGCAAAACGCAGATTAGACGGTTAAGCCTTACGGCAAAAAAGAATAAAGGAAGGTAAAACTATGACAAATGTAAAGAAATTTACAGCAAAAGTGACAGCTTTACTGCTGGCGCTTTCACTGGCACTGCTGTCAGTACCGCAGGTAAGCTTTACTGTATTTGCCGATGACGACCTCGGAAGCGTCCGTGTTATTGTAGAAAACACAACGTTTACCGAAGCGGTCAGCGGCGGTAACGCTCCTGCATGGACAGGTACCAAGGTCGACAAGTGGGTATCGCTTGACAAGACCTCAAGCGCAATTACCTGCATAAAGGACGCTATCGAAAGCTCCGGCTTTACTCAGCAGGGCGCAGACGATGGCTACATAAGCGAGATTGCAGGCCTTGCGGCATTTGACGGCGGATCGATGAGCGGCTGGATGGGTACGCTCAACGACTGGTTTACAAACGAAGGCTTAACAGCCTATACCGTTGCTAACGGCAAGCTCGCAAGCGGCGATGAGATCCGTATGCAGTACACTATGGACTGGGGCGCTGACCTCGGCAATGACTGGAGCGGTACAGATACATCGCTTAAAGCGATAAGCAGCGATTACGGCACGCTTTCCCCCGAATTCAGCGCAAAGACCTATAATTATACTCTTACAGTTCCTTTCGGCACAAAGAGCATCAATTTCCGTCCTACCGCACTGAACAAGAAATTCAAGACGGTAAGCAAGATCGGCGACAAGACGCTGAGCCTTACAAAACCGACTGAAATAAAGGACGGCGATGTTATCACCGTTACGGTAGGCGAGGGTGCAACAGCAAGCACTTATAAGGTAACAATAAAGGAAGGCACAAGACCCGCCGCACGTTTTGACAGCTTTGCACTTTCGGCTTTCTCGCTTGACGGCTGGGACAATGACGCTTTCGACCCCGAAAAGCTCGAATATGATGTAAAGATAAAGTCTTATAGCACATCATCCTTCTATATCAACAGCGGAACTAAGTTCAACAAGGACCTGCTGAAGTGCTATGCGGTATATACCGATATAAACGGAGTTGCACAGAGAAACGAGATAAAGTCCGGCAGCTTCAACAGCATTTCTAATATTCCTTTCGGCTTGACTAAGCTGATTTTAGAGCTTTGCTACATTGACGATGAAAGCATAAAGACGCAGTATGTGTTCAACATAACACGTCCCTATGACTACACTGCGGAAATCGCAGGCACAAGCGGCATCACGCTTGTTCCCGCCGGCAGGGAGCTGTACGCAACAAAGTACAACGGCTTTGCAGAAGGAACGGTTTTCAGAAATGACGAAAACGGCAATGTGACCGATACGACCGGCACAAATGCAGAATGCCACAGCTACACAGCCTATGTTTTGGGAAGCACCGACGGAGTTGCGCTTACTCTCAAGGGCAAAACCGCAAACGTTCATTTCAGAGCGAAGGCTGACGGCGAATATACAGAGCTTAAAAGCGGCGAAACAACTCCCGCATATTCCTTCGGCAAGGACGGCACTGTTACAGTATCAATAGATGTGGTTTCTGACGGCGATTATCTTACAGACAAGTTTGATGACGCAGACAAGATAACAAGCTACAAAATAAAGCTCGTAAAGGCTGACGTTTCTATAAAGAACGTACACTTTACAGAACTTAAAAGCGAACACGGCGATATGTATCCCGCATTCGACCCGTCACTTCTCAGCTATAATATAGTTATAGCAAATGACGCAGAATTCCCCACAGTATATTTCAAGGTTGCCGACGGTTGCACAGTTAAGATAGGCAACGATGCCGCAACAACAGATGAAAACGGCGTTTACAGTCTTGTTACCAAGAGTGCAAACACTACTGTAACGGTAACAGACGGCACTCTTTCAGAAAGCTATACTGTCAAGGCTACAAAGAGAAGCAAGTATGACGTACCCGACAAGGTCGTTGATTATCTTTGCATCAACAGCCAGTACACCAACGTTTCCTACGGTGTAGGCCCCGAGCAGACGCTCGCAGGCACTATAAAATCGCTCGGTAACTTCGGCGGTTATATCACATATTACTATGAAAACCCAGTAACAGATGACCCCTCAAACCCCTACGGCCTTGACTTCTACGCTTACGGCAACAGCTTTGTAAGCGGCGGAAGTGCGGCTGAAAGCGGACAGGTGTATGTTTCTGAGGACGGCAAAACATGGTATGCGCTCGCAGGAAGTGAGCATTTCGAAGATACGACCATCACCGATTACGAAGTAACATACAAAAAGACAGCCGACGGTAAAACAAGCTGGACAGACAATCAGGGCAACTCAAACGACGGCTCAAAGCAGACAGGCAGATGGGTTTCACCCAGCGTTTATTATATGAACGATCTTGCAAAGGGCGATACTGTCACACTCAGAGGCGTTGTTATCCCCAGTATTCAGGGCAGTATACAGGGCGACAGCTCTACAGCTTCCTTTGTAGGCACGACAAGGTTCGGCTATGTTGACTACTTCAAGAACGGCACGATAGGCACTAATGTAAACGCATACAGCGAAAATGCCGAATCAAACGGTTTCGACTTAAAGTGGGCGGTAGATGAAAACGGCAACCCCGTTACATTCAAAAACGGCGTTCACTATATAAAGATACAGACAGCAAGCAACATCTGGGCAGGCGTATTCAACGAGAAATCGACAGAGGTTTCTTACGTTGTAAGAACAACTGCAAACGAGCAAGAGGTCGGCACGACAGCGCTTCCCGGAAAAATAGTCTTAACAGACGCAAACGGCAAGACAATAAAGGAAATCACTCCCGATGATAACGGTGTTTACGAGATAAGCACAGGTATCGAGGAAAGCGTGAACGTTTCCGTATCGGGCGCTGACGATGATAACATTTATATCAACAATCAGCGTGTAGCCTCCGGCACAGAGGCTAAAATCGCACTTGACCGATCTGAAATAAAGGTTGTCAGAATAATCGTTCAGAACGGCGAAAAACAGCCCGTATACGCTTACTTAAAGCTCGTTCCCGATGATGTAAAGGCGGCTGAGCAGGTTGAAGAACTTATTGACGCTATAGGCGATGTAACGCTCGACAGCTATGACGGCATCACAGCGGCAAGAACGGCTTACGACAAGCTCAGCGATAACGCAAAGACGCTTGTAGGAAACTACGAAACCTTAACAGCCGCAGAAGAAGCTCTCGCTAAGGCTGAGGCTGATGTTATAAGCAATGCGATGAAGGCGATAGATGCAATCGGCAAGGTGACCGCTGACAGCAAGAATAAGATTGAAAAGGCAAAGGACGCTTACTCGGAAGTTCCCGAGCGTTTAAGAGATAAGGTCACAAATTCGGATACTCTTGACAAGGCAACAGAAAGATTTGCCGCTATCGACACGATAAAGCAAGCAGGCACAAAGAGCAAGGAGCACTTCAGCACTGTTCTCGGTACTCTTGCGGATAACGACATCTACCCCGTTCAGTCTATCGGCGGTGAATGGTCCGTAATAGCGCTCGCAAGAGCAGGAAAGCTCTCTGCTGACAAGGCGGCAAAATACTACAGCGAGCTTTGCGACGCAGTAAAGGCTAACGGTTCAGACAGACTTTCAGACAGAAAGCCTACGGAGAACGCAAGAGTTATAATCGCTCTGTCCTCGCTCGGAAAGAATTCCGCAAACATCGCAGGCTATAACCTGCTGAGCGGTCTTGACGATATGGACTATATCACATCGCAGGGTATCAATGCGGTTATATTCTCACTTATAGCATTCGACACAACAGATTACAGCGCAAAGACGCACGATGAGCTTATCGCTTATATTGTTGACAATATGACGGGCAAGGGCTGGGCGCTCGCCGGCGATACCGCAGACGTTGACCTTACGGCTATGGCTATACAGGCACTCGCTCCCTATGCGGCTGACGAGAAGGTAAATGCGGCTATAGACAGCGGTCTTGAGTTCCTCGCAGAATCTCTCGACGAGAACGCAAGATATGCAAACGGCAGTGAAAGCACCTCACAGGTACTTATCGCACTTGCCGCTCTCGGCATCGACCCGCTTACAGATTCAAGATTCATCGTTGACGGCATCACGCTTATCGACTCACTTGAAAGCTACGCTACAGAAAACGGCTACAGCCACACACTCGGCGGCGAAGAAAACTATATGGCTACCGAACAGGCGGCGCTCGCTCTTACAGCTTATGAGCTTTCAAAGGACGGCTCTTCACTTTACGAAATGTCTGCGAAGGCTGAGCCGACAGAACCCGAAAATCCCGATACGCCCGCACAGCCCGGCGATTCTGTAAAGCCCGGCGATTGCTCAGGCAAGCCCGAAGATAAAAACGATCCCATAAATCCCGGTACAGGTGTACTTGTAACAGGCGGTATGGCAGTTCTCATCTCAGGCGCAGTTATGCTTATTTCGAAGAAAAAGCGCAAATAAGTAAAACTATTATGTAAATGCTTGTTCCGTACCTGTTTTTATGATAAAATAGGTGCGGAACAATTTTTACATAACCGATATTTCACGGAGAAAAAATGAAAGCTATTTTTGATAAATACAAATATATACTCGGTCTTGGGCTGGCTCTTGTCGCTGTGGTGATAATTGCGGTAGTTTCCGCCGCTATGGGAAAAGATGCCGCCGAAAACAGCGGTATATCATACGTTACCCCCGAAACATCATCGTTTACAACCGCTCAAAGCCTTGTCGCAACAACGGCTTTTCACACAAACGGCAATTCTCAGACAACGCCCGCAACAACCGTTACGGACACTTCTTCACAAACCTTACCTGAAAGCGAAAAGCCGGAAACAACGACAATAACCTCTGTCGCATCAACATCATCTACTGCCGCAGACATTTCAAAGCCAACCGAAAAGCCCGTTTTCACATCCGCCCCGACATCTTCGGCAAGTCCGGCATCTTCAAAAGTCACAACAGTGTCAACCGCTTCAGCTGTAATATCAACGACTCCGAAGCCAGACAAGCCGATAAAGAAATATGACAACACCTGCACATTCGTTATAGAGTGCAAAACCATACTCAACAACAAGGATAAACTGAAAAAAGGACTTGAAAAGTACATTCCCGATGATGCCGTAATATTCAGCGGAACGGTCGGATTCGACAGCGGCGAAAGCGTATACGATATACTCCGCCGTATCTGTGACGAAAACAGCATTCAGATGGAGGCAAGCTACACCCCTGCGTTCAGCTCATACTATGTCGAGGGTATAAACAACCTTTATGAATTCGACTGCGGACAAGGCTCAGGCTGGATGTACAGTGTAAACGGTGTTTTCCCGAACTACGGATGTTCATCGTACAAGCCCGCAAACAACGATGAAATAGCGTTCCGCTATACCTGCGAGCTTGGCTACGACCTTCAAAACTAAGGAGCAACAATGGAAAGAACACACCCTGTAACAGCGGCAATGTATTTTCTGTCGGTGATACTGATAACCGCAATAGTGCAAAGCCCCGTCTTTATGGCGGAGGCTCTTGTCTGCTCTGCCGTTTTTGCTTTTTTACTTAACGGAAAAACCGCCGCAAGAACGCTTTTTGTAATGCTGCCTATGGCACTGCTTGCGGCGGTTATAAATCTTCTGTTTTCAAACAGAGGCATAACCGTGCTTGCAAAGTTACCGAGCGGCAACAGTATCACACTTGAAACGCTTATTTTTTCGCTGTTTACAGGCGCTATGACAATATCGCTCGTTATGTGGTTTATCGGACTTAACAAGTGTATGACAAGCGATAAAACGGTATATCTTCTCGGAAAAGCACTGCCGTCACTCGCTTTGCTGTTATCAATGACGCTTCGTTCAGTGCCTATGTTTGCAAGACGGGCAAAGCAAGCGGCGGCGGCTCAGCGTTTTGTTGGAAACGATATATACGAGGGCAACTTTAGAAGCCGTATCAGAAGCGGTGTTCATGTTCTCTCCGTTGCTGTAACGGATACCCTTGAGCATAGTGCATATACCGCACGATCTATGAAATACAGAGGTTACGGTACGGCAAAACGTACAGCCTACAGCATATTCCGCTTTGCGCCGTCCGACTTTATTATAATGTCTGTTACCGTGATATGCACAACCGCAATTATTATTCTTTTTGCAAGCGGTAAAGCCTATTATCTCTACTATCCCGAATTTATCCTGCCGATGACAGCTTTCGATATTTCTGCGGATGTTTTCTGGCTCATACTCTGTGCGATGCCTGTTGCAGCCGAGCTTTATTCACGTTTTAAACGGAGGGAAAGAAATGGAGCTATATAATATTTCAAATCTGTCATATTCCTATCCCGGCTCGGATATGAACGCACTCTCCGATATTTCGCTTAAAATAAACAAAGGAGAATTCGTAATACTCTGCGGCAGCTCGGGAAGCGGAAAATCCACGCTTTTAAATCTTATGAAAGCGCCTGCCGATGCAGGAACGCAAAAAGGAAAAATTTCTTTCAGCGGTCATTTTGCCGGCTTTGTCACGCAGTTTACCGACGAGCAGATTGTCTGCGACAAGGTTTGGCACGAGCTTGCCTTCGGTGCGGAAAGCATAGGACTTTCGCAAAACGAAATACGCTCGCAGGTTTCCCAGACCGCATTGTTCTTCGGCATAGAGGACTTGCTGTACTGCGACTGCGACAAGCTCTCTGGCGGTCAGAAGCAGATGATTAACTTAGCGTCTGTAATGGCTATGAACCCCGATGTACTGCTCCTTGACGAGCCGTTGTCCCAGCTTGACCCTATCGCATCCACGCAGTTTATTTCTCTGCTTGTGAGAATAAACAAGGAGCTTGGTATGACCGTGATTGTTGCGGAGCATCAGCTCGGCGGTCTTTTGTCCGTTGCAAAACGTGCGGTTATGCTCGACAACGGCAAGGTGTGCCACGACGGCGACGCAAGCTCTCTTACAGAGCATCTGTCAGAAAATAATCACCCTATGCTTTTTGAAATGCCGGCAGGTGTAAGAGCAAGCGCATCTGTCAGCAATGTTCTTCCACTGCTTGACGTTCCCTCCGCTAAGAACTGGTATACGTCCTACGGCGAAAATCACAGGCTCGTATCACCTGCCGCCGCAGACGATACGCTGTCGGAAGAAAGCTGTATATCCGTTAAAAATCTGTCTTTCGGCTATAAGAACAGCAAAAGAGATATTATAAGAAACCTTTCGCTTGACATAAAGCAAGGGAGCATAACCGCAATAGTGGGCGGCAACGGCGCAGGAAAATCGACCCTGCTCAGCCTTATCTGCGGTACGCTCAAGCAAAACAGCGGAAAAATAACGATAAACGGCGGAAAGATAGGTTTTCTTCCGCAGGACCCTACCCTGCTTTTCAATAAGGAAACGCTCAGAGAAGAATTTGCCGATAATGCCGATGAAATAGCCGCCGCATTTAATCTTACGCACCTGCTGTCACGTCACCCGTTTGACTTATCCGGCGGTGAACGGCAGAAGGCGGCGCTCGCAAAGCTCGTTTCCTACGGTGCGGATATACTTCTTCTTGATGAGCCGACCAAGGCGGCGGACGCAGTATATAAGCAGATGTTCTCGGCATTATTGAAACAGCTTAAAGCAGACGGGAAAACGATAGTAATCGTCAGTCACGATATGGACTTCTGCGCCGAAACGGCGGATATATGCGCCCTGCTTTTTGACGGTGAAATAAGCGTATCTCTGCCGCCGTCACAGTTCTTCGCTGATTCCTCGTTTTTCACTACAGACAGTGCGAAAATCGCCAAAAACGTATGCGATAATGTTTACACTGTCGCAGGGCTTATAGCTTCTCTCGGAGGAAAGGCTGAAAACTACGGCAATCTCTCCGGACGTTTTCACGGCATAAAAGGCGATAAGCCCGACATAACAGTAACGCAACGCAAAAAACGTAAAAAACGCAAAAAGCTCTCGGTTTTCCGAAAGGTAATGCTTTCGCTCGGCAGTGTCGGATTTGCTTTTATGCTTTTAGCCGGTACCGGCATATTCCCTTTTGAGATACCGTCAGAGCCGTTCTGGCTGCAATATGCGTTGCTGTGCGTCCCGATGATTATGCTTATAATCGGCGTCGCTCCGAAAAACTCAATGGCAAAGCCGCCCGTAACCGCAAAAAAAGTTACTCCGTCCGATATTGTCGCAGGCGTTATAACCGCCGTTCTTATTCCTTTTACAGTGATACTCGGCACACTTTTTATTCCGAACGACACAAGAAAGCATCTGCTGATAATTCTTGCTGTGCTTGTCGAGTGCCTTGCCGCTTTCTTTATCAGCTTCGAAAAAAAGAAGCCGTCCGCAAAGGATATTGCGGTGCTTGCCGTGCTTTCTGCGGCGGCGGTCGCAGGAAGGGAGCTTTTCTTTATGTTCCCTCAGTTCAAGCCCGTTGCCGCAATCGTTATCATAAGCGGAACGGCGCTCGGTGCACAGGCAGGCTTTCTTGTCGGTGCGGTTTCCATGCTTGTATCGAATATGCTGTTCGGTCAGGGTATGTGGACGCCGTGGCAGATGTTTGCAATGGGGCTTCTTGGCTTTTTCGCAGGTATCATCTTCTCGAAAAAGCGCAACACGCTCGCCCTTTGTATCTACTCCTTCCTGTCAGTCCTCGTTATTTACGGCGGAATAATGAATATATCAAGTGTGCTTACCTACACGACCGATATAAACTTACAGACAATTACCGCATATATCGTTTCAGGCATACCCTTTGACCTTATCCATGCAGTATCAACAGTTATATTTGTGCTTATAACAGGCGACGCACTATTGAAAAAATGTTGCCGTCTGAGAGTAAAATTCGGACTATTTCAGTGATTTCAATAAATTCGACAAAATTTCTGACATATTATCCCATTTTTCAACTTTATTTTTGATTTGTTATTGAAATGCGCCTTTCTTTAAATTATAATTTTATTATAGGATAATTGTAAAGTGAGGTGGGAGCATGGCTTATGTACTTGAGGTTATAAGCAAGGATGGAAAAATCAAATACATCAATTCCGCAAAAGCAACCGTATATTGTCCGGAATATGCCGCACGGTATGACGACAAGAAAACTGCTATGACAGTAGCGGCGGCACTCCTGAGAAATGAGTGCTACCAATCTATAAGTGTTAAAAAGCTCTCGTTGGAGCTATGTGTTGCTTCGTATAAAAGAAACCGTTCATTATCATTCAATTTTATTTATCCCGATATATATAAGGGCAGCAGCTACAAATAAAACGGGTGTTTTATCTGCATTTTCGGCAGGATAAACTCACACCGTTAAAATTATGACTTTCTGCATTTATGTACAATCTTTCCCGCAAGCAAAAAATGGCGTCACGCTTTTCGGCGTGACGTCATTTTCATATATAGCAAGGAGAATCGGAAGCGTTTATTCCTTTACAGAGCCTGAAACAAGGTTGCTGTAAATAAACTTCTGCATCGAAAGGAAGATTATCAACGTAGGTATGATGCAGATAATTACACCGGCGAAGATAATTTCCCACTGTGAGCCGTAAGGACCGATGAACTTGTAAAGGGCGGTCGATACGACCTGAAGTCCGTCGCTGGGCATATACAGGTTTGCTGTATAGAAGTCGTTGTATATGCTTACAAACTTGATTACAAGCACGGTCGCAATAGCAGGACGGAGCATAGGGAGAATAATGCTCAGGTATACTCTCGGATATGAACAGCCGTCAAGTATCGCACTTTCGTCAAGGGATACGGATATGTTATTGAGGAACTGTATGAAGATATAGATCGAAACTATATCCGTACCGATATAAAGGATTATCGGTGCGGCGAGGGTGTCATAAAGACCGAGTGCGTGCACTACCTGGAATACCGTTACCTGCATAGAGATATTCGGCAGGAGTGCGGCAATAAGGAATACATTCTTTACGAGCTTTGTGAATACCATTGTAAAACGCTGTACAACAAAGGCGGTCATAGTACCTGTGATTATCGTTCCCGCACACGAGAACACAAGGATAATAGCGGTATTGATAAGGCCTTTCATTACGTTACCCTGCAGGAACGCCGTCTTGAAGTTTGCCAGCTCCACCACCTTAGGAAGCTCAAACGCTCCGCTTGTCAGAAAATCCTCGTGGCTTTTCAGCGAGCCGAGTAATACAACTACCAGAGGCACGATAACTATAAGGCAGGCTATGACAAGCACGGCGTATTTCAATACGTCTATCAGTATTCTTACACCCTTAGGCGTTTCCTTGAACCTGTATTTATCCATATTGAAAGAGGTCTGTCCGGAGTTTTCGGTTGTTGTGATATTGTCTGTCATTGTTACACCTACTTTTCTTCCTTAAAGAATATCTTCTGGATTATCGTAATCACTATTATTATAAACAGCAGGACGATAGCCATTGCGGATGCAAGTCCGATCTTCTGGTACTGGAAGCCAGTTTCGATCGTCTTGATAACGAAGGTCGATGTTCCCATCTTACCGCCGGTTATAATATACGGTATCTCAAATACAGATGCAGCACCCTTTATGGCAAGGATAAGCTGTAATGCGATGATTGTTCTGATACCGGGGAAAATTATGTGCCGGAACTTCTGCCATGCGTTTGCGCCGTCAAGGTCAGCCGCTTCGTAAATGTCGGGCGAGATAGACTGGATAGCGCCGATGAACATCAGAATATCAAAGCCGATATAACGCCATACCGACGCAAAAACCAGACACCAGTTGTTGATAGCGCCGTTTGACAGCCACTTTACAGGATCTGCTCCGAAAAGTGCGATTATGGAGTTGAGCGTACCGCCGTCATCGCCTCTGAAGAATCTCTGGAAGATAAGCGCTACCGCAACGCCGTTCATAAGATAAGGGAAGAAGATAACTCCCTTGAACAGTCCTGCGAACTTTATTTTCGAGCATAACAGAGTTGCGATGAAAAGTGCAAGTCCGAGCTGTATAAACGAGCCGACAAAGTAGTACAAGCTGTTGATGAGCGTTGAAAGATATGCCATATCGGTAAACAGCGTCTTATAGTTATCGAAACCGACCCATTGTACATTTACGCCAAGCTGGTCACGTTGCTGGAAGCTGAATATTATCATATTAACAGCAGGGATAATAGTAAAAAGTATCAGCAGTGCAACAGGTATCGCCAGAAACAGCGCCGTGGTCATGTATTTCTGACCTGTATAACCTTTAAGCCACTGCCATAATGTGCGACGCTTCTGAATTGCGGTAACGCCTTGAGTAGCCATAAATCTGTCCTTTCAAGAAATAATTTCTATTTTTGTAAATTAGTTAATTTTCTCCATAAAAACCTATACGGAAAGACTTACGCCTTTCCGTACGGGTTTGTGTGTTTGGAGTATCTATGAAGAAAATACGATAGCGTTAATTAGCCGTTAGCCTTGATGTATGCTTCAAGCTCTGCGTTAGCATCTCTTGTAGCTGCCCATTTCTGATTAACGGAGTCTGCGATAGCCTTAAAGCCTGCGTCGCCCTTGCCTGCAAATGCTGCTTCAGCAAGCTGGAGCTTGAAGTTAGCGGAGTCGCCTGTCCATATACCAACCTCAGAATCCTTATCGATAGCGTTGAATACGCCTGTCAGACCATCGGGAGCTGCATTTGCTGTGAAGAATTCACAACCGTCAAATGCTGAGAGGTAATCGGGGAGCTTGCTGCCTTCAAGTGTATTGATACCGCCTTCAGCCTCAGAGAAGCCGGATTCAGCGATGAACCATTCAATATACTTCTTGCCGAGATCCTTCTTGTCGTCGGCAATGTTCTTGTTTATGCCCATGCAGTAGTCTGCTGCGTACTGTGCGTACTGCTTGCCGTCCTTAGAGAAGGGAGCAGGCATATAACCGATATTTTCGGGATCAAGACCGTTGTCCTTAGCGAGCTGCTGGAACTGTGAAACTGCCCATGAACCCATTGTCATTGTAGCAACTTCGCCGTTAGCGAGCATAAGCTTTGAGCCTTCCCAGTCAGAACTCATCGGGTCGCCCTCGATAAGAGTAGGATCTGAATATATATCGTACATCAGCTTGAATACATTGTAGTAGGGCTTGCCTTCTGTGAAGAAGTCTTCCTTGTTTACGATAAGGTCTGTTTCAAAGTTGGGGTTACCCGAAGAAGGAACAACAAGGCTTGACCACTGTGCAGCCGTCCAGCTTGCTTCCTTGAAGTTTGTATAATAAGGAATTACATCGGGGAACTTTTCCTTGATCTTCTTTAAGTCAGCGATAAATTCATCGGCTGTCTTGGGCATTTCTGTAATGCCTGCTTCTGTCCATACCTTCTTGTTGTAGCAGATACCGCCGCTTACTGTGCCTAAGTGTGCAAGGCCGTATACTGTTCCGTCATACATCTTCTGATCTGCCCACTTGTACTTATCCTTAAGCTCATCGTACTTGCCGAGAGGCTCGAAGAAGTTTGAAAGATCGGCGAGCTTAACTGTATCGGGAATCATAAGTACATCGCCATATTCCTTGGTGCTCATCATTGTCGAAACGTCATCTGCGTAGCTCTTGAATGACTGATATTCAACAGTGCAGTTGTACTTTTCTTCAAAAGCGTCTGTCATCTTGTCGAGTGAGCCGTCATCCTTACGGTCTGTACGGTGAGTAAGAACCTTGAGTGTGATCTTTTCGCCCGAAGGTGTAGTAGAAGATTCTTCACCCGATGTCGCAGAGCTGTTATCTTCTGTCTTTGATGAAGATGATGTACTGCCTGATGTTGATGATGTTGCATTGTTACTGTTGCAGGCTGCCAGCGAAACTGCTGTGCTTGCCGCAAGGATACCTGCGAGTATCTTCTTTGCTTTCATGTGATAATTTCCTTTCTGGTCGGACAGTGCTTAGCCACTGGTCCTTAGTTGATAGTTAATGAATTTAGCTTATGTTTATTAAGCTGTTTCCGCTTGCTTAATTCACTTAAGATTATACAACGTTTTAGCTAAAAGTCAATACGGCTATAGGAAATTCAGCTAAAACACATAAATTATATTTGTTTATTATGTGCATTAAAAACAAAATTCACACTAACTTAACTGTGTTACACAGTTTTATTAAGTAAGTATCGGTGTAACCCGTTTTCACACTTACAAATTCGTTTAACTAAAATAATTTTATGTTAGGTTACATATATTTCACACTGTTTTTTGTTGTTTTTAAACGCTGTTAAATTCGCCCATAAATATGATAACTCAAAAATTCCCGGCTATTCATTAAAAATAAAGGAGATAAAGTTGCGGGTGTGGGGGAAGTGTGGTATAATAACCTCAGACTTAAAATCCGCCGGGAGCGGATTTTGCCGTGCAAAAGCACGGCTTGCGGCGCACCGCACGTCTGAGAACATTTTACCATTAAATCTTTTGTCTGACGACAAAATACGGCGTACCGCCGTGTCGGTTTACACCGACTTGATTTATGGTATAATAACCTCAGACTTAAAATCCGCCGGGAGCGGATTTTGCCGTGCAAAAGCACGGCTTGCGGCGCACCGCACGTCTGAGAACATTTTACCATTAAATCTTTTGTCTGACGACAAAATACGGCGTACCGCCGTGTCGGTTTACACCGACTTGATTTATGGTATAATAACCTCAGACTTAAAATCCCATTATAAAAATTATATAGGTTTTCCGACAGCCTGACAGGCATAGCCTGTCATTATTTCACTGCTCGTTTCATATAATGTACAAAAATTTACCGAAAGGTCGGACAATATGAAACTGAACATGAAACGATTTGAATTTAAACGGCTAAGAACACGAATTCCCGCACTTATAGTCCTGCTCGGCTGTTTTACCGTCATTGCGGCAACTGCAGATTACTCGCAGATGAGCGTGAGAGCGTCAACATCTCACGTTACAAATAAGAAAACCATCGTACTTGACGCAGGACACGGCGGAGCAGACAGCGGAGCGGTCGGCATAAACGGAGAGCTTGAAAAGAATATCAATCTCGCTATTGTGCGTGATCTCAGCGATATGCTGACTTTATCGGGATTTAACGTAGTGCTGACCCGTGACAGCGATATTTCGATACACGATGAAGGCGTAAAAGGCACACGTGAACAGAAAGTTTCCGATATGAAGAACCGTCTTGATATTATAAACAAGTACGGCGACTGCCTGTTCCTGTCTATCCATCAGAACAAGTTCACCGAGCCTGAATATTTCGGCGCACAGATTTTCTACACGGCGAACAACCCCGACAACCGTATGATAGCGCAGATAATGCAGGATAATTTCAAGACAATACAGCCGGGCAATGACAGACAGATAAAGCAGGAGGGCGACGAGCTGTATCTTTTCAAGAACACAAAGATACCTGCCGTGCTGATAGAATGCGGATTCCTCTCAAATCCCGATGATGCGGCAAATCTGTCGGACGCCGCCTATCAGCGTAAGGTAGCCTATACTATATACAACGGGATACTTACATATCTCACCTCAAAGCCTGCGGACAATGCAGGCCGGACGGAAATTTCAACGAGCAGTATTCCCGAAAACAGCGGTGATGTTACAAGCTCCGGACAGTAATTCATCGGAAAGGACGAAAAAATGGCAAAATCAAAATCAGTATATATATGCAGTGAGTGCGGTCAGGAATATCCGAAATGGAGCGGACGATGTAATGCCTGCGGCGCATGGAACACGCTTGAAGAAACGCTTATACAGCCAAAATCCCACGGTCTTGCAAGAAGCACGGGCGGCGGCAGACTTCCGCTTTCAAGTATAAACAACCTTTCGTTCAGTGATGAAACAAGATACAAAACGGGAATGTCGGAGCTTGACAGGGTACTCGGCGGAGGACTTGTCAAAGGCTCGCTTGTTCTGCTCGGCGGCGACCCGGGTATCGGCAAATCGACGCTCCTTTTACAGATATGCGGCTGTCTTGCGCAGGATAAGACCGTGCTGTACATATCCGGTGAGGAAAGCGAACGTCAGATAAAGCTCCGTGCAGACAGGCTGGGAGTTGCAAGCGACGGGCTTTATATCAGTGCCTGTACCGACTGCGATACTATAATAGAGGGCGTGCGTGAGAATAAGCCCGATGTTGTGATAATCGACTCGATACAGACAATGCAGTTGTCAGAGCTTCAGTCCGTTCCCGGAAGTCTTGTGCAGGTAAGAGAATGCACCTCGGCATTTATGCAGATGGCAAAGAGCCTTGAGGTAGCCGTGTTTCTTGTAGGTCATGTAAACAAGGACGGCGGTATAGCAGGCCCTAAGGTGCTTGAGCATATAGTGGACACGGTACTGTACTTCGAGGGCGACAAACAGCTAAGCTACAGGATATTAAGAGCCGCAAAGAACCGTTTCGGCTCGACCAACGAAATAGGCGTATTCGAAATGCAGGACAAGGGGCTTGAGCAGGTCGAAAACCCGTCTGCAATGCTTCTTCTCGGCAGACCCGCAGGGGTAAGCGGTATAACCGTGCTTTGTACCGTTGAGGGCACACGTCCTATACTGGCTGAGGTGCAGGCGCTTGTCAGCAAGACCTCATTCTCCGCTCCACGCAGAATGACGACAGGCTTCGACTACAGCAGGCTGTGCGTTCTGCTCGCCGTGCTTGAAAAGAGGACAGGCTACAACTTCGGCGGATATGATGTATATATAAATGTTATAGGCGGACTTAAAATAGACGAGCCTGCAAGCGACCTTGCGATTGCTCTTGCTCTTTATTCGGGACTTCGTGATATTCCGATAGGCGATGATGTAGCGATGTTCGGTGAGGTCGGTCTTGGAGGAGAAATAAGAGCGGTGTCGCATATAAGAGAGCGTGTGCGTGAGGCGGCACGAATGGGATTTTCAAAGTGCATTGTGCCGAAATCCTCGCTTAAAAATCTTGACAAGAGCGAAAACTACGGAATAAGCATATACGGCGTGGCAAATCTTCAGCAGGCATTCAAGGTGCTTGAGATGTTCACAAAAGAAAGCGAAGGAAACAAAGAATGAAACTTACCGACATTTCAACAATAAGACAGCTTTTTGAAAAGCACGGCTTTTCTTTTACAAAGTCGCTCGGTCAGAATTTCCTGATAAATCCGACCGTCTGCCCAAAAATTGCCGAAATGGGCGGCGCAGGGAAAAATGTCGGCGCTATAGAAATAGGCACGGGTATCGGCGTTCTGACAAGGGAGCTTGCCGAGCGTTGCGAAAAGGTCGTAGCTATTGAAATAGACACGGGGCTGAAACCCATTCTTGACGAAACGCTCGAAGAATACGACAACGTTGAGGTTATTTTTGCGGACGTTATGGAAACCGATCTTAATAAGCTGATAGCCGAGAAGTTTCCCGATATGGATGTGATAGTTTGTGCGAATCTGCCCTACTATATAACCTCGCCCGTAATAATGAAGCTGCTTGAGGAAAAACTGCCGATAAAAGCGATAACCGTTATGGTACAGCTTGAGGCGGCGGACAGGATATGTGCCGCTGTAGGAAGCCGTGAGTGCGGTGCTATCACAGCATCTATAAACTATTACGCAAAGCCGAAGAAGCTGTTTCGGGTAAACAGGGGATCGTTCATGCCTGCCCCCAATGTTGACAGTGCGGTCATAAGTCTTGAACGGTACGAACAACCGCCGTACAAGCTCGATAACGAGCCGCTTTTCTTCGAGGTGATAAAGCAGGCTTTCGCTCAGCGCAGAAAGCAGCTTGCCAATCCCGTTTCGGCATATTTTAAGATACCGAAAGCGGTGCTTGCGGAAAAGATGACCGAAGGCGGTATACCGGCTACCGCAAGAGCGGAACAGCTTACGATGAGCGAGCTTGTGAAGCTGTACGAGATAATAAACGAACTGAAATTCGGATAAAGTGTTGCCACGATGTAAAAATCGTGGCTTTTCTTTTTATATTTAATAGACATTTTCTCTCATTTGTGCTATACTTTAAATAAATGTAATCTACAACATTCGCAAAGGGGGCGGCGCATGAAAAAGCATATACCGGCGGCAACGCTTGCAGTGGGTATAATCGCACTGTGTGCCGTTCTCGGCGGCTGTAACGGAGAGGGGCAGACACCTTCTGTTCAGACGACCACAACCTCCGTCACAACATCGGCAACGGTAAAAAGCACCACCGCATCACAGACTTCACCGCAGACCGCATCTTCGGCATCGTCAATAACTACTGTAACAACAAAAGAAACAACTACTTCGGCTGTCACCACAACAAAACAAACCGCTCCGCCGAAAACCGAGCCGCCTGCGACAGTCGCTCCCGTAACAGACCCGCCACAGACCAAGCCTCCTCAGACCGAGCCGTCACCGCCGTATATAATCACTCCGACAGCAGACGGAGTCAAGGTTTACAGCAACGGCGACGCACTTATAGACGCATCGAATTCATCGCAGGGTTATCTGATGATAAAGCTGAAAAAGGCGATGAGCGGCAGCTACAGGATATTGGTAAATGCCGATGATATAAACGTCCGCTACACGTTTCAGCTTAATAATTCGGGAAACTATGAGGTCATACCGATAACAGAGGGAAGCGGAAGCTATACTGTGAGCGTTCTTAAAGTAACAAGTGCAGGAAAAGGAACGGTAATGTTCAAGCAGGCGCTGAGCGTTTCGGTTTCCGACAGTTTCCTTCCGTTCCTTACTCCGAACCAGTTCTGTATGTATAATTCCGGTTCATCGTGCGTTGCGCTTTCATCAACGCTGTGCGGAGGAAATAAGGATACTATAGCAAAAACAGCGGCGATTTATGATTATGTAATAAACAACATCAGCTATGTTTCCACTGCTGAAAACGGTGCAAACGGCTATATTCCCGTACCCGACACGGTGCTTGCAAACAAAAGCGGAATCTGCTTTGACTATGCCTCGCTTATGGCGGCAATGCTCCGCTCGCAAAAAATTCCGACAAAGGTTGTTGTCGGCTACGCAGGCGACATATATCACGCATGGATAAGCGTGTATGTAGACGGAAGCGGTTGGATAGACGGCTATATCTATTTTGACGGCAACAAATGGAACAGAATGGACCCCACCTTTGCGGCAAGTGCAAAGGACGAAAACGATTATAAAAGCATAGTTGATTTCATATCGGACGGAAGCAACTATTCCGTGATATATTATTATTGATAAGCGAAAAATGATACGGAGGGATAAAATGAGCAAAAAGCACTACCTTTCAAACGAGGATATTTCGATACTCTGCTCCGAGCTTGCGTCTGTCGTAAGCTCAGGCCTTACAATAACAGACGGGATACTCGTCATATTACAGGACGGAGAGGATAAGAACAAGGCGGCACTCCTTGAAAAGATACTCCGCTCTATAGAAACCGGCAGCAGTATAACAAGAGCATTTGACAAAACCGAAGTGTTCCCTAACTATTTTATAAAGATGCTTGAGGTCGGAGAAAGCACAGGCAGACTTGATACCGTGCTGGCTTCTCTTGCCGACTATTACGCAAGCATAGACGAAATAAGCACCTCGATCAAAAGTGCGATTGCATACCCTTCGGTACTGCTTATCATTGTTTTTGCGGTAATTATTCTGTTGTCGGTTTATGTGCTTCCGATATTCTCAGACGTATTCGCACAGCTCGGACTTACCCTGCCCGACAGCGCACAGTGGATTATGAGCGTCGGAGGCGTCATAAGCGATGTCGCTATATTGATAATCGGAATACTCGCTTTTGTGATAATACTCGGCGTTGTGCTTTACAACTTTGTAAGGCCTTTCAGAAAAGCGGTTCTTCGTGCGGTTTCTCACACGAAAACGGCAAAAACTCTGTATGCCGCAAGATTTTCAGCCGCTCTTTCAATGACGCTTTCCAGCGGAATGGATATAGACGAATCGCTCGATATGTGCGAAAATCTGCTCGAAAACGAATATATGCGTGAAAAGCTGAGCCTCTGCCGTAAGGAAATGGCAGACGGAAAGCCTTTCGTTGACGCACTCGACAACACAGGTATGTTCTCTGCGGTCAATATGAGAATGATAAACATCGCATTCAGCACAGGTACGCTCGACAAGACTATGGCAACGATAGCGGAAAATGCGGAAAAGAAGGTTTCAGCTGTTATACAGACCTCCGTTGCCCGCTTTGAGCCTACTATGGTAATAATCATGGCTGTAGCCGTAGGTTTCATACTTCTTTCCGTAATGATACCGCTGATGAGCGTAATGACGGTCATAGGATAATATCGGTGATAATATGAAAACAAGAAATCATTCAAGTGCATTTTACATAATAAGAGATGCGGTCATTGCGGTCGCTCTTTCTGCGACGGCTGTTGCGATTGTCACGCTGTCGATAGCCGGCAGCGAGGAAAACCGCAGGAGCGAAAATCTCAGAATAATCGAAAACGGTGTACGCAAGGCGGCGGCGGAATGCTATGCCGTTGAAGGATTTTACCCCGATAATATCGGATACCTTATTGAAAATTATGACCTGCATATAGATAAAAACAGCTGTATAGTGCATTACAGCCCGGTTTCATCAAATATAATGCCGGATATAAAAGTAATTGCTAAATGAAACCCAACATTCAAGTCAGGAGGAAAAGATGCTCCGAAGTCGTTCAAATACGTTAAAAACGAATAAAAGCGGCGTAGATATGATTTTTGTGCTGACGGTATTTGTACTGTTCGTGTGCTGTCTGCTGGCGGCGGTGCTTGCTTTTGCCAAAGCATATAAGCATTTCGGAAGCGAGATCGAAAAGCGCTTTGATACCGCTACTGCACAGACTCTTGTGCTTCAGAAGCTCCGCAGCTATGACAGCGGCGCAGTATCCGTCGGAAAGCAGGGAGATACGGATTATCTCGGCTTTTCGGATACGATAGACGGCGAAAGCTACATAACGTATATTTACTGCTATGACGGAGAACTGAGAGAGCTGTTTGTCGAAAGCTCCGCTCCTTTTGTTGCCGAAAACGGAAACACATTGTTCCCGGCGGATAAGTTCACAGCGACTGCCGATAAAAACATAATCAGCTTTGCAATAACCTGTAACGGTGTGCAGACCGCGTCGCACTACTGTCTGAGGAGCGGAAAGGAAGGTGCCGGATGAGCATAAAAAGACGTTCAAGAAACGGAGCATTCCTTATCGAACTGCTGACGGTAATCGCAATATTTGCCGTATGTGCGGCGGCTTGCGTGAGAGTTATCGGAATTGCGGCAAGCGAAATGAAATATGCCGAGCGTCTGTCGGACGCACAGATAAAAACAGCCGACATTGCCGAGTGCTATAAAAGCGGCGAAAGCATATCCGAGCTGTCACAGCGATATGCCGACGGTGACATCAGGATACAGCTTTCCGAAAGAACATCAGGAAACATACAGTACCTTGACATCACCGCCTCGGACGATGAAAACACATATATCACCATAACAAGTGCAAGGAGGGTTGCCTCTTGAAAAACAGCGCACGCAGTGAGAACAGCAGAAAAAGCCTGAACAGCATCGGGTTGTCCTCGCTTCTTGTAATATTCGTAGTGCTGGCGTCGGTCACACTGTCGGTCATGTGTCTTATTACGGTAAGGCAGGACCTTGACAGAGCAAAAAAACTCGCCGTAACGCACGAGGAATATTACTCTGCCGACACTAAGGCGACAGAAAAGCTCGACAGCCTTTATCTTCTTCTTGCTAACGACAGTGTAACGGATATTTCTGCGGCGGCAAGGGAGCTTGGCATTGAAGTGACAGGCGGGAACCGTGAAAACCGTGTTCTGACATTCTCGTGGAGTGAAACCGTAAACAGCGGGAGCAGGCTTGTCTGCAAGGCGGAATACGAAAACGAAAATCTCGTCATAACAAGCTGGAAAATTATAAGCAATAACTATTACGAAGAAGAAAACTCGCTTCCTGTGTGGAATGGCGAGAGTTTACCGGTATAAAAACAGCCGACAGTGAAAGGATAACATTATGGAACTGATGGGAATACTTAAGGGTGCAGTTGAAAAGAAAGCCTCGGATATTTTTATTATATCGGGTCTTGCCGTGACATATAAGGAAAACGGCATTATCACCAAGCAAAACGATAATATGATACTGCCCGCCGAGGCGGAAAGGCTGATAAAAGAAATATACCGTCTTGCAGGAAGGGATATATCAAGATACGAGGAAACGGGCGACGATGACTTTTCGGTATCCGTAAAGGGACTCAGCCGTTTTCGTATAAGTGCGTACAAGCAAAGAGGAAGTATGGCGGCGGTCATCCGTGTAGTTGAATTTGATATACCCGATTACAATGAGCTTAACATTCCGCAGGAGGTCATAACCGATACAGTAGCAAGAACAAAAGGTCTTGTGCTTGTCACAGGCCCCGCAGGCGGCGGTAAATCTACCACGCTCGCCTGCATAATTGACGAAATCAACAAGCAGAGAAACAGCCATATAATCACACTGGAAGACCCTATAGAGTATCTTCACAAGAACAAAAAGAGTATAATAAGCCAGCGTGAAATAAACAGCGACAGCAAGAGCTATATTGTAGCGTTAAGAGCCTGCCTGCGTCAATCCCCCGATGTTATACTGCTCGGTGAAATGCGTGATTATGAAACGATAAGCACAGCGCTTACAGCCGCTGAAACAGGTCACCTTGTTATCTCCACTCTGCACTCAGTCGGAGCGCAGAATACGATAGACAGAATTATTGATATTTTCCCGCCGAGCCAGCAGCAGCAGGTTCGTATCCAGCTCTCTCAGCTTTTATGCTCGGTAATATCTCAGCAGCTTATCCCCTGCGAAGACGGAATACTGCGTCCTGCATTTGAAATCATGAAGTGCAACAACGCTATAAGAAATATGATAAGAGAATCAAAGACCCACCAGATAGACACCGTTATCACGGCGTCGGGTGAATCGGGTATGTTTACTATGGACTCCTACCTTATGCATATGTACAGAAACGGTCAGATAAGCAAGAGCGAGCTTGTCAAGCACGCATCTCACCCTGATATTATGCTCAGAAAAATCGGAGAAGATAAGTAAAATTTACGAAAATATAAAGTTTAGTTCAGAATTTCATAAAAATAAAAAGGCAGGCTCAAAAGTGCCTGCCTCAGACTGTCGATAAACCTATATAATTTTTGAAAATGGGGTTTGGGGCGTAGCCCCAATGCGGGTTGTCAGTCGTTGGTGTCGCTGCGTCGTGCAGCGACTGTGTGCGACTGACTGCAAGCATCCTTGCTTGATGAGGGCGGCAGCCCCACACTCAGCCCCTTCCCGAGGGGAAGGGGTTTGGGGATAGGGATAGAGAATTTGCTCTATTTTTATAAATACAGACTTTTTCTACAAACTGAGGCAGGCTCAAAAGTGCCTGCCTGTAAACCGCTTTCCACACAAAAAAGAAAAACAGCATCACTACAACCTCTGCTGCGGTATGCTGTTTCTCATGACGGAAAGAAAAGTAAAAACGTGAGGTAGACATCATCTCAAATCTACATCTCAACCTTACGAGCATATTATGCCACATCGTGGTTACATTTCGGTTACATTGTGAACAGCAGCCGAAATCGCCGTCATATTTCTATTTATACGATAGTTGATTCAACATTTTAGCAAGCGAATTGTGCATATTTACACGATATTAGTTATTTCTGTAAGTCTGATTTACAGAATATAGCATCATATTTACACAAATCGCCAACAGTGCAACGCTTGTTGCATAACATCAATCAGAAAATTTGAATTTTGCTTAAATTATTTTCACGCTTTAGCGTAAAATTTCATTAAAGCACACGTTAAGATGAAAGAAAAAACAGGGAGGTGAAAAAATGCCGAATAAGATACATATTACTATGTTCGGTCAGTTTTCAATATCGTACCGTGACAAGCGTCTGTGCGAAAACGAGTACAGGGGTTCGAAAATGATCTTGCTTCTTGAATATCTAATCTCACAGCGTGGCAGAGAGATAACACAGAATGAGCTTATCGACCTTTTATGGTCGGACAGCAAAAATCCTGCCAATGCGCTTAAGACGCTTGTACACAGAACAAGAGCGGTGCTTGATGAAATGATACCCGGCGGTGGTAAACTCATAGCAGGCAGTCACAGTTCATATGCCTTTATTGAAAGCGATGAATGCGTTATTGATTCGACAAAATTCAAGGAATATATAGATAAAACCGAGGACGAGTCGCTTTCCAGAACAAGACGCATAAGTATGTATAAAAAGGCTATCGCCCTTTATAACAGCGGATATCTTGCAGGAGCTGTCGGAGAAACGTGGGTACAGCCGATAAACGTATATTTCCATGCACTTTATAATTCCGCTGTGGACAAATGCGCTCAGCTACTTTACCCTATGGGCAAATTTTCCGAAATAATAACGCTTTGTGAGCGTGCCACAATGCTTGACCAGTCCGATGAAAAAATGCATGCAAACCTTATCCGTGCCTTTGTCGCAATGGGAGATTACGAACGTGCCGCAAAGCAGTATGATTATATCCGTGCATATCTTATGGAGCAGTACGGTGCCGCACCGGGCGCTCACCTCACCGAGCTTTACGAGCTTACGGTAAAGCCAAGAAATGATGTACAGAATAATCTCGATGCGGTAATAGGCGATCTCACGGGCGATGACAGCAAGGAGCAAAAAGGCGTTTTTTACTGCCAGTACGAAATATTCAAATACATATTCCGCCTGTACAGGCGTGAAAGTCAAAGAATCGAGAGCAAGTTGTCTATCTGCCTTGTTTCTGCGGTTGACAGCAGTAAAAATGAACTTAAGGATATAAAACTGCTTGAAAAGGCAATGGATAAAATTTCGTTCAGCATAAGCAATTCGCTGAGAATGAGAGATGTATATACACGCTACAGCAGAAGCCAGTATCTGCTTTTGTTGCTTGATGCGGACAAAAGCTCGTTTGACGGCATAGAGGAACGTATTATGACAAGGTTCAGACGAAGTAAGACAATGGACAGCGTAAATGTGAAGTTTGATTTCAAGGAAATATGATTTTCGCCCCTGCAAAAGCAGGGGCGAAAACTCATTTTGCAGTCCGTTTTTTGGAGATACCTAAAAATCCCGAAAGCAAGAGCACTATCGAAGCGAAAACAAGAATGTAAAATCCTATATTCAGCTCAACCGGGATACTTGAAAAATCTTCAGTGAAATAACGCCTGAACTGAATAAATGTCACAACGCATTCTCCGACACCTCCGAGTATCACGCCAACATCAAAACCGATAACCGAAACGATGATCGAGAATATTCCGATTGCTAAGAGAAAGAAGAAGGTGTAGTCCGAATATGCCGTCATTTCGTACAATGTCACATTGTATCCGCTGAGCAAAACTCCCGAGCTGCCGTAGCTCGGTACAAATGCTCCGATTATCAGAAGTACAGACATTGCAAGACCAAGATAATTCGGTTTTATACGGCTTGTAATTTTGTGATAAAGGTTGTGCTTTGACTGCGTGGCAGGAATAGTATCCGCACAAATTGCTGTGTTCTGCGATTGGTTGCTTTTGTTTTTCATATTAAAACCTCCTTGCGTTATCTTCTGACTTCATACTACCATATATTGATTTTATTGTCAAGGTAAAAGCCGATAAAATATAAAACGGCGGACTGCCCGAAAAAGGACAGCCCGCCTTGTTATATATCCTGTTTTATCAGAGCGTGAAACTTCCGCCGTGGTTTGCCTTTCTCCAGTCAACATATTCCTCATATGTTCCCTGTCTGTCGTAACAGCCCTTGTCGGCTATTTCTATTATACGGTTTGCGACCGTCTGTACTATCTCATAGTCGTGAGAAGCGAACAGCACGTTGCCCTTGAAGTCCGAAAGCCCGTTGTTTACAGCGGTGATGCTTTCAAGGTCGAGGTGGTTTGTAGGTCTGTCGAGGATAAGAACGTTTGACTGGAACAGCATCATGCGTGAGAACATACAGCGTACCTTCTCTCCGCCCGATAAAACGTCAACATTCTTGAATATATCATCGCCCGAGAACAGCATACGTCCTAAGAAGCCACGCAGATATGTTTCGGTTTCGTCCTTTGAATACTGTCTTATCCAGTCAAGGATGGACAGCTTACAGCCGTTGAAGAATGCACTGTTATCCTGAGGGAAGTAGCTTACGCTTGCGGTGCTTCCCCACTTGATAAAGCCCTCGTCCGGTTCTTCTTCGCCCATCAGTATCTTGAACAGTGTGGTAACGGCGATCTCGTTATCGCCAACAAAGGCAATCTTGTCGTTTCTGCCGACAGTAAAGCTGACGTGGTCAAGCACCTTAACGCCGTCAACCGTCTTTGTAAGCCCTTCGACCTGTAAAATATCCTTGCCTATCTCACGCTCCATATCAAAGCTGATGAACGGATAACGTCTGCTTGACGCAGGCAGTTCCTCTACAGTCAGCTTGTCAATGAGCTTCTTTCTCGATGTAGCCTGCTTTGACTTGGACTTATTCGCCGAGAAACGCTGGATAAAGCTCTGTAATTCCTTTATCTTTTCTTCGTTCTTCTTGTTCTGCTGCTTTAACATCTTCTGTATAAGCTGTGAAGATTCATACCAGAACTCGTAGTTTCCGACATACATCTTGATCTTTGTATAGTCTATATCTACCGTGTGGGTACAAACGTTGTTTAAGAAGTGACGGTCGTGCGATACAACGATAACCGTACCGAAATACTCCGCAAGGAAGTCCTCAAGCCAAGCCACAGCGTCAATATCAAGGTGGTTGGTAGGCTCGTCCATAAGGATTATATCAGGATTTCCGAAAAGTGCCTGTGCGAGCAGTACCTTGACCTTTTCGTTACCTGCAAGACTGCTCATCTGAGCGTACATAATACTCTCGTCAAGACCAAGACCCTGTACGAGCTTTGATGCGTCACTTTCAGCCTCCCAGCCGCCAAGCTCGGCAAATTCGCCCTCAAGCTCGCTTGCGAGGTTTCCGTCCTCCTCAGTGAAGTCCTCCTTCGCATAAAGAGCGTCCTTCTGCTTCATTACCTCATAAAGACGGGGATTTCCCATTATAACGGTATCCTGAACCGTATATTCATCATATGCGTAGTGGTCCTGCTTAAGTACCGACATACGCAGACCCTCCTGAACCGTGACCGTACCCGTTGTAGGCTCAAGCGCACCGCAGAGTATCTTTAAGAATGTGGACTTTCCTGCGCCGTTTGCGCCGATAACACCATAGCAGTTGCCGGCTGTGAACAGCAGGTTTACGTCCTTGAACAACATCTGTCCGCCGAATGAAAGACTAACGTCCGATACTGTAATCATTTTTGTTTCCTTTCTCTTTTACACTTTAAATCTTATGATTTCCGTACTTTTTCTGTTTCTCGCTTCGTGTTTTAACCATATAGATTTAAGTATATCATATTGCAAGGAATAATGCAAGCAAAACCGCAGAAATAAAGGAAATTATAGCTTACAGCAGTATTATTGCACGGACAGCTCCATAGTTTCTGCGTCAAGCTCATACGTTGTCACAGAGCCATCGTCATTCTCCGTGCCGATAATAAAGCAGGGCTTGTCTGGGTACTTGTTCTGATTTACGCTGATTACACCGTCTACCGTTATCTGCTTGTCGAGCATTACATTGATAAAAGTCCACGCCCTTTTGCTGTTCTTATTATATGTGTCTGTGATTCCGTACATTCCCGTTCCGTCGCCGAAGCCAAGCATAAAGATGCTCTTCCCTTCTCCCGCCGTATAAGTGTTTACTAAGCTCTCCTCCATATCTTCGTCAAGGCTGTACACGCTTAAGCAGTCATAGCCCACATCATAGACGGTGGCACCGCCGTTGTTTATATTGCCGTACTTCACAAGCCGCAGAGGGAACACGGCCTTCTTATTTCTATACGAGTCGAGATTTATAAAGCTCACTCGTCCCTCATAGGTATACGTCTTGCCGTTATCAAGATTCACGCAGACCGTTTTATCAGCATTGCCGTCCGGGTAAGAAATAAGATTTTCCGCAATAAAGCTGAATCTGTCGTCATCCTTTTCGAACACCTGCTCCTGCGTTATAAGGTCAAATATTCTTACTCCGTTCATATCCAAAACCGCCAGCTTATCGCCGTTTCTGTTAATACCGATGCCGTCGGCGCTTTTCTCTGTTTCAATATTGCTGAGCAGTATTTTTCCGTGAGCGCCGTATATATTATATCTGCCGTCCTCATTGCCATCTCCGATTATATATCCGAAGCTTTGCAATCTGTCAAGCGTCCTGTCGCCTTTCACAAACGGAGTGCCGTCAAGGTTCAGATAGTAATTCACTGTTGCAGAGTTTTTGCCCGTTTCGTCATACATAAGCACGCTGAGCGTCACCGCCTTGCCTTCTGTTATGCAAGGGCTCATATAACTCTGATCTACGCTGTTGCTCACATAGTATTCCTCATAATGACGGTTTCCGTACCTGTCTGTATAATAAAGTCTTTCGCCGTCATCTGCAACAAAAATATATTTCGCTATATTTTGCGTTATTTCGGGCGTGCTTTCATAATATACGGCACCTGCGTAGAAATCAAGCGGTGAATAACCGTTTGCCGCACTGTTGCCGGCATTGCACATTCCGCTTATTCCTTCCATCTCCGCCTTGCCGTTGAGATCATTTACCGTTACACCGATAAGTTCAGGCGCATAGCCGTTATAATCATAGCCGTTTTTGTTATTTATGTATGTCTTAGATACAAAATATCCGTCGGGCGACATTGCGCTGACAAATTCATACCTTGCCTCAAGTGCGACCTTGCCGTCCTTTCCGATAAAGCCTGTTCTGCCGTTCTCAGCCGCCAGATAAGCCATATAGCCGTTTTCCATCGGCTGAATATCATACCTTGTAGTCAGCAGTACGTTCATATCCCTGTCATAGCAGGTGAAGCTGCCGTCATCGTTTCTTATTACCACACTTCCGCTGTTTTCGCTTATTCTCGGCTTGTTTTCATACTGTGCCAACAGCTGACCGTACTTGTCATAGATATAATACTTGTCATAGTCAAAGCACATCAGCCTGTCGCCGTATGCCTTTGCGTACACGAACTTTCCTATGCTCTTTCCGTATGCCGTGTAATATTCGGCAAGGGAATTATTGTCCTTGGTTTTGTAGAAATCGTTTCCCAGAACCGTAAACGCCCTCTCGTACACCGCATATACATGACCGCTGTTCCTGTCTGCCATAGCATACTTTTTCCTGATTTTATCCTGTTTGCCCGAATCTTTTTCACGGTCGGAACTGAACGATGCAATATACAGCTTATCGCCGTATTCATTCAGATTGAAGCTGACGGAGGATGAAACCGTCAGCACAGGACAAAGCCTGTTATCGTATATCACCGTCTGACTGGGCTTATTGCTTTGTATAAGGTCGCAGGCTGTGTATTCGTTCATTGAATATCTCTCAGACGAGCCTTGCAACACCGCTTTATTACCGAACAGATCTTTTACCGCAGTATGCTCCTCCTCGCAGTATCTTATAAGCCTTGCGCTGTCCGTGTCAATTACCGATGCGTTGACAAGTTCGTTTTCCGTATCGGTATCTATAAGCGTTTCTCCGGGAGCTACTATTCTGCCGCTTAATGTGCGGCTGTTGCAGACGATAAAATATCCGTCATCTATACGGCAATCGCAATACTGCGGATTGTACTTTCTGTATACCTCGTTGTATGATTTTGCGTTTTTTGCTACAGGTATCATATCGCTGTAAATATAATCCCACATATCTTCGTCAAAAGTATTGCCTGCAATCTCGGAGAAATAAAACTCCCCCAGAAACATATTCTCCCCGTCAAACTTTTCAAAGTCCTCAGGGTCGTACCAGCTATGCACGGTATCCGCAAACATCAGCTTGTCAGACGCATAGCTAAGCCTTCCTATTACCGTATTTCCGCTCATATCTATGACGGAATACTCCGTGCCGCTTTTCACATATGCGTAGCCGTCCGCATAATATCCGCTTGCACCGTCATACTGTGCGTCCGTCACCTTTTCGCCGTTTGTATTGATATATCCTATTTTAGCATTATCGTAGTAAGGCGCAAGTCCGCAATTGAAAGAGCCGAATTGATTATCGCTCTCAAACTGCTTTCCGCTTGCGGTATATCCGCAGTATTTTCCCTTTTCATAAACGCAGGCATAGCCGCTCATATCAAATCCGCTTACAATGTGCGAACCCGTTGAACACAGATATATTTCGTTTGCGTTATCGCAAAGCAGAACATCTCTGATAAAGCCCTTATCATCTCTTTTGAGCAGTACCGCACCGCTGTCGTAAGACTTTATATCAGAACCGCACAGGTACTCTCCTCCGACCTGTTCAAGCGTATCGGCTTTAAGCAGCTTAGCCTTATACAGCCTGCTGTCGTCATCCGTACCGTCACAGACGATGAGCAGCTTTCCGCTTTTTACAATACGGTCGTAGTAGTCGGTAAGCTGTGTACCGTCCGCCGAGAACACGGCATACTCCCTTGTAAAGTCAAGCGTTGTTTCGTTACTGCTTTCAGCTTGTCTGAAGCCGATATATTTATCATCGTATATCGCTGATATTCCCGTGCCGTTTGCAAGCTCGGTCACTTTTCCGTCGGAACTGAGAAGGCTGTATATTATATCATAATAGCCCCTGCCCTCAAGTTCCGGCATCGTCAAAGTATACGCAAACGCATAACCGCTGTCGTTCATATCCGAGGCATAGCTGAACATTCTGCCGTCAAACGCTTTTCTTCCCCTGCTGTCGACAAATCCGACATTTCCGTTTTCGTCCGTGACTTTTGCAAGCCCCTTATCCGAAAATCTCCCTGCAAAGCTGTACTGCGGCTGTGCTACAAACTCGCCGTCCTTTTTTATGTATCCGAACTTTCCGTCAACCGCAACGGGTGCAACGTCATTTGTGTCCTCGTTAAAGGCATAAGCCGCACTGTACTGCGGTTTCAGCGTGGTGCTTCCGCTTTTGTCGGCATAGCCCCACTTCCCGTCAATGCACACGGGTGTCACCGATTGTATGAACAGCTTGTCGCCCGTGCCGTAAAGCATTTCCGTTTTATCGCCGTACATTCCGAATATATCAAATACAAACACCGCAAGGCTTGCCGCTCCGAGCGCCAGCACACCTGCCGCACCGCCTATTATCGCACCGACAGGGCTTTTCTTCTTTCCCTGCGGTGTTTCACCTGTGAAAGCCGCACAGAACGGGCAGAACTTTACGTTTTCATCTATTTCTCGTTTGCAGTTGGGGCATATTTTGCTCATATTTTTTCTCCGTTATATCTGTCTTAATTTATAGTCTCAGCACACTCTTTGATTTACATATCGTGCGATCGCTTTTCCGTAAGGCTGAAGTACATTACGCACATACGAAAGACTGTCGCAGTCCTTTTCGATGAAAGAATCTGTTTTAGAAACGTATTTCATACGCTTTGGATAAGCATATGTCTGTCCGATTTTCACAGTGTAGATCATATTTTCCTCCAAATTGCAACATCAACAGCCGTTTTTTTAGATTTGCGTTCATCATTCAACGTTCATTACTTCATTAAACTCTCTGACCACTCTTCTCAGTCCGCTGTCAATGAGCAGATTTCCCCTTGTCGCAATCTCTTTAGGTATCTCCCTGTAATACGCCTCGGCGATTCCACCGGTTATACACGCAATGGTATCGCTGTCGCCGCCTATAGAAATTGCCTTTCTTATCGCACTCTCGTAAGAGTCTGATTCAAAGAATGCTTCAAGTGCAGGCGGAACAGAATATGACGCTCTGCTGTCAAAGACATAATCTCTGCGGATTTCATCAAGCGGTTGAAATCTGTAACCGTACATTTTCTCTATTGTCCGCTTGATGCTGTCCTTGTCCTCTTGCTTTCGTGCAAGGAATACGCAGGTTGCCACTGCCTTTGCACCCTTAATCGCCTCACGGTTATGGTGCGTGTAGTAACAGCTTGCCTTTACTTCCTTTAAAAGCGGTTTTAAGTCGTCAAACGCATAACCGATAGCCGTTACCCTCATCGCCGCTCCGTTTCCGTAACTTCTTTGTATATGAAGTGTGTCATTTTCCGCCCACTTTGAAAACATCTGTCCGAATCCTGCGTTACGATAGCGGCTATAATACTGCTTATAGCGAGCGGCATAAGCTTTCCGGCTGTTACAGCCGGAATTAGCGTTCAGTAGCTTTTCTGCGACCGCCACCGTCATTACTGTATCATCGGTGAAATGACTTCCCGGTGGAAACAGCTCAAACTCTTCCGTTTTCACATTATGCAGTTCTCTTGTCGAACCGATTATATCACCGAAAATTGCTCCGAGCATATACCCTCCGATGTCACGTTAATAATAGACTTTCAGCGGTAATTGTAAATACAGTCGCTTCCCGCTTACCCAAAATATCTTATATAAATATTCTATCACAAACAAAATTTCTTCACAATAGAAAACCTGAAACTGTAACTAATTTGTAACTATTTGTTACCGTTTTGTAACCTTAGGCTCGAATTGTTATGATAAGCCCGGACCCGCCGCTTTGTTGTACTATACTCATAAACAACAAGCCGTTTAAAATAAAATTGACAAAACGCTTGACAAAGGGAAAATTTGATTGTATAATCAATGTGTATGATATTTAAAGGCTGTGACGAGGACAGTAGTGCGGATATAAAGCCAAAGCGAGCCGACGACGGTGAGAGGTCGGTGCAGAGTTACCGTATGAATATCACCTCCAAGCTGCCCGCCGAAATTGCCGTTTAAGGCGAGAGTAGAACGGGACGTTTTTCCAACGTTAAAAGGAACGCATTTGACGGAATGACGAAACGGTGGTTATAAAGACTGTTATGAAATTATAGTCCTTATCCTTTTCGGAGGATAGGGGCTTTTTTATTTTCCGCAAACGCAAAGAATAAAATAATATGCAATGGGCTGACCCCCACCCCATATAACTTCCGGCTTTTGCCGAAGAGATTTATATGACAGGGTGAATTGCAAAAACAGGAGGAGAAAAAATGTCACTTTATGAAAAAGTACCTGCCTCGGTAAATTTTGTCGAGAGAGAAAAGCAGACAGAGAAGTTCTGGCACGACAACGACATATTCCGCAAGAGTATGGAGCAGAGAAAGGGCGACAAGACCTACACATTCTATGACGGTCCGCCTACGGCTAACGGTAAGCCCCACATCGGTCACGTTCTTACCCGTGTTATCAAGGACATGATTCCGAGATACCGCACAATGAAGGGCTATAACGTTCCCCGTAAGGCAGGCTGGGACACTCACGGACTTCCCGTTGAGCTTGAAGTTGAGAAGATGCTCGGTCTTGACGGTAAGGATCAGATTGAAAAGTACGGACTTGACCCGTTCATTACAAAGTGCAAGGAAAGCGTATGGAAGTACAAGGGCATGTGGGAGGAATTCTCACGCACAGTAGGCTTCTGGGCTGATATGGACGATCCGTATGTAACCTATCACAATAACTTTATCGAGTCAGAGTGGTGGGCATTAAAGCAGATATGGGAAAAGGGTCTTTTATACAAGGGCTTCAAGATAGTTCCCTACTGCCCCCGTTGCGGAACTCCGCTTTCAAGCCACGAGGTCGCTCAGGGCTATAAGGATGTAAAGGAACGTTCTGCGGTTGTACGTTTCAAGGTAAAGGACGAGGACGCTTATATCCTTGCGTGGACAACAACTCCCTGGACACTTCCCTCAAACGTTGCACTCTGTGTAAACCCCGACGAAACATATGTAAAGGTAAAGACAGCAGACGGCTACACATATTATCTTGCAGAGGCTCTGTGCGATAAGGTACTCGGCGGCGATAAGCCCACAGCCCCCTACGAGGTAGTTGAAAAGTATATCGGTAAGGATCTTGAGGGCAAGGAGTACGAGCCTTTATTCGACTGTGCCGTTGAGATATGTGAAAAACAACACAAGAAGGGCTATTATGTAGTATGCGACAACTATGTAACGCTGACAGACGGTACAGGTGTCGTTCATATTGCTCCTGCATTCGGTGAAGATGACGCTAAGGTCGGCAGAAAGTATGACCTGCCTTTCGTACAGCTTGTTGACGGCAAAGGCAATATGACCGCCGAAACACCTTACGCAGGCATATTCGTAAAGAAAGCCGATCCTATGGTGCTTAAGGACCTTGACGAAAAGGGCTTACTGTTTGACGCACCCAAGTTTGAGCATAGCTATCCGCACTGCTGGAGATGCGACACTCCTCTGCTGTACTATGCAAGAGAATCGTGGTTCATCAAGATGACCGCTGTCAAGGACGACCTTATCAGAAACAACGAAACGATAAACTGGATACCCGAAAGCGTCGGCAAGAACCGTTTCGGTGACTGGCTTGAAAACGTTCAGGACTGGGGTCTTTCAAGAAACAGATACTGGGGTACACCTCTTAATATCTGGGAGTGCGAGTGCGGTCACAAGCACGCTATAGGCAGTATCGAGGAGCTTAAGTCAATGTCTGACAACTGCCCCGACGATATAGAGCTTCACCGTCCTTATATTGATGCGGTTACGATAAAATGCCCGCACTGCGGTAAGCAGATGAAGAGAGTTCCCGAGGTTATCGACTGCTGGTTCGACAGCGGTTCTATGCCATTCGCACAGCATCACTATCCCTTCGAGAACAAGGAAAAGTTTGAACAGCAGTTCCCTGCTGACTTTATCTCAGAGGCAGTTGACCAGACAAGAGGCTGGTTCTACTCACTGCTCGCTATCTCAACGCTCTTATTCAACAAGGCTCCTTACAAGAACGTTATAGTTCTCGGCCTTGTACTCGATAAAGACGGTCAGAAGATGTCAAAGTCAAAGGGCAACGCAGTAGACCCGTTCGAATCACTGGCTGAACACGGCGCAGACGCTATACGCTGGTACTTCTACACAAACTCTGCTCCGTGGCTTCCCAACAGATTCCACGCAAAAGCAGTAAACGAGGGTCAGAGAAAGTACATCTCTACTCTGTGGAACACCTACGCATTCTACGTTCTGTACGCTAATATAGACAATTTCGACGCTACTAAGTATACGCTTGACGTTGACAAGCTCGGCGTTATGGACAAGTGGCTGTTATCAAGACTGAACACAGTTGTAGGTGCGGTTGACGATAACCTTGCAAACTACCGGATCCCCGAAGCCGCAAGAGCATTACAGGATTTCGTAGACGAGATGAGTAACTGGTATGTCCGCCGCAGCAGAGAACGCTTCTGGTCAAAGGAACTTACACAGGATAAGATAAACGCATATATGACGCTGTACACAGCGCTCGTGACTATCGCAAAGACATCTGCTCCGATGACTCCTTTTGTATGCGACGATATTTACAGAAACCTTGTCTGCTCGCTTGACAAGAACGCACCTGTAAGCGTACATCTGTGCGACTTCCCCACAGTAGATGAAAAGCTTATCGACAGGCATCTCGAGGAAGAAATGGACACAGTTCTGACCGTTGTAACGCTCGGACGTGCCGCAAGAAATGCCGCTAACATCAAGAACAGACAGCCTATATCAAAGATAATGGTAAAGGGCGACAAGACGCTTGAGCCTATGTATGCGGATATTGTCAAGGATGAACTTAACATCAAGGAAATCAGCTTTATAGATAACACCGACCACTTCACAAGCTACACCTTCAAGCCCCAGCTCAAGACGCTCGGTGCTCGTTTCGGCAAGCAGATAGGCGAGGTCAGAACAAAACTCGCTGAGGTTGACGGTCAGAAGGCTATGAACGAGATTCGTGAAACAGGCGCTATGACGCTTACCCTTTCAACAGGCGATGTTCAGATTGCAAAGGACGACCTGCTTATAGACGAGCATCAGAAGGAAGGCTATGCGGTAGTGACCGACAGAGGCTACACGGTAGTTCTTGACACAACGCTTACACCCGAGCTTATCGAAGAAGGTAACGTAAGAGAGATTGTGAGCAAGATTCAGACGATGCGTAAGGATGCAGGCTTTGAGGTTATGGATCATATCGTTATCTACTGCGACGGCAGTGACAAGGTAGCCGAGATACTGACACGCAACAAGGACAGCATCTCAGAGGATACTCTTGCAGACGATATAGTGACCGGCAAGACAGACGGATTTACAAAGGAACAGGATATAAACGGCGAGAACGTAACTCTCGGTGTAAAGAAAGTATGAGTTTTAAGCAGACACTGACAAATCTTTTCGGACATAACGCCGTTAAAAAGGCGCTCATATGGGTGCTTGTCGTGGCTGTTGCGGTTATAGTCGTGGTTACGCAGTTTGCTTTTCCCGTAAAGGCACAATATGCGTACACACGGCTGTACAGCTACAGCGGGCAGAGCTTTGACAATATGATAAAAAACGTATACGATAAGCTTAAGGACGGCACTCACCTTGACAGTGGGTCTACAAGCAAGCTGCTGAGCGACACGGATTTTGATATGACAAAATCCGAAAACTATCTGCGTGTTGAGATGGTGTTTGATTTTACAAACATCGGTATGTATAAAATAAGCAACATACAGTTCTCCATTGACGATATACCGTATGACAAACAGGCTTTTGTACTGAAGGAAACAAACATTTCGTCAATAGACCGTTTCAACAGCAGTAAGGTTTCGCTCATATTCGTTATCGACAGGTCGGGACTTACAAACGAGGAAATAACAAAGGCTGTAAGCTCGCTCAAGATAAGCTACAAGTTCGACCGCCCTGAGCTTTTCTCATCGGGCGGAGAAATAACACTGCCCGAAACCGTACTACTGCCGTTTGACGAAGCAAAAACAGGTGGCTGAGTATGGCGGAAATTCTCAGTAAAATATCCCCGAAGCACAAAGGCGTGCTGTGCATTATCAGCTCCGCCTTTTGCTTTGCTTTTATGGGTGCTTTCGTAAGGCTGGCAGGCGATCTGCCGTCTGTACAAAAGAGCTTTTTCAGAAATCTTGTCGCTTTCATATTTGCGGCGGCGATACTGATAAGGCAGAAAGGCTCGTTTCTGCCGCAGAAAAAAAGCAACATCGGCGCACTGCTGATACGCTCGGTATGCGGTACGCTCGGAATACTCTGCAACTTCTATGCGGTAGACCATCTGGCATTATCTGATGCGGCAATGCTGAACAAAATGTCGCCGTTCTTCGTTATCGTATTTTCGGCAATGTTCCTTCGGGAACGCACAAATTTAGTGCAGACGCTCGGCGTAATAGTCGCATTTGCAGGAAGTCTGCTTATAATAAAGCCGAGCCTTGCAAATCTGGAGCTTGTGCCGTCACTACTCGGTTTTCTCGGCGGTATGGGCGCAGGTGCGGCTTATACGGCGGTAAGGTGGCTCGGCATCAGAGGCGAAAAAGGACCTTATATCGTGTTCTTCTTCTCGGGCTTCTCCTGCCTTGTAACATTGCCGTTCCTGCTGTTCGATTTTCACGTTATGACCTGGCAGCAGTGGCTCGTACTGCTCGGTGCAGGACTTGCGGCGGCAGGCGGTCAGTTCAGCATCACAGCGGCATATAAATTTGCTCCTGCAAAGGAAATATCGGTATACGATTATTCGCAGATAATCTTTTCGGCACTGCTCGGATTTATCTTGTTCTCGCAATTGCCGGATATATGGAGCTTTATCGGATATGTGATAATATGCGGCGTAGGCGTTGCAATGTTCTTTTATAATAACCGCAAGGACAAATGACCTACAGCATAAAATCAATTTCAAGCGCAAGAAAATATTGACACGCAGGTATCAATGTGGTATACTGACATAAGACACATAAAATTGGAATGTGTGTCACTTATTAAAAAAAGAGGTATGTAATTATGAAAACAGCAGCACAGGTATTTATAATCATCGGTATGGTTTGCGGCTTCTGGGTAATACTTCCGCTTATCTTCGGCGGTATTGCATTAAGCCAGATGAGCAAGGGACAGAGACCTTCGACAGGCATAAGCGTATGCGTTCTTTTATTCTGCAATATGATAGGCGGTATCCTTCTTCTTTGCGCAAAGGACGAGGACTTCTACAAGCCCGGTACAAACTACGGCTACAACCCCAACATGAACAACGGCTACAACCCCAACATGAACAACGGTTATAACCCCAATATGAATAACGGCTACAATGCCAATATGAACAACAACGCTTATAACCCCAACGCAAACACAGGTTACAGCAACGCAAATTACGCTGCGCCCGTTAACAACACTACTGCAGACACCACAAACAACAACTTCAACAATAACGGTATTCAGCAGTAAGACCAAAGATAAATAAATCAGCTGTGACGGAAAGTAATATTCCGTCACAGCTTCTTTTTATACATATAAATCAGCCGCAGTTTTCACTGCGGCTCAGCCTGTCGATAAACTGATTGTTATTACAGCCCACACAGTGAAATATATCACCAACACTGCTTATAACCGTTTCCGTGCCGACAGGGTATTAATATTTTCGTGAGTGTATCTGTGCAACTGCTCTAACATTGACTCTTCAAAAAAACGCCACTAACCTAAGATATATGTACTAACCTGCGGACATGTAGCGTTAAGCGTCCCTGCATTGACAGGATATACAATGTTCGGGTAGTTTTACGAGTTTAGCTAACACCCCGACGGGGTGTGGGTATGGGTAAGGAAAGAGGGAGCAAGAGGGAGAAA